>Ga0172375_10001080_pt1 | contig 44100 bp, 35 predicted proteins | sample LakKiv1m_FD_114537 | JGI IMG/M metagenome (GOLD analysis project Ga0172375, IMG submission 114537) | Freshwater microbial communities from Kabuno Bay, South-Kivu, Congo - kab_092012_11.1m | ecosystem: Environmental > Aquatic > Freshwater > Lake | place: Democratic Republic of the Congo... | reverse complement strand
TGGTCTGTCCTGCTGGTTACGCCAGCTCCTGCTGGTTGGTTATTATCTCTCTTTAACCAGTAATATCCTGAAAGATTAAGTTTGTTATTTACAGCATATGTTGCGTTGATACCTGTCAAGCTGATTGTGTTTCTATCAACTGAATTGTCTTGCTTAACTTGAGCATAAACCAAATCCACAACTAAGGGATCATAGTTTAAGGTTGCACGGATTGCATCAAAGGCTTTTCTTTCGGTTAAATCAGTAGGAATGCTTGATCCGGAAGCGCGTACTTTAGCATTTCCTATGATTAAACTGTTACCGAATTTAATTTCCTGACGGCCTATGGTTAAGGTTAAAGGCGAATACAGGAATTCTTTTAATGTAACATAAGCTAAGTCAAGATCAATACTGTTAGTATTAGTGTCGGTGTTTAATCCGCTTACACCATGATCATTTTGTCCGTTCCAGATTCTTTCATTGATCAACCTTACCGTTGCCATAACATTATCAGTAAGATCAGCATCAACACGAACTCTGGTTTGGGTCATCAAGAAGGTTTGTTTTAAATCGCTAGAATCTGCTGAATTTCTAGATAAGTTGAAATGACTTCTTGCTACTCCACTTGCTATGATGTCTCCTGATACTTTTACATTCTGTACTTCTGCGTAGGCAGGGCCAAATGCCAGCCCGACTACTAAAGCAAGCGCTAATAATACCATCAAGCGTTTACCCATTTTTTTACTCCTCCTTTTTTGTTAACTAGTTATGGATATATGGTTAACTAGGCGAATGAACTTATTGCCTAGGATGATTTCACATAACTCATTAAAGTTATTCTACATATAACTCTATATTTGTCAAGAGTTTTTTTAGTCTGACGGGTGTTTTTGACTTTTTAGTAAAATTTTGCGGTTCTTAGCCTAAGAGAAACCTCACCTTGCTCCCTTTTTAGCCAGGAACTTTTTTACGTCTAGATAAATCTGATCGATTTGGGCCTGAGTCAATCCGCTGTTTAAGCCTACCTGTATTAGTTCAGCCGGAGCGATGATATCTTCCGGTTGGTGGCTGTCGTTATTTAAAATAAGCTTAGCCCCGAATTTTATTGCCTGTTTTGCTACGTGGCTGTTGGTCTGGCTATGGCCGTTACGGCTGGTGATCTCTAAAAATATCCCCCGTCTTGCGGCTAGCTCGGTGTCTTCATCGGAAATTAATCCGGGATGGGCAAGGATATCGATATCTGCTAATAGGGCCAGATGGTTAGTATTTTTGGTAACCGGCTCAACCGGAGTTTCACCGTGGGCAATAATAATTTTGATCCCTTCTTTTCTGGCTAGTTTGGCCAGGGGTTTGAATTGTTCGGGAGGCAGATGGGTAAGCTCAATTCCGGGTAATATTTTAATCTGGGATTTATTTGGCCAACGCTTGCAAAAACCTACGATTGCCTCGCCAACTTGCCTGATGTTGCTGTAGTCAGCGTGGTCGGTGATAGCGATGACTATATATCCCTTATTCTGATAACGTACCGCTACCTCTGAAGGAAGCAGCGCCCCGTCGCTTAAGAATGTGTGTGAGTGTAAGTTATACATGTACAGGTCCTCAGTTAGTTCTTAGATCTTAGTTCTTAGATCTTAGTTCGTAGAAAACCACTTTGTTGAATACGATTATATAATAAAGGAATGAATTAGCAAGAAAAATCCGGGACGTTTCTGGTTTTTTGATAATCCGGGACGTTTCTGGTTTTCGCAAAACTAGAAACGTCCCGGATTAATTTATTATGCCCCTGGCAGGAATCGAACCTGCCGCACGCAGTTTAGGAAACTGCTGCTCTATCCTTATGAGCTACAGGGGCAATGAAAATGGGGTCAAATAATGGGGTCAGAGCTAATTTATCTAAATGTGGATAAGATAAATTAGCTCTGACCCCATTATTTTTATTCTCCTTCGAATTTAAGCAGGGAAAAAATTGGATAGTCTTTGAGCTTGTCTTTTCCTTTTAAATCCACTAATTCAATTACAAAACCAATTCCGGAGACTTTGCCTCCCAGCTGCTCGACTAAATCGATTACTGCGCTAACTGTGCCACCGGTTGCCAATAGGTCATCAATTATCAGAATTTTTTCACCCTTGGAAATTGCATCATTATGGATTTCTAAAGTATCCGTGCCGTACTCGAGTTCGTAGGTTGTAGAAATCGTCTTGTACGGAAGCTTTCCTTTTTTACGCACCGGCACAAAACCGGCTCCGATATTATGGGCGACAGCTGCGGCAAAAATAAATCCTCTTGCTTCAACGCCAACGACTTTATGAAAACCCTTATTTTTAAATTCATTGGAAAGCATGTCAATAGACATTTTAAAGGCGTCTTTATTCTGGGCCAGCGTGGTTACATCGCGAAAAAGAATTCCGGGTTTAGGAAAGTCAGGGATGTTTCGGACTGATTTCTCTAATAAGGTATTGTTCATTGGTTTTTCCTCATTGTTGAAATGTCTAAAGTCGAAGGACTAAGGTCTAAAAATTCGTCTATAGTCTAAAGACTTTTGGCGCCTTTTTAGACTTTAGCCTTTCGGCCTTTGACTATTTTATAGCTCCTTTTCCTGTCCAACGACGAATTTCCTTAATTTTCTTAAAGCTGATTCTTCGATCTGGCGGATTCTTTCGCGGGAAACTTTTAATTTTTTAGCCACTACTGCCAGGGTCTGCGGTTTGGCGTCGGTTAAACCGAAACGTAAATCAAGGATCTGTCTTTCTCTTTCGGACATCGTGCCTAGCAGGTTATCTACCCTTTCGCGGTCAAGCATCTTCTCAATTCCGGCATCCGGCGGAGCAGTGTTTTTGTCTTCGACTAAATCAGATATCTGGTTATCGCTGTCTTCGCCAAGTGGGGCTTCTAAAGAAGAAGTGGTGCTGGCCATCCAGAAATTAATTTGTTCAACCCTATCCGGAGTAAGCTTTAATTTTTTAGCGATAGCTTCATCAGAAGGCACGCATTTTCTCTTTTGGGCTAAAGATTCTTTGGTTTTTTTCCACTTGGTAATCAGATCGTTCATGTAAACAGGGACCCGGATCATTTTACCTTGCTCGCTGATTGAGCGGGTGATCCCCTGCTTGATCCACCAGGCGGCGTAAGTGGAAAAACGAAACCCTTTACGGTGGTCGAATTTTTCTACGGCTTTAATCAGGCCGAGGTTGCCCTCTTCGATTAGATCAAGGAAAGGGGTGCCCATATGCATGTAATGTTTGGCGATATGGATAACCAGGCGCAGGTTTGCCCGGATCATCTCCTTGCGCGCCATTTCATCTCCCTTACGCACCTTCCTGCCCAACTCGACTTCTTGTTTTTGGGTGAGTAAAGGTATGGTTCTAACTTCTTTGAGGTAGGTTTTTAATGCTTCCATTTTTATCCTCAGTTAATGGTTCGATAATCCGGGACGTTTCTGGTTTTTGCAAAACTAGAAACGTCCCGGATTATCAGAAAACTAGAAACGTCCCGGATTATTTTTTCTTCTTAGATTTTAATGCTGCCTGGGCAGCGGCTAATTTTGCAATCGGTACCCTAAACGGCGAACAGCTGACATAGTCCATACCTATATTATGGCAGAACTCAACTGATTTAGGTTCTCCGCCGTGTTCTCCGCAGATTCCAACTTCCAGTTTTTTGTTGGTTGAGCGGCCGCGTTGAATGCCCATTTTAATCAGCTCTCCGATGCCTTCCTGGTCAATGCTCTGGAACGGATCTTCCGGCAAGATACCTTTTTTGATATATTCCGGGACGAATCCTCCGATGTCATCTCTTGAGAAACCAAAACCCATCTGGGTCATGTCATTGGTTCCGAAGGAGAAGAACTGGGCAACCGTGGCTAATTTATCAGCGACAAATGCCGCCCGGGGAATCTCGATCATCGTGCCGAACAGATGCTTGATTTTTTTCAATCCATATTTTGCCAGTACTTCTTTATATATTTTTTGGGCAATAACTAACTGGTCATCCAATTCTTTTACATCACAGACAACCGGAATCATGATCTCCGGATAAGGATCCTTTCCTTCTTTTACCAACTCAGCCGCAGATTCTAAGATAGCCCGGATCTGCATGGCGCTTACTTCAGGGTAAGTTATTCCTAAGCGCACGCCGCGGTGGCCCATCATCGGGTTTGACTCATGCAGGCCTTCTGCTCTTTTGGATAATTCCTGCATATCGATGTTTAGGTCTTTTGCTAGCTGTTCGAGTTTAGCGGTTTCGCGGGGCACGAACTCATGCAAAGGCGGGTCAAGCAGGCGGATAACTACCGGGAATCCGTCCATTGCTTCGATCGTCCCTTTAATATCTTTTTTGACAAAAGGAAATAATTCATCTAATGCCTTTTGTCTTTCTTCAACTGTTTTAGACATGATCATTTTGCGTAAAAAGAATAATGGTTGGTCCGAACCTTTGCCATAGAACATATGCTCGGTCCTGAATAGGCCGATGCCTTCGGCTCCGAATTGCAGGGCTTTTTTGGCATCATCCGGCGTATCCGCGTTGGCGCGAACGCCTAATTTTCTTATTGCGTCGCACATCCTTAAAAACGCCGAAAGCATCATATTTTCTTCGGAAGCATCCATCATCGGAAGCCTGCCTTCATAGACGTTGCCTTTAGTTCCGTTTAAAGTTATCCAATCGCCTTCTTTAATAGTTTTATCTCCCATCTGGATTACTTTTTTATCAATGTCAACATGCATTGCGCTGCAGCCGACGATACAGCATTTACCCCAACCGCGGGCAACTAAGGCTGCGTGCGAGGTCATTCCGCCGCGGGCTGTAAGAATAGCCTGGGCTACGCGCATACCCTCGACATCTTCGGGGTTAGTTTCTTCGCGCACCAAGATAACCTTCTTGCCTGTTTTTGCCCATTCTACGGCATCATGCGACGAAAAAACGACCTGGCCGTTAGCTCCACCCGGGCCGGCAGGTAAACCTTTAACTATAGGCTTAACTGTGAGTTCGGTTTTAGGGTCGATAATAGGGTGTAATAGTTCATCCAGCTGAGAAGGAGTTACGCGGGTTACTGCAATCTCCTTAGTGATCATTTTTTCTTTGACCATATCTACTGCCATGCGCACAGCTGCCGGGCCGTTGCGTTTACCGATCCGGCACTGAAGCATAAACAGCCTGCCTTTTTCAATAGTAAACTCGATGTCTTGCATATCGCGGTAATGTTCTTCCAGGCGATCCTGAATTTCATAAAGTTCTTTGTAAATTTTCGGCATCGCTTTTTCCAAAGTTAACAGTTCTTTATTGTGGCTTGAAGTTGAATATTCGTTGATCGGAGCAGGCGTGCGGATGCCGGCGACTACGTCTTCGCCCTGGGCATTGATTAAATATTCTCCGTAGAAATTATTTTCACCGTTGCCGGGGTTACGGGTAAAAGCAACTCCGGTGGCTGAATCATCGCCCATGTTTCCAAAGACCATAGTCTGGACGTTTACGGCGGTGCCCCATTCATCCGGGATACCTTCAATTCGGCGGTAGCTGATTGCGCGCTTTCCGTTCCAGGAAGAAAATACAGCGCCGATGCCGCCCCATAATTGTTCAATAGGCTCATCTGGGAATTCTTTGCCCAGGACTGCTTTAATTTTAGCTTTAAACTGCCCGCAGAGATTTTTCAGATCATCGACTTTTAAATCTGTGTCGCTGGCGTAATTTTTTGATTTTTTTAAATCAGCCATCAGTTTTTCTAACTGTTTGCGGATGCCCTCTTCGCCTTTTGGCTCGATGCCGGCGGCTTTCTCCATAACTACGTCGGAGTACATCATAATCAGCCTGCGGTAAGCATCATAAACAAACTGGCTGTTTCCGCCGCTTTGCTTGACTAGGCCGGGGATAGTTTTTTCGGTTAAACCTACATTTAAAACTGTTTCCATCATCCCGGGCATTGATTTTCTGGCGCCGGAGCGGACTGAAAATAATAACGGATTAATCGGATCGCCGAATTTCCTGCCCATTAATTTTTCGACTTTCTCAATAGCCTTGGAAACCTGTTCTTTTAATTCTTTGGGGTATTTCTTTTTATTCTGGTAATAATATGTGCAGACCTCGGTTGTGCAGGTAAAACCGGGCGGAACAGGAAGCAGTAAATCTTTGTTCCCCGCCATCTCTGCCAGGTTAGCGCCTTTGCCACCCAAGAGGTTCTTCATGCTTTCATTGCCTTCGCCTTTTCCCCCACCGAAACTATAAACATATTTCTTTGCCATTACTTTTAAACCCTTCCTTTCTTTTTACCGACCGAAACTGTTTCGCAGCTAATCGGGAAATGGGGCTATGCTAACCCTGTTTCCCGATTGGATTGGAAACAGTTTCGAATTTAGTGAGAAGATATTCTTTTAATTTATCAATACTGATTCTTTCCTGTAGCATTGTATCACGATCACGAACTGTAACTTGCTTATCTTCCAATGTTTGAACGTCAACTGTTACGCAGTAAAGCGTCCCCACTTCATCCTGCCGGCGGTATAGTTTTCCGATAGAGCCGGTATCATCATAAACTGAAACAAAAGATTTCTTTAAGTCCTGGGTGATTTTTTTGGCTAGCTCGACGATCTCCGGCCGGTTGCGCAGGAGCGGTAATATCGCTACTTTTGTCGGGACCAGTTCTTTATTTAATTTTAAAACTACGCGGGTATCTTCCTTTACTTTTTCTTCGTGGTAAGCATCGATTAAAAATGCCAAAACTCCCCTGTCCACTCCACCGGAAGGCTCGATAATATAAGGATAGAACTTTTCTTTGGCCGTATCGTCAAAATATTGAAGGTCTTTTCCGCTATATTGGGCGTGTTGTTTTAAGTCATAGTCTGCGCGGTTAGCCACTCCTTCTAATTCCGACCAGCCGAAGGGAAAATTATATTCGATGTCCATGCAAGCATGGGCGTAGTGAGCCAGTTCATCTTTTCCGTGCCGGCGTTTCCTTAAATTCTCTGCTTTCATTCCTAAGCCTAGATACCAATTGAAACGGGTTTCTACCCATTCGGCATGGGCTCTTTCGGCGTCTAGCGGCCTGACGAAATATTCGATTTCCATCTGTTCAAATTCGCGGGTGCGAAAAGTAAAATTTCCGGGGGTGATTTCATTGCGGAATGATTTTCCGATCTGGGCCATACCAAAAGGCAACTTTGGATGGCGGGAATCCATAAGGTTAAGGAAATTAACGAACATCCCCTGGGCGGTTTCTGGCCTAAGATGGATCACATTGGAGTCATCCTCCACTGGCCCCTGGTGAGTTTTAAACATTAAATTAAAAGGGCGGGATTCGGTGAGTTCTCCGGCGCATTCCGGACAGCGGTACCTGTCTTTTAAGTCCTCGGTCTTAAAACGCTTTTTACAATTTTTGCAGTCGCTCTTTAAGTCGAAAAAGTTGCTGACGTGGCCACTGGCCTCCCAAACGTTTGGGTGCATTAGGATTGCCGTATCCATGCCGTAGATATCGCTTCTTTCGTAAACACAGGCTTTCCACCAGGCGCGCTTGAGGTTGTTTTTTAATTCGACGCCGTAAGGGCCGTAATCCCAGGTATTAGCCAAACCGCCGTAGATTTCGCTTCCCTGAAAAATAAATCCTCGCCGCTTACAAAGTGAAACTATTTTTTCCATTAAATCCATGTTTTACTTTCGAGATTAATAGGTTCTAGATAATTCGTGAGAATACCATTCGTAGGTCTCACCGCTGATAATACCCTGTTCAAAAGCTATTTTTAAACTGTCGGCAAAAACCTTCATTCCGAAGGCAGCGCCTGTTTGCATTGTGTTAGCCAATTGGAATAATTCGTCTTTACGGATAATCCTTTTTACCGCATCGGTTGCGACTAATATTTCGGTAACCAAAATTCTTTGAGTTTTATCGCTGCGCGGGATCAACATCTGGGTAACTATTCCCCTTAAACAGTGGGATAACTGAGCTAATGTCTGTTTCCTGTTTTCAAGAGGTAAAATATTTGCTAGCCTATCAATTGCCTGGGTTGTATCCGGCGCATGGAAAGAAGCAATCACCAGGTATCCTGCTTCGGCGGCAATCAGGGCAGTTTTTACAGTTTCGGCGTCATCAAGTTCTCCGACTACTATAATATTAGGGTCCTGGCGCAAAGAGCTTTTAATCGCCACCGAAAATGAAACAGTATCGGTGCCGACCTCTCTTTGCTTGATAACGCATTTATCATTGATATGGACATATTCAATCGGCCTTTCCAAAGTAATCAATACGGCTTTTCTTTCGTGGTTGATCAAATCAACCATCGCCGCGATTGTAGTACTTTTTCCGCTTCCGGTGGGGCCGGTAATCAAAATCAAGCCGTCCTTTTGCCTGGCAAAGACCTGGGCGACTTCCGGGACATTTAAGTCTTTAAAAGTAGGCATTTTTGAATCGACCAACCTTAAAGCAGCCTCGACAAAACCTTTTTGCTGATGGACATTTATTCTAAAGCGGTGGTTCTCATCGAACTGGATGCCTAAGTCCATCTCTTTATTTTTTTCAAAGATCTTTACCTGGGTTTTACTCATTAAACTAAAGATCATTTTATAGATTTGATCCGGCGCAAGTATCTCGGTGCCTAAAAATTCAAGCTGGCCGTTTATCCTGAGGGCTACCGGCTGGTTAGCGATTAAATGCAGGTCGCTAGCTTTTTTGCTAATCGCCATTTTGAGTATTTTAGCCACGTCATAACGGTCAACCAATTTCTTAAGTGTTTCTTTGTCCTGTTCGGCTATTTCGGTAAAGCAGGCGCCGATACCAAACATCTTTTTCTCTTCAGATTCTAAAACTTCCATTCGGAGCAATCTGATCACGGTGTTAATCGAAATCGTAGTTTCAGGGATGACGAACCTGCACTTTGCCTCGGCAAGTAATTTTAAAGGCTCTTCGGATTCGAAATAAATTCCCTCTGAACTTATGTCCCGGGATATAAAGGATTTGGATATGGCCAGGTTGTTTTCAGTGTTTTTTATCTCGCAATGGATGGGTATGGTGTAGTAAACCCGCTGGCTTTTCCTGCGTTCAAAACTCCTGATTTCTCCCATAATTCAATTCCTCTAAAATTGTATTTAACAGACCTTTATTTTAATCGCAATATAGCTTAAAAGTCAAGTGATTTGTATATTAGTGGAATTAATGGGGTCAGAGCTAATTTATCTTAACTTACGCTTAGATAAATTAGCTCTGACCCCATTAATTCACCGGTTTTAAAGTTGAAATTATTGAAAATACATCATTCAAATCCAGGCGGCCCCGGATGTCTTTTATGTAGACCTTAAAGTAGTTTCCTTTGTTGTCCAGCACATTGCAATCATAATAATTATCCACATTACTCGTAGTATAATTTATATAGCCGTCTTTATCGTCAATTTTAAACCTGATCATCTTGGCTGTTTCCTGGTTTCCTATATCGGGTATAAAAATGCTTTTCATGACGATAAAAAAAGCATCGGTAAGGCTATCGATTTTATTCAAATTTGCATACATCAACCTGCGGATAAATTCCCGATTATCGGTAATCCCCTGTTTTTTTACATCAGGATAAAGTTTGATAAATGCCTCGGGAGTTTGAGCTAAGAGGTAAATTACCGCCCGGTCATTAGGATTCTTTCTTTTGTAATAAGTTCTTTTAATCAACTCCTGGACCAAGGCAAAACCTTTGGGGACCGAAACCGACATTTTAGGAAATTTCTGGGGGATTAGTTCCAGGGTGCTATTTATTTCGGGAGTCAGGATTGTGCTTTCCGGCTGCAGGCAAAGTATTGGGATGGCAGCGCAATCACCGATACCGTAAGTTATATACATTTTTAGGATTCTGGGGCCGGCGAGCCAGATTATCAGCACTAAGCATAAGAGCACTACGATTGCCGAATAGAAAAATTTAGAAAATTTTTTAGAGATTTTCAATTTTTTTAAGCTCCTCTTCTTTGATCGTAAAAGAATGCTCCTTATCCGGAAACTCTTCTTTGATCACCTCGTTTTTAAAATCTTCGACCGCTTTAAAAATCAAATCGGACAGCTGGGCGTATTTTTTAACAAACTTCGGAGTATATTTTTCAAAAAGCCCCAGCAGATCATTAGTAACCAGCACCTGGCCGTCGCAATAAACGCCTGAACCGATTCCAATAGTCGGAATACTGATTTTATTGGTTATGATTTGAGCTAATTTATCCGGCAGACATTCTAATACCAAGGAAAAACAGCCTGCTTTTTCTAATTCCTTGGCCTGCTCGATTATTTTTTTAGCTGTTTCGGCATCTTTTCCCTGGCATTTGAAACCGCCGATCTTGTCCACGGTCTGCGGAGTTAAGCCGATATGGCCCATGACCGGTATTCCGGATTTTATAATCCTACAAGTTACCTCTAAGGCTTGTTCGAACCATTCTACTTTTACTGCTTTGGCTCCGGCTTCATCGACAAACCTGCGGGCATTTTTAAGGCTATCCTCCGGTTTAAGCTGGTAAGACTCAAAAGGCATATCGGCGATAAGCAAAGCGTTTTTTACCGCCCGGCCAACAGCTTTGGTATGGTGAAGCATTTCCGCCATGCCGACCTGTTTAGTGGATTCAAGCCCTAAAACGACGTTAGCCAAAGAGTCTCCCACCAGGATCATGTCGATTCCGGCTTTATCGATTAAGCCGGCCGTAGCAAAATCATAGGCGGTTAGCATAGTGATCTTGCGCTGGCCTTTTAAATTTTTAATTCCATTTATATCCATTAATAGTTTTTTATTTCTACTTGCGGAAACTTGTTCAGCAATTCGGTTTCTTTTTCTTCCCCCAAGACAAATATCGCCGTTGACAAAGCATCGGCTTCGGTGGCGTTACCTGAAATTACAGTGAATGCGCCGATGGTGGACTCGACAGGAAAACCGGTTTTAGGGTCAATTATATGGCCGTAACTCTTGTTATCTTGAACGAAAAACTGTTCATAATCTGCGCTGGTTGATGCGGACTGATTCTTTAATACCAAAGTTTCGGCCAGCCCATCTTGGCCGGGGTCTTTGACTGCAATTTTCCAGGGTTTGCCGAATTTATTTCCCAGGGCATAGATTTGGCCGCCGGCGTCAATCAGGCAATCTTTAATGCCTGCCTTTTTTAATTTTTGGACAGCGCAATCAAGGGCAAAACCCTTAGCAATCCCGCCGAGGTCGATTTTGACTCCCGGTTTTGTAAATTCTACCAAATTATCTTTTTCGTGTAAAATAATTTTATCGCCTCCTACTAGTTTCAGGGCGGCTTCTATTTTCTGCTTAGCAGGCACCCGGAAATTTTGGCCGCTAAAACCCCAAAGGTCGGCTAAAGGGGCAATAGTAATGTCAAAAGCCCCGTTGGTCTTGGCTGAAATTTCTTTTGATTGCTTAATAATGGAAAATGTTTCTGGGCTGACTTTTAGCTTGCCAATTTCGTTTAAACGGTAAACTTCGCTGTCTTTTCTGTATTTACTAAGCAATCCCTCTAATCGGCTTACTTCGTTAAAAACAATTCTACCCGCTTTTTTATCCGGAGAAATTACTTCCCAGAAAGTGCCCATTAAAATGCGGTTGTCACGGAAAAGTTTTTTTTGAGGTTTAGCTGTCAAGAGCAGGGTTATTGCCCAGCCAAATATCAGAAAAGCAACTAAATATTTCCGTGTCTTTTTACTATACATAATCCGGGACGTTTCTAGTTTCTCAATAATCCGGGACGTTTCTAGTTTTTTAAAAAACCAGAAACGTCCCGGATTATTGAGCTGAGTGTTTGTAAGTTTGTTCGATGGTGTTCACCAGGTCCAGGAGAAATTTGTTGGTGCGTACATCTATTCCCAGTTCCTGGCCGAGGCGGACGATTACACCATTAATAAAATCAACCTCGGTGCGTTTTTTTCTTAAAACATCCTGAAGCATGGATGAAAGGTTTGAAGATGTGCTTTCGCATACTGCTTCTACTTTTGCCAAGGGGTCATCAAAGATTAATTTTATTCTTTTTCTTTTGACAATCCGGGTGGCTTCGGTTACCGCGTCTCTTAAAATCCGCTTAGTCCCTTCGAACTGAATCAACTTTCCGTTAGGCAGGCGGGTGATTGCGCTTAGCGCGTTTATACCCACATTGATTACTAATTTTGACCAGAGCAGGCTTTTAATATCGCGGGACATTTTAGTTTCAAATCCTGCTTTGTTAAAAGCCTCGCGGATCGCCCTCATTTCAACGGGGGTTTTCCCGTCGATGGTGCCGATTATAGTTTCGCCTTTTCCGGCATGGCGGATCTTTCCCGGTTCGATTAAAGTGGCCCCTTCGTTGGTTACACCGGCGATGACCCTTTCTTCTCCGGCGGCCTCAGAAATGATTTCGATATTACCGATCCCATTTTGGAGGGTTAAAATTTTGGTGTTATTGTTTAAAAGAGGCTTGATCTGTTCGCAGGCTGTTTTGGTATTAAAAGATTTGACACAGATAAGCACCAGGTCTGTTTTTCCGATATCAGAAATATTGGCCGTGGTTTTTACTTTTACCTGCCAGGAACCGTTTAGGCTATCGACTGAAATTCCGGTTTCGTTAAGTTTTAAGGCCTTTTCCTTGCTCTTATCTAAAAGCCAGACATCTTCCTTGGATTTAGTCAAAAATGCGGCAAAAAGGCATCCTATAGCTCCCGGGCCGACAATAGCTATTTTCATACCGCCTCCTCTATTTTATTCAATACTCTCTGGGATTTTAATTCGCGCCCCAGATGAAAGTTTAAAAAAGCATTAAGTATAATGTCTAATTCTTTTTTAATCTGTGGGTTCATCCCTAAACTGAGGCTGCTTAAGAAAGTATTTTTTTCGATATGCAGGATGGTTGCGATCGTCCCCCGGAAAATAGAACGGCTGCTTAAGTCTTTATGCATGCAGGCCGGACAAAGCAGCCCGCCAAGTGATAAGCTGAATTTGGATTGGCCCATTATTTTTTCCCGGCAGGAAACGCAGGAATCAAAATGCGGTTTAAATCCGGAAAGGCTTAAGATTTTAATTTTAAAGATGGTGGCGATTTTTTCCGGGTTGTAATTGGTCTCTAATTCTTTGATGGCCGAAAGGGTTAGGTTAAAAATCTCCTCGTTTTTATCTTCCAATTGCATTATTGAACCGACCAGCTCCATCATGAACCCGGCGGTAGTTGCCCGTTCAAGGCTTTGGCGGATACCGGTAAAATTTTCCACTTTGTCTGCCTGGCTGATCAGGTGAAAGTGCGAATGTGTTTTGCGGTAGAAGATTATTTCATTAAGAGAAAAAGGCTCAAAATCCGTGGCGAATTTTTTGGGGTCGGTGCGGATGCCTTTGACTTCGCCGGTTATCTTGCCGAATTCTCTTGTGTAAAGTTCGACAATAAGCGAGGTTTCTCTTAAATCGCGTTTATTTAAAACCAAGCCGCTGGCTTTATCAATCGACATATTGGCTTTCTTTTTTGCGCATTAATTTCTTTTGGGCTAGGCTGTGGTCGCCAAATCCTAAAATATGCAAAATCCCATGGGCTACATAAAGGTATAATTCATATTCGGCGCTGGTTTTAAACCGTTTAGAGTGTTTTAAGGCGGTATCGGCAGAAATCATGATATCAGCCAGGACTATTTTATTTTGATCACCCAGATTAAATGCCAAGACATCGGTTGAGCCTTTAGTTTTATGGAACTTGGCGTTAAATTCCTTAATTACCGGGTCATCGACAAAACAGATATTGATCCAGCCGGATTCTGTTACCTTTTCGCCTTTTAATATCTTCAGGGCCAATTTTCGTATTTTTTCCGGATGGATTTTTAACTTTTTCTGCAGGTTTTTTATGGTTATTTTCATTCAGTGCCTTTTAAAAAATTAAAGTTAATTGCTTTGATTTTAAGGATTACTTTAAGAGTAACTTATCCGGCTATGGTAAATACCGCTTAATATTTTAATGAAAACGCCTGAAATCTTCTCGATATCTTTTAAGGTTAGTTCGCAGGCGTCAAGCTGGCCGTCGATAAATTTGTTGTTGATTATTTTGTGTACTGTTTCTTCGATTTTATCCGGCGAAGGGTCTATTAAGGAGCGGGTTGCCGCTTCAACAGAATCTGCTAAAAGGACAATTGCGGTTTCTTTGGTGTCCGGCTTAGGCCCGGGATAACGGAAGCCTTCTTCGGTAACCTCTTCATCTTCTTCTTTTCCTTCCAGCGCCCGGCGGTAAAAATAATAAACCAGGGAATTTCCGTGGTGCTGCTGGATAAAGCTCCAAAGCGCAGGAGAAAGAGAATATTTTTTGGCCATTTCCAGGCCTTCTTTAATATGGTTCATAATTACCAACTTGCTCATCGTCGGGCTAAGGTCATCGTGGCGGTTCTTTTTTACATCCTGGTTTTCGATAAAATATTCCGGTTTATGCAGTTTCCCGATGTCGTGATAATAGGCACCTATTCTGGCTAATAAGCCGTTGGCCCCTACTGCCGAGCAGGCCGTATCTGAAAGGTTGCCGACAATCAGGCTGTGGTGGTAGGTGCCGGGCGCCTCAAGGATCATTCTTTGTAAAACCGGATGATTTAAATCGGCAAGCTCTAGCAGGCTGATGTTAGTTACTGTTTGGAGGATATATTCAAACAGCGGAAGAATGCCTAAGGTAATTACTCCTGAAAGCAGGCCGTTAATTACAATCACCATATATCTTTGGGGCCCAAAAATCTGGAGGTTTTCCAGCAGGATCAGGCTTAGTAGTTGGAACAAGCCGGCCAATGCCCCTGCCCGGATGACCTTAGAGCGTTTCCGCGCCCCCTTAGCCAAAACCATAGCGCTAGCGCAGGAAGCTATAAAAATAAACCAGGCCTTAAAAGGCTCTAAGGTTAAAGTTGCCAGTGAAACGCTGGTTGCTAAAGACAAAAAGAAAGCTATTTCAAAGTTATCGAATAGCAAAATAGCCAGCATTGGGATAATTGCGATGGGGATATAATAAAAGGTTAACCCCTGTTTTAAAAATAAATATCCGAGAGAAAAAGAAACCAGGAAAAGAAAGCTTAAATTAATAAGGCTGGCTCCTTTTATCTTGGCAAACCTTTTATAGGAACCTAGATAAAGGGCGATCAGAAAAAAGGGCACCGCGGGATTCAGGTGGATTATAAAACCAAATGCGAATATGAAAGCGCATAAACCCAGGATGAATAGATTGTCTTTAAATAATTTTTTCATATGCTTCAATGATCCTTTGTACCAAAGAATGCCTGACTACATCAGAGCCGGAAAAATAGATGAATTTAATTCCGGTGATGTTATTTAAGACCTCCTGCGCCTGAAGTAAGCCGATAGGCTTACCCTGGGGAAGGTCGCTTTGGGTAAGGTCGCCGGTAATCACCGCTTTTGAGTCGAACCCTAGGCGGGTCAAAAACATTTTCATTTGTTCGGCAGTGCAGTTTTGGGCTTCGTCTAAGATGATAAAAGCGTCGTTTAAAGTCCTTCCGCGCATGTAAGCCAGCGGGGCTACTTCGATGATACCGGTTTCGATATATTTTTCGATACGCTCGGCGTCCATCATATCATATAAAGCATCATATAACGGGCGCAGGTAAGGAGAAATTTTAGCCTGCATATCTCCGGGTAAGAATCCCAGCGACTCCCCTGCTTCTATTGCCGGGCGAGTCAGAATAATCCTGCGGACCTCTTGTTTTTTAAGGGCTTCAACTGCGCAAACCATGGCCAGGTAAGTTTTACCTGTTCCTGCCGGGCCTATGCCGAAAACTATGTCATGTTTAGCGATTGCTTCAACGTATTGCCGCTGCCCGGTAGTTTTGGGGCCGATTTGTTTACCGCCAAATGACCTGATGCCGGAGTCTAACTTGCCAGACTGCTCAAGGTTTGAACCTTTTTTAAGGTTAGTGATAAGATAGTTTAAGTCGGTTGAACCTATCTCCCGATTACCTGAGCGCAGGCCGATGAGCAGATAGTCGATAAGTTCGCCGGCTTTTTTAATATTTACTGCGGTTCCGCTTAATTTTAAATGTTCTCCCCGTAAGGCAAGTTTTACTTTTAATTCTTTTTCGATGCTTTTGATATTGATATCATTGGCACCGGTAATTCCTTGCGCTTCCGCCTGGGAGTTAAGCCTGATGATTTTATCCATAATAAACCCATTATCCCCGGGCGAAACCCGGGGATGAATTCGGCTAAGCAACTTATATCGCTATCGCTCCATAAGTTGCGGCCTTACTCATTTCAAATTCTCTTCCGGCTCCTTCATTGTTATTCCGGCTAAATTGGGGATAGTTATTGTCTGTCCGGGATAAAGTTTGTCCGGGCCGCTTAAAACATCTTTATTGGCCTGATAAATTTTATACCAATTCTTGGTTGTTCCGAAATATTTCATCGAAATCTTCTGTAAAGTATCATTCTTTTGTACGGTATATTTCTGGCCTACTTCGGAAACAGTTTCAACAGAAGCAACTTCTTCCTGTAATATTGGGGCTTCTTCAGTGTATGCCGGGCTGGCCATGGCCGGTGTTGTCGAGGGGCAAGGTACAGAACTTCTTTTAGTCTTACCTAGTTCGATTTCAAATACCTGGGTGGTACGGGTGGTTGGCCTTTCTTTAGCTTCAGGCGCATTACCCATTATGTAGCCGCGGTTTCCCGAAGATGATGTTAGATCCTGATCAACTCTATCCCGGGTTAATTCATATGTCCTTGCCACGCAGCCTGAAAGCGCCAGAGTTGAAGTTAATGCTAGTAATCCAGCTAATTTTAGCTTGCTCATTCTTTGTTCCTCCTTTTAATAGTTAAACCCAATTCTTTTAATTGTTTTTCATCGACTTCGGAAGGCGCGTTAGTTAATGGGCAAAACGCCGCTGAAGTTTTAGGAAAGGTGATTACTTCCCGGATACTCAATTCACCCGATATTATTGCCAGAAGCCTGTCCATTCCAAAGGCAACTCCTCCGTGGACCGGCGCGCCGAATTGAAAAGCTTCCAATAAAAAGCCGAAACGCTTACGCGCTTCTTCCTGTTCGATACCGATTATCCTGAATATTTTCTCCTGGAGATCCTGGCGGTGGATTCTTATCGAGCCTGAGCCCAGTTCCATGCCGTTTAAAACCAAATCATAGGAACGCGACCTGATTTTATCGGGTGAGCTGTCTAACTTATCCAGATCTTCTTCATTCGGGGCGGTAAAAGGATGGTGTTCGCTTTCCCAGCGGTTCTCCTCGGTGTTAAATTTAAAAAGCGGAAAGTCTACCACCCAGCAGAAAGCAAAATCGGTTTTTGTCTCCGGCCTTAAATCCGGTTTATCTGATTTATATTTCTCCATTGATTCCTTGTAGGTAATCCTCGGGAAAGGAATCGCTAGGTCCAGGCCTTTTAATTCCTTAAAAATCTGTTTGAACAGGCCTTCGGTTAAAGAAAATAGATCCTCTTCGTTGATAAATGACATCTCGATATCAAGCTGGGTAAATTCCGGCTGGCGGTCAGCGCGCAGGTCCTCGTCGCGAAAGCATTTAGCGATCTGATAATATCTTTCAATACCGCTGACCATAAGTATCTGTTTAAAAAGTTGAGGGCTCTGGGGAAGGGCGAAAAACTGGCCCGGATTAGCCCGGGAAGGCACCAGATAATCACGCGCTCCCTCGGGTGTGGATTTGGTAAGGATCGGAGTTTCGCACTCGATAAAATCCTGGTTTCCCAGGTAATTGCGGATAATCTTATACAGGTTGCTGCGTAAAATCAGGTTATTAAAAACTTTACTTCTTCTTAAATCCAGGTAACGGTATTTAAGCCGGATCTCTTCGGTAATATCGATATCATCCTGGATCTCAAATGGCGGAGTATTGCTGGGGTTTAATATTTCAAGTTCTTTGGCTAAAACTTCCACCTCTCCTGTAGTCAGCTTTGAGTTAACCGTATTAGCCGGTCGTTTATTAACGATACCTTTTAATTTAATTACAAATTCAGCCCTTAATTGGCCGGCTTTTTCATAAGTATCCGGCGAACATTCTTTGGGGATAAAAACAACTTGAGTTAGCCCGTAACGGTCGCGGATATCGATAAAAACTAATTTTCCATGGTCGCGCCTTTTAGCTACCCAGCCGCAGAGAGTTACTTCTTTTGAAGCATCGGCAGCGGTAAGTTGTCCGCAGGTATGTGTCCTTAGCATTTTAGTTCCTTGATTAAGTTTTGGATCGGGATTTCTTTTTGGGTGCCGTCCGACATATTTTTAACTGTAATAATATTCTTTTTTAATTCATCATCGCCTAGGATCAAGACAACTCCTGCTTTGGCGTCATTTGCCGAGCGCATTGCTCCTTTTAATGATTTGCTTAAGAAATCTGTATCGCAGGCGATTTTTGCGCTCCTTAGATCATTAAGAATTTTTAAGCCGGCATCTTTTGCCTTCTCTCCCAGGGTAATTAAGTAGGCTAACTTTTCCGGCTGTTCCTCTCCAAGCGAATTTTTAGCTAATAACAGCCGTTCTACCCCGAAAGCAAAACCGATTCCTTCTGAATCCGGCCCGCCTAATTCTTGGACCAGGCTTCCATAGCGGCCGCCAGCGCCGATGGCGTCCTGGCTGCCTAAATCCGGATGGGTAATTTCAAAAACAGTCCGGTTATAATAATCGAGCCCGCGCACCAGTTGATGGCTAACTTCGAAAGCGATATTTAGATTATTCAGGCCAAGCTTTACCTTCTCGAAATGACCCAGGCATTCAGGACAAAGATGAGTGTTCTCAGGATAAACTTCTTTGACGATCTTCTGGCAGTCCGGGTTTTTACAGTCTAAAACCCGCAGAACATTAGTTTTGATTCTTTCTTTACAGTCAGGGCAAAGGTGGACTTCTTTTTTTTGAAGTTTTTCTTTTAAACCCAAACTTAAGCTATTTTTATCTTTTGGGCATCCTAAGCTATTAATTTTTAATTTGTAGCCGGAAATTCCGAAATTTTTAAGCAGTTGATCAGCCAAGCTAATAATTTCGACGTCAAGCCCGGCGTCGCTAGAACCGATTGCCTCGCAGCCGATATGGTGAAACTGGCGCAAGCGCCCCTTTTGGGGCCTTTCCAGGCGGAACATCGGGCCGATATAATATAATTTAGTAAAACCGGCCTGTTTATCTAAGTTATTTTCAAGGTAACTGCGGACAATCGAAGCAGTGCCTTCCGGACGCAGCGCGTAAGTGTCTTCTTGGTTATGGATTAGAAACATCTGTTTTTGGACGATTTCAGTAGTTGTCCCCAGGGTGCGGTTAAAAAGAGATGCTTCCTCGATTACTGGAGTGCGGATTTCCTGGTAATTATAAAGGGAAAAAATTTGACGGGCTAATTTTTCAGCTTTTTGCCAAGAGGAAACTTCCTCAGGCAGAATATCTTTAGTGCCGGAAACACGTTTAAACATATATTTTTTGGTTATTTTTTAATAAGGATTACTTAATTTTTTGCTTCATCTCCAAGCCAGCTTTGAAGATAACAACTTTTCTGGGCGGGACAGGGATAACCTGGTTGGTGCGCGGATTTCTGCCTGTGCGGCTTCTTCTTTGCTTTACTTTAAAAACACCGAAATTACGTAATTCAATTTTTTCGCCCCTGACTAAAGCATCGATGATACAATCAAAGGTTTTTTGTACCACTTGTTTGACATCTATTTGTTTTAAATTGCTTTCATCAGATACTTTTAAGACTATGTCTTTCTTAGTCATCGTTGGGCCTCCTGTTGCTAAGTATAATAACAGCAAAACGTTACAGTGTCAAGAAATAAAATGGGGTCAGAGCTAATTTTCCACCGTTTTTTTTAGAGATAAGGAAAATTAGCTCTGACCCCATTTTTAAATCACTAGGGATAAACGTTCCTCACCCAATAGTTCATCCAGATCCTGAATTAATTTTTCGTTCGGGCTGACGTAGAGGTTTTCGCCGACTATCAGTTGTACCCGCGATTTTGCCGGCGTATCCAGCCTAAGGTATACCGGGATATTCCCGCGGTAGTCCCCAAGCAGGAGTTTTAAGGATTCAAAAATATTCTCCCTAACCCCTGACAAATTAATGCTCATTGCAGTGATTAATTTATAAATTTCCTCGAAAGGAAAAAGGTCTTCGACGATTATTTTAGGGGTTTCTTCCTTAAGGTCGACTATTCCCCGGATATGGACTATAGTGTTAGGCTGGATATAACTGCCGATTTTAGCGTAGGCCCGGGGGAAGACTAGCAGTTCTACTGAGCCGTTTAAGTCTTCTAATTTTAAAATTGCCATTTTTTCCTGCTTGGCCCGGGTAACCGTATTTTTAATTTTAACAATCAGCCCGACAATTTTTACCGTATCCTGGTCTTTGTGTTCATGCAAATTTAAAGTCGAGCAAGAAGTAAAACGTTTCAACTGTTTGGCATAACGGGCCAAGGGGTGCCCGCTTACATAAAACCCGAGCATATCTTTTTCAAAGCCAAGTAATTGCGGTTCCGGCCACTCCCTTATGTCAGGTAAATTATTACTGATTTTAGAAAAAATATTCTCGTTTAAAATTTGATCGAAGAAAGAAAGCTGGCCGCTTGATTTTTCTTTGCGGACTCTTTGGGCGCCTTCTAATACTGAATCCAGGCTAGCAAACATTTTGGCCCTGGATTCTTTAAAACCATCCAAGGCTCCGCATTTAATCAGGCTTTCTAAAACTTTGCGGTTGGCCAGCCTTAAATCGATAAGGCTTAAAAGATCCTCCAGAGATTTAAATTTTTCTTTCTTTCTGGCTTCTACAATCGATTCGGCAGCGCCCTGGCCGACGTTTTTAATGGCTAATAACCCGAAACGAATGGTCTTTTCACCTTCAACCTTAAAAAGCGCCTCGCTCTCATTAATATCTGGAGGCTGGACCTTTAAGCCCATCCGCTCGGCTTCATTTACATATTCGACTATCTTATCGGTATTGTTGCGTTCTGAGGTAAGCAAAGCGGTCATGAATTCTACTGGATAGTTGGCTTTTAGGTAAGCGGTGCGGTAGGAGATTAAAGCATAGGCGGTTGAATGCGATTTATTAAAACCATATCCCGAGAAATATTCGATTAGATCAAAAATTTTACTGGCTGTTGTTTCTCTTATTTCGTTTTTAATACAGCCGCTGATAAAGTTTTTCCGTTCCTTCTCCATAACCTCAGGGATTTTTTTACCCATGGCTTTTCGCAAGATATCGGCCTGGGCCAGGGTAAAACCTGCCAAAACAGACGCGATTTGCATAATCTGTTCCTGGTAAACCATGATCCCGTAAGTTTCTTTAAGTATCGGCTCTAATTTAGGATGCTCATATTTTATCGGAATAATTCCATGCTTTCTTTTCATGAAGTCATCAAGCATGCCTGATCCTATCGGGCCCGGGCGGTACAAAGCCAGAAGCGCGATTAGGTCTTCGAAGCGTTCAGGGATCAGTTTTTTAAGCAGGTCGCGCATTCCCGAACTTTCTACCTGGAATATCCCGATGGTGTGGCTGGAAGCTAGCAACTCATAAGTTTTTTTATCTTCCAAGGGAAGTTCTTCGATATTAACTTCAATCCCTTTGATCTTTTTAATTAGTTTTACTGTTTCATCAATTACGGTTAATGTCCTTAACCCCAGGAAATCGACTTTTAAAAGCCCGATTTTTTCAAGGACGCCCATGCTGTAGCCGGTGGTAATTTGATCGTCACTTGTTTTAAATATCGGCATATAACTGTTCAAAGGCTTATCAGCGATAATTACCCCTGCGGCGTGCACTGAAGCATGGCGGTTTAATCCTTCAAGGGAGATGGCGATATTAATCAGTTTAGTTATCTGGGAGTCATTTTTAAAAAGGTTATTTAATTCCGGTTCGCTTTCTAAGGCTTTTTTAAGAGTCATATCAAGTTCCGCCGGTATCATCTTAGCAATCCGGTCGACATCGGCGTAAGGTATGTTCATTACCCGGCCGACATCCCTGATTACCGCCCGGGCCTGCATCGTTCCGAAAGTAATAATTTGGGCGACGTTTTCCTGCCCGTATTTTTTGGTTACATAATCGATTACCTCCTGCCTGCGTTCATAGCAAAAATCGATGTCAATATCAGGTAAGCCCATTCTTTGGGGATTTAAGAATCTTTCGAATAATAACCCGTATTTTAAAGGGTTTAAGTCGGTGATGCCCAGAAGGTAGCTTACCAGGGAACCGGCGGCTGAGCCTCTTCCCGGGCCGACGGGGACTCCCTGGCTTTTAGCATGTGAGATAAAATCCCAGACGATTAAAAAGTAACTGATAAAACCCATATCTTTAATTATTTTTAATTCATGTTCAAGGCGTTTTTGGGCATCCAGGTCATTTTTAAGTTTGTATTCTTCCATCCCTTTTTCGCAAAGCGAAAGCAGGAATTGTTCTTTATCTTCTCCTTTAGGTGGCACATACTTAGGCAGGTGCATTTTGGAAAAATCTAATTCCAGGTTGCAGCGCCGGGCGATCTCTAGCGTATTTTTTACCGCTTCAGGATAATCAGAAAAAGCTTTTTTCATTTCCTGCGGTGAGCAAAAATAAAATTCATCGGTTTGAAAACGCATATGCTTAGGGTCATCAAGGGTGGTCTGGGTCTGAATGCAAAGCAGGGCTTCGTGGGCAGCGGCTTTATCTTTAGTGGGATAGTGCACGTCGTTGGTTGCTACCAGCGGAATATTAAGTTCTTTGGAAATTTTTATCAAGCCGGTATTTACAATTTTTTGTTCGGGAATAGAGTTGGGCTGGATTTCAAGGAAAAAATTATCTTTGCCAAGGATGCTCTGGAAGTTATCCGCGCATTTTAAGGCGTCATTAAAACGTTTTTGCAATATAAGCGAGGCGACCTCGCCTTTTAAGCAGGCGCTTGAGCCGATCAGGCCTTTAGAATATTGGGCCAGCACTTCTTTATCGATCCTCGGCCGGTAATAAAACCCTTCCAGGTAACCGATTGAAACCAGTTTCATTAAATTCCGGTAGCCTTCTTCATCGCGGGCCAAAAGAATCAGGTGATTAGCGATATCTTCGATCCCGCTTGAGCTTTTATCAAGCCTGCTTTTTGGGGCGATATAAACCTCGCAGCCGATAATCGGCTTGATCCCCGCTTTTTGGGCTTCCAGGTAAAATTCAATTACCCCGAACATGTTTCCATGGTCGGTTATGGCCAATGAATCCATCTTAAAACTTTTAGCGATTGCAAGTATTTCAGGTATGCGGCAGGCGCCGTCAAGAAGGCTGTATTGCGTGTGGAGGTGAAGGTGGATGAATTCGGATCCAGACATGGAATAAACTTAAAAATTATTGGTCGAAGGACTAAAGACGAAAAACTAAAAAGGCGTCGAAAGACTACGGTTGAAAGCATAAGCAAACAGACTTTTGTCTTTAACCTTAGACTATTTTTTAGACCTTAGTCTTTCGTCTTTCGACAATCTATATTTAAGTTGATATTACTCCCACTCTATTGTAGCCGGAGGTTTAGAGCTTATATCGTAAACTACCCGATTAATTCCTTTAACTTCGTTGATAATCCGATTGGATATTCTTTCTAAGACTTCATGAGGAAGCTTGACCCAGTCGGCGGTCATCCCGTCGAAACTGGAAACACAGCGAAGCGCCGCCACGTTTTCATAGGTGCGTTCATCTCCCATGATCCCGACGCTTTTTACAGGAAGCAATATGGCAAATGATTGCCAGATCTGTTCATATAAGCCGGCTTTTACGATTTCTTCGGTTACCCGCTTGTCTGCTTCGCGTAAAATATCCAGTCTCTCCTGGGTTAGGTCGCCGATTATCCTTACGGCTAGCCCGGGCCCGGGGAATGGCTGGCGTTGAACGATAGTATCCGGCAAACCCAATTGTCTTCCGATTTGCCTAGCCTCATCTTTAAAAATTTCTCTTAAGGGTTCGATCAGCTTAAGCTTCATATGCGCCGGAAGCCCCCCGACATTATGATGGCTTTTAATTTTTCTGCTGGGGCTTCCGTTAGGGGAAACTGATTCGATTACATCCGGGTATAAAGTGCCCTGGCCTAAAAATTTTGCCCCTTTGGTTTTTTTGGCTTCCTCTTCGAATACCTTAATAAATTCATCACCGATAATTTTTCTCTTTTCTTCAGGGTCGGTAACTCCTTTTAATCTTTCCAGGAATCTTTTGCCCCTGTCGACGTAGCTTAGGTTAAGGTGGTACATATCCTTAAAGACGCTTTTAACCTGTTCGGCTTCGCCTTTTCTAAGCAGGCCGTTATCGATGAATATACAGCGTAAATTTTTGCCGATGGCTTTATGGATTAAAAGAGCGGCAACCGAAGAATCAACTCCCCCGCTTAAGCCAAGGACGACTTTATCTTTACCGACCATCTTTTTGATATTTTCAATAGATTCTTTAATAAAAGATTGCATGGTCCATCTTCCACTGGCATTACAGGCCTTAAACAGAAAATTACTTAAGATCTGGTTGCCTTTTTCGGTATGGGTTACTTCCGGATGGAATTGAACCGCAAATACTTTTCTTTTGGGATTGGAAATTGCTGCAATCGGGGTGTTAGAGGTATGGGCAATAGTGTGAAATCCCGGAGGCATCTTGGTCACATAATCGCCATGGCTGGCCCAGCAGGTAAAATTACCGGGTAGATGATTAAACAGGTCGCGGTTGTCATCCACAAACAATTCGACTTTACCGTATTCCCGTTCACGGGTATGCTTTACCTTGCCTCCCAGCATTTCGCAAATGACCTGCATACCGTAACAGACTCCCAGTATAGGCAGGCCTAATTTAAAAATGTTTTTATCAGGATAGGGGGATTTTTTATCGACAACCGAAGCCGGGCCGCCGGAAAGAATCAAACCTTTAGGGTTAAGCGCTGCGATTTCTTTAGCCGGAGTGTTATAAGGGATAATCATCGAAAAAACTTTGCTTTCCCTTACCCTGCGGGCGATTAACTGGGTGTACTGTGAGCCGAAATCTAAAATTAGTATTGTTTGCCTGGTCATTTTCCCATCCCTACTCTTTGTCCTACCTGAAAGATTTTACCTTCGGTTTGAATTGAAGGAGCGATTATAATTTCCACATCATGCATTTCTTTTAAGTTCGACGCTCCTAATGAGCCCATCGAAGTTTTTAATGCGCCGAGCAGATTTTGAGAACCATCGTCTACTTTGGCCGGGCCGAATAAAATTTCTTTTAGTGAGCCTGTGGTGCCCACCTGGATCCTGGTCCCTCTGGGCAGGTTAACATGCGATGTCGCCATTCCCCAGTGGAATCCTTTTCCCGGGGCTTCTTTTGCCCGGGCAAAACTTGAGCCGATCATAACGGCGTCAGCTCCGCAGGCAAAGGCTTTGCAGATATCGCCTCCGCGGTTCATTCCGCCGTCTGTAATAATCGAAACATATTTTCCGGTGCGTTTAAAATAAAAATCTCTGGCGCTGGCTGCGTCAACAGTAGCGGTAACCTGGGGTACGCCGATTCCTAATACTCCCCGGGTTGTGCAGGCTGCTCCAGGGCCGACACCGATAAGTAAAGCGCTGGCCCCGGCTTCCATAAGCTCTAAAGTAGTTTCATAGGTAACACAATTGCCCAAAATTACCGGGATTTTTAATGATTTGCAGAATTTTTCAATATTAAGCGTTTTATATTGAGTCGAGATATGCCTCATGGTAGTAACTGTGGATTGTAAAACGAAGATATCGCATCCCGCTTTTACTGCCAGCTTGGAAAACTTTTCGGCATTTGCGGGTATACAGCTTACTGCCGCAATCGCTTTTGCTTTTTTGATCTGGCTGACTCTGGCCGTAATTAATTTTTCTTTGATCGGAGTTGTGTAAACTTCCTGGATTAATTCAGTGGCTTTTTGAGGGGTAGCCTTGGCGATTTCTTCAAGAATTTGATCAGGGTTTTCATAGCGGGTTTGGACGCCGTCTAAGTTTAAAACTGCGATTCCGCCCAAACGGGACATCTCGATGGCTAATTTTACATCAACCACGCCGTCCATGGCTGCGGCAAGGATAGGTATTTTAAAAGTTTTTCCGTCAAATTTAAAGCCGGTATCGACTTCGTTAGGATTTACGGTCTGTGAACCGGGAACCAGTGCTATTTCGTCAAATCCGTAGCACCTTCTTGCCCTCCTGTTTATACCTATCCACTCTGCCATTTAACTCTCCTTATATTATATAACCTATTGTTCTGAAGTAACTTATGATATTTTAGCCTTTTTCGGAGAAACTACTGAAAGGATTACAAATTTTATACCTATTGGCCTATTTTGTCAACAAGTATTTTAAGAAATCGGAGTTTTAAAAAATGGGGTCAGACCCCATTTATCTTAGCTTATATTTCGATAAATGGGGTCTGACCCCATTTTTACCCTGTCTATCGACTATAGACTATTGGCTAATTAATACATTCCTCCGCCCATTCCACCCATACCGCCCATTCCGCCACCCGGCATTGGAGGCATTTTTTCTTCCTTTTCCGGTTTATCAGCGATCAAGGTTTCAGTGGTCAGCAATAATGCGGCAATACTGGAAGCATTTTGCAATGCTGAACGGGTAACTTTGGTAGGATCGATTACGCCGGCTTCAATCATATCAACATAAGCATCCTGGCTGACATCGTATCCAATATTTGTTTTTTCTGTTTTTATTCTTTGAACAACTACTGAGCCTTCCAGGCCTGCATTTTGAGCAATCTGCCTTAAAGGTTCCTCAATAGCCCGCTTTACAATATTAACACCGATTTTTTCGTCACCTTCCAGCTTTAATTTATCTAAAGCCGGGATTGTGCGAATAAGGGCGATTCCGCCTCCAGGAACAATACCTTCCTGGGTAGCAGCGCGGGTTGCGTGTAAAGCATCTTCAACCCGGGCTTTCTTTTCTTTCATCTCTGTTTCAGTGGCAGCTCCAACATTGATTACGGCGACTCCGCCTGATAACTTGGCTAGTCTTTCCTGTAATTTTTCTTTATCGTAATCTGAATCAGTGTCTTCGATCTGTTTTTTAAGTTGAGCAATCCTGGCATTAATTGCAGCGTTTTTACCTGCGCCTTCGACAATGGTTGAATTCTCTTTGTCGATTTTTACTTTCTTGGCCCGGCCTAAGTCTTCGATATCAACATTTTCTAGCTTGATTCCTAAGTCTTCGGTTAGCGCTTTACCGCCGGTAAGGATGGCAATATCTTCGAGCATTGCTTTACGCCTGTCTCCGTATCCGGGAGCTTTTACTGCGCAAGCTACAAAAGTACCGCGGATTTTGTTGACTACTAAGGTAGCTAAAGCTTCCCCGTCAACTTCTTCGGCGATAATCAATAGCGGTTTGCCGCTTCGTGCTATTTTTTCAAGTAAAGGAAGTATATCTTTGATTGATGAGATTTTTTTCTCATAAATCAGGATATAAGCATCCTCTAAAAGTACTTCCATCCGTTCGGCATCGGTTACAAAATAAGGAGATAGGTATCCCTGGTCAAATTGCATGCCTTCTACAACTTCTAAAGTTGTAGCGGTTGATTTTGCTTCTTCGACAGTAATTACCCCGTCTTTTCCGACTTTATCCATTGCTTCGGCAATTAATTCTCCGATAGTGGTGTCAGAGTTAGCGGCGATAGAGGCAACTTGAGCGATCTCTTTTTTATCTTTGATTGGAGTGGAAAGTTTACCTAATTCTTCGACGATTTTGGCAACTGCTTTTTCAATCCCGCGTTTTAGTTCCATCGGGTTTGAACCGGCTGTAACATTTTTTAATCCTTCGCGGTAGATCGATTCGGCTAGAACGGTTGCGGTAGTGGTGCCGTCGCCGGCGATATCAGAAGTTTTTTCAGCTACTTCTTTGACCATTTGGGCGCCCATATTTTCAAAGGGATCCTCTAAGTCTATTTCTTTGGCTACAGTTACACCGTCTTTGGTAATTGTCGGTGAGCCGAATTTTTTGTCAATTACTACGTTGCGGCCTTTAGGGCCCAAGGTTACTTTTACCGCAGCAGCGAGTTGTTCGACTCCTGCTAAAATCTTGCGGCGTGCATTATCGCTATATAACAATTGCTTGGCCATGCTTCCTCCTTAATGTTCAATTATTTGATAATCGCTAAAATATCTTCTTCGCGTAAAATCAACAGCTCTTCGCCTTCTTTGGTGGTTATTTCGTTACCTGAATATTTACCGTATAAGACCTTGTCGCCGACTTTTACTTCGGGGGCATTTACAGTGCCGTTTTCAAGCATCTTACCCTTACCAACTGCGACTACCTTTGCTTCTTGCGGTTTTTCTTTGGCAGTATCAGGCAGGACAATTCCGCCTTTAGTTTTGTTCTCGGCTTCTAAAGGTTTGACTACTATGCGATCTCCCAATGGTTTAATTTCCATCCTGTCACCTCCTTAAAGTTCAAAGTTTAATAATTTAGCAGTCTTTTTCCTAGAGTGCTAATTATAAATAAAAAAAAATTCTTGTCAAGAGTTTTTTAAATTAAATTATTAGGCCTCTTAATTTCATTATTATAAAGCAGGTTTATTCCTTTTAAGGTTAACTGCCGGTCTATTATTAATTTAATTTGCGAAAACTTCTTGATTAGGGAGATGTTCCCGCCCGTACCCAGGACTATAGCATTTTTGCCGATAATCTTTTTAATTTTTCCGGTTATTTCTTTGCAAGAACCCCCGGTGCCGTAAACAATACCGCTTAGAATGCTATTTTGAGTATCTTGGCCGATAATTCCTTTCGGTGTTTTTAATCTAACCGCCGGTAAAAGCGCTGTTCTTTCTTTTAAACTTTTAAGCGAAATTTCCATACCCGGAATAATTAAGCCCCCTAGATAGGTTTTATCTTTTGAAATGATATCAAAGGTTATGGCAGTGCCTGAATCGATGACTATTAAAGGTGGGCGGTAAAAGAGGCTAGCGTAGTAAGCATTTACCAGCCTGTCCTGTCCTAGTTGGCCGGGCCTATAATTGCTTTTCAGCGGGACGATTACTTCCTTACCTATTATATAGGGCTTTTTAGCAGTGAGATTTAATAAGTCTTTACTTAAAATCCTGGTTAAATCCGGAACTACACTACAAATTACGGTATCTGTAATTTGCAAATTGCTTAATTTATCCTTTAATTTTTTCCGGGAATAGTTTTTGGCGGCGATATCAAAATGTTTTAAGGCCGTATGGTTAGCAGAAAAAACTGCCGCCGATATATTAGTATTTCCGATATCAATTGCCAGTAGCATTTTTTATAAAATTAGTAGCGCCGGTGATTTCCTTGTACCCCCATGCAAACCATGGGGCACTGCGTAAATCACTTAACATTAGTAGCGCCGGTGATTTCCTTGTACCCCCATGCAAACCATGGGGCACTGCGTAAATCACTTAACATTAGTAGCGCCGGTGATTTCCTTGAGTTTATCTCTGATTTGGGCTGCCTTTTCAAATTGGAGGTTCCTGGCTGCCATTTCCATTTCATATTCTAACTCGCTAATATATTTATGCAACTGGTATTGTTCTTTTGGTTCGCCGGTCAGATCCCGGACAAAATCATCGGCTTCTTCAAGGTCATGGATTCCTTCTTTAATTGACCTTTCTATAGAGCGGGGAGTGATTTTATTTTTCCGGTTATACTCCTCCTGAATTTTTCTCCGCCGGTAACTTTCGCTGATAGCTCTTTTCATCGAGCCGGTTATACTGTCGGCATACATGATTACCGTAGCGTCAATATGGCGGGCTGCCCGGCCACCGACTTGAATGAGGCTAGTCGCGCTGCGCAAGAAACCTTCTTTGTCCGCATCGATGATTGCAACCAGGGATACCTCCGGTAAATCAAGCCCTTCCCGCAAAAGATTAATTCCCACCAAGCAATCAAATTTTCTTTGACGCAGTTCATTAATAATTACTTCCCGCTGGATAGTTTTTATTTCAGAGTGTAAATATTTGACCCTTATCCCGTTTTCTTGAAGATAACCGGTCAAATCCTCGGCGCTTCTTTTGGTCAGGGTGGTTACCAGGACTCGCTGATTTTTCTTGGCCCGTTCCTTGATCTGGATTATTAAATCTTCGATCTGGCCGGCTGAAGGCTTGATTATAATTTGCGGATCGATCAAACCCGTGGGCCGGATAATCTGTTCGACTTTTTTATTCTCGCTTAAATTCAGCTCATATTCGTCAGGAGTAGCTGAGACAAAAACCATTTGTTTAACCAGAGCGTTAAATTCCTCGAATTTTAATGGCCGGTTATCAAGGCAGGACGGCAACCTAAAACCATAGTTAACCAGGGTTTCCTTTCTGGCCCTGTCTCCTGCGTACATTCCTCTGATTTGAGGTATAGTTGCATGTGATTCATCGATAACGGTTAAAAAGTCTTCGTTTTTGAAATAATCGATCATCGAGTATGGACGGGAGCCGGCCGGCCGGCCGCTTAAATGGCGGGAATAGTTTTCAATTCCGTGGCAATAGCCGATTTCTTTAAGCATTTCTAGGTCATAGTTTGTCCGGGATTCAAGGCGCTGGGCTTCCAACAGTTTATTTTTATCTTTTAGGAGTTTTAACTGCTGGTTAAGTTCTTCCCTGATTGAGCCAATGGCGTAATCAACCTTATTGGACGAAACAATAAAATGCTTGGCAGGATAAACCGCAATTTTATCTACTTTACTGATTAGTTTTGCCGAGACCGGGTCAACTATTGAAATTTTTGATATTTTTTCGCCGCTAAATTCGATGCGTAAAGCCTGCTGGCTGTATGATGGATATACTTCGACTACGTCCCCGCGAACCCTTAGTTTTGAGCGCTTAAATTCATAATCATTGCGCTCATACTGGATCTGGATAAGTTTAGTAATCAGCTCATTTCTCTCCATTTCCTGGCCTTGATTTAAAATCAAAAGCTGTTCTTGGTAATCCTGGGGAGAGCCTAAATTATAAATGCAGGAAACAGAGGCTACCACGATAACATCTTTACGGCTGATGATCGAAGTAGTCGCCGAAAGCCTTAGGCGGTCGAGCCTTTCATTTATAGACGAGTCTTTTTCAATATAAGTATCTGTCGTAGGGATATAGGCTTCAGGTTGGTAATAATCGTAATAACTTACAAAATATTCTACGGAATTATGGGGAAAAAATTCTTTGAATTCTGAATAAAGCTGGGCGGCCAAGGTTTTATTATGCGAGATTACCAGGGTAGGCTTGTTTATTTTGGCGATTACATTGGCCAGGGTGAAAGTTTTTCCGCTTCCGGTAGTACCGAGCAAAGTGTTATAGCGCCTACCTCCTAGTATATCTTTCGACAGCTCTACTATTGCCTTGGGCTGGTCGCCGCATGGCTTGAATTTTGAAACAAGTTTGAATTTGTCCATATTGGATGCTTAATAATTCCTGGTCGAAAGCCTAAGGACTAAAGACTAAAAAATAGTCAAAGGTCTAAAGTCTAAAGCTTTTAGCCTTAGTCGCTTTTTTAGACTTTTGACTTAGACTTTTGTCTGTTTTTTAGACTTTCGACTTTAGGCTTTTAGCCAAGTGTATTTATGCAATATCTAAACTTACATCAACTGACTTTACGGAATCAGTCAGTTCGCCGACTGAGATTATATCTACCCCGGTAGAAGCAAATTTTCTGATGTTGCTTAAATTAATTCCTCCGCTTGCTTCCAGTTTGATTGGAAAGCGCGATCTTAATTTTACTGCTGCTCGGACATCTTTTATGCTCATATTATCAAGCATAATTATATCAGGTTTAAATTTTAGAATATGCTTAAATTGGCTTAAAGATTGGGCTTCGATTTCGGTTTTATAGCCTTTTGGCCTTACCGGCAGGTTAAAATGCCCAAGCACCTTTAAGTGGTTGTCTTTGATCAGGATCATTTCGTCTAGCTTCAGCCTATGGTTATAACCGCCGCCCACCCGGACAGCGTATTTTTCAAGGATTCTTAGGCCGGCAAAAGTTTTACGGGTGTCGGTTATTTTTGCTTTAAAAGGCCGGATTTTTTTGACGAATTTATCTGTTTTAGTGGCAACACCTGACATAAATGCTAATAAATTAAGAGCAGTCCTTTCGGCTGTTAAGATACTACTTGCCGACCCGGATAGTTCAGCCAACACCGCTTTATTTTTTACAAACTTAGCTTCTTTGGCTTTAAGCAAAAATTTAATTTTGGTATCGACCGTCTTAAATACTTTTTCGGCGACATTGATTCCGCAAAGTAAAAATCCTTCTTTGGCGATAATTCTGGCTTTTATATTCTTAGACTTCGGTATAATTACATCCGAAGTAATATCACCCCGGCCGATATCCTCCGCTAATGCATGTTTGATTAGGCAAGACAGGTATTTACTGTCTATCTTAGGGGGTATTTCAGATAAAAAATATTTAGCGTAAGCCATTTTTAATTGCCTCTAATTTAGCTATCTGGGCTGAAAAATCGTTCAATTTAATTCTTTCAGCCGCTACTATTTCAGCCGGCGCCCTCTGAGTAAAATTTTTATTGGCCAGCATTGCTTCCTTGTTTTTAATATCCTGTTGCAATTTAGCTATCCTGTTTTCTATTTTTTTAAACTGGGCATCTACATCGACTAAGCCTGATAACGGCATTATGATATGGGTATTCTTAAATAGGACAACATATTGATTCTTCTGGGCAGTATATTCATCAACAATGCTCAAACTATTAATTCTAGCCAGGTTTTTTATATAATCAAATAGTGGCTGGATTTGGTTTCTTTCAGCTGAATCTTGGAACGATAATATTATATCGACAAACCCGGCTGGGCTGACTTCTAGCTCAGCGCGCATATTCCTGATGGTATTGATAATATTAAAAGCGGACTGCATCTGTTTTTCTACCCTCAGGTTAATTAGGTCTGCCTGCATATGCGGCCAGCTCTGCTGGACGATTGAATTTTTAGAGTCCGAAAGACGCTGCCAGATCTCTTCGGTTATAAAAGGCATGAATGGATGGATTATCCTTAATGTTTTCTCTAAAACTTTATACATCACTACCTGGGTTTCTCTTTGATTAATTTGCGGCTTGATCATTTCAAGATACCAGTCGCAGAATTCATGCCAGAAAAATGAATAAAGGTTGTTGGCTGCTTCATTAAACCTATAGTTGTCCAGCTCTTTTTCTACGCTAGCTAGCGTAGAAAAAAATCGGCTTAGTATCCAGCGGTTAGCTATATCAAGGTCTAAGTTTTTTAAAAAAACACAGAGATCGACATTTACCTCTTCGGGTTTAAGGTTGATCAAGGTAAACCTGGAAGCATTCCAGATCTTATTGGCAAAATTCCTGCCTTGCTCGAACCTTTCTTTAGAAAGAAACACATCCTGGCCCTGTGAAGTTATGGATATAAGGCTGAAACGCAGGGCATCTGTGCCGTATTCATTGATTATTTCTAACGGGTCAATGACATTGCCTAAGGATTTGGACATCTTCTTACCTTCGATATCCCGGACTGTGCCGTGAATATATACATCTTTAAAAGGAATCTGTTTTTTAAATTCAAAACCGGCCATAATCATCCGGGCTACCCAGAAAAAAATTATTTCAGGGGCAGTAACTAGTGTTGAAGTGGGGTAAAAATATTTTAAATCTTCGCTTTCTTTGGGCCAGTAAAAAGTGGCAAAGGGCCAGAGCCAGCTGGAAAACCAGGTGTCTAAAACATCTTCATCCTGTTTTAGATTGGCTGAGCCGCATGCCCGGCAGGTTTTAGGAGTTTCGATGCTGGCAAAAACCTCTTTCTTACAGTCAAGGCAGTACCAGATCGGGATCCTGTGCCCCCACCATATCTGGCGTGATATACACCAGTCATGGATATTTTCCATCCAGTTAAGATAAACCTTTGTCCAGCGGTCCGGATAGAACTTGATCTTGCCTTTTTTGACCGCATCGATCGCCGGTTTTGCCAGAGGAATCATTTTTACGAACCATTGCCTGGATAAGTAGGGCTCAACTATGGTGTGGCAGCGGTAACAATGACCCGCGGAAAGCATATGCGCAACGGTTTTTTCAAGCAGGTTTAAAGATTCCAGGTCTTTTAAGACAGCGTCTCTAGCTTTAAAACGGTCAAGACCGGAATATTTCTGGGCCGATTCATTCATCGAGCCGTCAGGATGCATGACATTGATGAATTCCAATTTATGTTTTTTGCCCATTGCATAGTCGTTGGGGTCATGGGCTGGGGTTACTTTTACGGCACCCGTTCCGAATTCCATATCCACAGCCGGATCGGTAATAACCTTTATCTCTCTATTAACTAAAGGAAGGATTAATGTTTTCCCCGCATATTTTTTAAAACGCTTATCTTTCGGGTTTACCGCAACAGCTGTATCGCCGAGCATAGTTTCAGGCCGGGTAGTAGCTACGGTAATGAATTCTTGGGGATTATCTTTTAAAGGATATTTGAGGTAGTAAAGGTGGCCTTGTAATTCAGCGTGGCTGGCCTCTTCGTCGCTTAGCGCGGTCTGGCAGCGCGGGCACCAGTTTATAATTTTATTATCCTGATAGATAAGGCCTTTGTTCCAAAGCAGGACAAATGCCTGGCGGACGGATTTCGAATATTGGTCATCCATTGTAAACCTAGTGCGCTGCCAGTCGCAGGAGCAGCCTAATTTCTTAAGCTGATGGATTATGGTAGCACCGTATTTTTCTTTCCATTCCCAAACCCTGGCAATAAATTTTTCCCGGCCTAAATCCTGGCGCTTTAAACCTTCTTTGGCTAGGGCTTTTTCTACCACATTTTGGGTAGCGATTCCGGCGTGGTCAGTCCCCGGCATCCAGAGGGTTTGGAAACCTTTCATTTTTTTATAGCGGATCAAGATATCCTGAATGGTGTTATTAAGCGCATGGCCCATATGTAAAATACCGGTAACATTGGGCGGGGGGATGACAATCGTATAAGGTTTTTTGTCCGCAGCGGCCTTAGCCTGGAAAAGATTGTTCTTTTCCCAGGTTTCGTACCACTTGCTTTCTGTCTCTTGAGGATTGTATTGTTTTGATAACTCTTCAGGCATTTTGATTATTAGATAAGCAGATTAGGGATTTAATATGGTTGTAGTTCTTAGCTCATAGCGCGTAGCTCTTAGAAAACCATTGGTTCTCTAAAAGCTATGAGCCAAGAGCTACGAGCTAAATGGAAGTTTTATCCTTTAGCAATTTATATTCAACGCTGTCGGCCAGCGCCTGCCAACTGGCCTCGATGATATTTTCATGTACGCCGATCGTATTCCAGATATCATCTTTATCTTGGGATTGGATAAGTACCCGCACCCGGGCGGCTGTTCCCGCCTTTTCATCCAGGACCCTTACCTTAAAATCGGATAGGTGCATTTTGGATAAGGAGGGATAAAATGCTTTTAAAGCTTTTCTAAGGGCGTTATCCAGGGCGTTTATCGGGCCGTCTCCTTCGGCAGCGGTGTGTTCCCTAACCCCTTTAACTCTTACCTTGATAATCGCTTCAGAAGTTATCTTTTTGTCCTGGTTCTTTTCAATAACTACTTTAAAACCCTCTAATTCAAAGAAATTATCAAATTTCTTAAGCGCTCTTTTCATTAAGATTTGAAAAGAGGCTTCGGCGGCTTCGAATTGAAAACCCTTATGTTCCAGGGATTGGACCAGGTCCAGGATTTTTTTTGTCTGCGGGTCGGTTTTACTTAAATCATAATTCAATGCTTTTGCTCTTAACAGTATCCCGGTTTTTCCGCCCAGTTCTGAAATTAAAACCCTTCTATGGTTTCCTACCAAGTTAGGTTCGATATGTTCATAGGTCAGAGGATTCTTCATAATGGCGTTAATGTGCATCCCGCCTTTATGGGCAAATGCAGAATCTCCGACAAAAGGCTGTTCATTTTTTAAGCGCATATTGCTAATCTCGCTAATAAAATGGGAAAGATGGGTAATCTGTTTTAATTGTTGTCCGGAGACACAGTTGATCCCCATTTTAATTTTTAAATTAGCGATAATCGCAATAAGGTCGGCGTTTCCGCAGCGTTCGCCGTATCCGTTGATAGTTCCCTGCACAATAGTTGCTCCGGACTCAACAGCTGCCAACGAATTGGCTATGGCTACCCCTGCGTCATTATGACAGTGGATGCCTAAAGGCGCATTAATTTTATTCCTGATTTCCTTAATCACCCTGGTTATTTCGCTGGTTAAACTCCCCCCATTTGTGTCGCATAGGCACAAAGATTGAGCCCCGGCAAGTTGGGCTGTAATTAAGGTTTTTAAAGAATACTCTTTGTTGGCCTTATAGGCATCAAAGAAATGCTCGGCGTCATAAAAGACAGTAAAGCCTTTTTTATTTAAAAAACTGACTGTATCTGAAATCATTGCCAGGTTTTCACGAAGGGTAGTCTTTAATACGTCGGTAACGTGGAAATCCCAGGTTTTTCCGACAATAGTAATTACTTCCGCTCCTGATTTTAGAAACGCTGCGATATTAGGATCCCTGCTGGCTTTTATGCCAGGCCTGCGGGTCATGCTAAAGGCGGCAATTTTTGAGTTTTTCAGCCTGATCTTGTTTATTTTTTCGAAAAATTCCCGGTCTTTGGGGTTAGAGCCCGGCCAGCCACCTTCAATGTAGTGAATACCGAATTTATCCAGCTCTTCGGCTATCCTTATCTTATCCATTACAGAATATGATATGCCTTCAGCCTGAGAACCGTCTCTTAAAGTTGTATCATAAATTTTTACGTTGGCCATATAACCCCTCTTATTTTATCCCGCTTAACGGGCTAAACCGAATGCCTCATGAAGTTGTTTAACCGCGATTTCTGAGTTTTTTTTCTTGATGATACAAGAGATACTGATATCGGAAGTAGAAATCATTTCGATATTAATACCGTTATCGGCTAATATCGAAAACATCTTAGCGGCAACTCCGTGATGGGATTTCATCCCTACTCCTACGATTGAAACTCTGGAGATATCCTCGTCTATTAATGCGTCGCCAGCTGCGATCTGTTTGGCTACTTTTTTGGCTATCTTGCTGGCTTTGGCTGAATCAGCCTTGGTAGTGGTAAAAGAGATGTCCGTCTGGCGGGTATGGCTTACGTTTTGAACAATCATATCAACGCTTACGCCGGCCAAAGCCAGTTCTTTAAATAGTTTGGCCGCGGCCCCCGGTTTATCAGGAACACCACAAAGGGTTATTTTAGCTTCATTTTTATTTAAAGTAATTCCGCTGACAACTACATCCTCCATCTTTTTTACCTCCTTAAGGATCATCGTTCCCGGGTTAGCGCTAAATGATGAGCGGACATGCAAAGGTACGTCGAATTTTTTGGCTACTTCTATTGAACGGGCCTGCATTACCTGCGCACCCAAAGAAGCCATTTCCAGCATCTCATCATAGGTAATTGCTTTTATTTTTCTAGCTTTCGGTTCTATTCTAGGGTCTGTAGTGTAAATTCCCTCAACATCGGTATAAATTTCGCAGGAATCAGCTTTTAGTTCTTTGGCTAAAGCTACTGCCGTAAGGTCGCTTCCACCGCGGCCTAAGGTAGTGATGTCTTGGTTTAAAGTCACGCCCTGAAAACCGGCTACTATAACTATATTCTTATTTTTTAATGCTTCTTTTATTTTATCGGCGTTAATTTTAATGATCCTGGCCCGGGTGTGGCTGGTATCAGTGATTATACCGACTTGCGCTCCGGTAAAAGAGATTGCTTTGGCGCCCAATTTATGTAAAGCCATGGCCAAAAGGGCAACCGAAATCTGCTCTCCGGTAGATAAAAGCATATCCATTTCTCTTTCAGATGGTTCAGGGTTAATTTTATCCGCTAGTTCGACTAATTCGTCGGTTGTGTCTCCCAAAGCAGAAACCACTACCACTAGTTGGTATCCTTTTTGGCTATAGTTGTTTACCCTCTCGGCGACTTTTTGGATCCTTTCAACATTGGCAACTGATGAGCCGCCGTATTTCTGTACTACTAATCCCTTACCCATTCTTTTTCTCTCCTCGGATGAAATATCCCATAAGTTCAGAACCGTTTTCAAAATAAAGGTCGGATTCTTGAGCCTTTTTTTCGCTGTAACCAGTAAAATCTTTTGCTGCCAAGCCTTTTCCGTAAAGCACAAAAGGGATGGCTTCAGCAGTATGGGTTCTTAAGGAAACCGGGGTGGCATGATCCGGTAAAGCTAGAACCTTGCAATTATTTTTGGTTTTGCAATATTCCAGAATAGTGCCGACAACTAATTGATCAAACCTTTCGATAGCAGTAATTTTTTCCCTTAAATCTCCGTTGTGGCCGGCTTCATCGGGCGCTTCAACGTGGACAAAAACAAAATCATTTTTATCCAGGCTTTTTACCGCTGCCTTAGCTTTAGCCAGGTAGTCGGTGTCATAATAGCCGGTTGCGCCGGGCACATTTATGACATCAAGGCCTAAAATACGGCCGAGCCCTTTGATCAGGTCAACGGCAGAAATGACGCTTCCGGTTAAACCGAATTTTTTAAAAAATTTGGGCATATCCGGTTTTTTCCCCTGGCCCCATAACCAGATCATATTGGCCGGGTTTTCTTTAAGGTCAAGGCGGACATGGTTGATTTCATGGCCTTCAAGAAGAGACCGCGAATCCTGCATAAGTTTTATAATCTCATCGGCATTATCACCTTTAGGAAAATTTTTAGTTATTGATTGCCCGGAAATATCATGCGGGGCAAGGCACTTTAAATCCTGGAGTTTTAATTCTGAACCGCGTTTGACTAAAAGTAAATGCCGATAGCTTATTCCGTGGTAAAAGCGGAATTTATTTGTGCCTAATTTCTGGTCGAGGAATTTGATTAATTTTTCGGCCTCGCCTGTTTTAATATGCCCTGCGCTGTAGTCAAGCAGGGTATCGGCCGAAGCAGTGATTAAATTGCAGCGGAAGGCCACATCGTCTACTTCAAGTTCGATGCCTAAATTGGCCGCTTCCAGCGGGCCCCGGCCTGAGTAATATTTTTTGGGGTCATAGCCTAATATGGAAAGGTTGGCTACGTCCGAAGCCGGAGTCATTTTTTCAGGAATAGTTTTAGCTAAACCGAGGCACCCGGATTTGGCCATAAAATCTAAATTAGGGGTGCGGGCTGTTTCTAATGGCGTGCGCATACCCAACTCTTCAATAGGGTAATCCGCCATGCCATCAGCTACGAGCACGATGTATTTCATTTTAATCTTTCCTCTATTAATTTGACTAAACGTTTTGCCATTTCAGCTTTAGAAAGAAACGGCTTACTACAAATATTATTTTCTATAATATAAGCGCGGTAATTGCCCTTTTTATTGGAATTAGCGACAACTAAATCTAAATACGATTTTTTTAGTAAATTGACTCCGGCCTTAATCAAGCTTGGGTCATCTGCATCAGGTTCATATTTAAAACCAACCCTAATTAAATTATTCTTTAAGCCCTTGAAACTGTCAAGAAGCTTCCTAGTGGGCAGTAAATTAATTTGCCACTTTAATTTACTAGAGCTAATTTTCCCGGAAATTATTTTATCCGGCCTATAATCGGATACTGCCGCAGCCTGGATAACTCCGGCATAGGTATTCTTTTTTAATTCTTTTTTTAAAAGGGCTTCAAGTTGCAAAAAATAGTTAAAACGGATTATCTTAATACCTTTTAAATCAGAATGAAAATAACCGGGACCAAGCAGCAATGTCGGCTCAAAACCAGACTTTTTTAATTGATCGGCTAAAATAAAACCTGTTTCTCCCGAGGCAATGTTACTGATTACCCTAGCCTTGTCTATAGCTACCCAGGTCGGACCGGAAGTAATTAAAATTCTTTTTTTAGTAGCCAATTTCTTTAAGTATCAATTTTAAATCGGCCCGCATTTCTTTCGGCGGTTTAACCTGCTTTAAAGTGCATTCAGGGTCTTTTAGCCCGTGGCCGGTTAATATACATGCAATTCTAATCTTGGCCGAAGATTGTAGGTCTATACCCGATAAAAATTTCTTAAAATAACCTTGTTTAATCAGTTTTAATAAACCGGCAATAGAAGCTGCTGATGCCGGCTCTGCGAAAACTCCTTCTTTTTCAGCAAGTAATTTATAAGCGCTGATAATTTCATTATCACTGACCATGTCTATAAGACCGCCGGATTCATCGCGGGCCTGGACTGCGCTTTTCCAGCTGGCAGGGTTTCCGATGCGGATAGCCGTTGCCAAGGTCTCGGGGTTTTTTATCGGTTTATTCCTGACTATCGGCGCTGCGCCTTCAGCCTGGAAACCTAAAATAACCGGAAGATTTTTTGATAACCCTTGAGTTTTATATTCTTGATAACCTTTCCAGTAAGCGGTGATATTACCGGCGTTTCCTACTGGCATGATTTGGAAATCCGGCGCATCCCCCAAATAATCGCAGAGTTCAAAACTGGCGGTCTTCTGGCCTTCGATTCGATAAGGATTAATTGAGTTTACCAATACAATCGGGTACTTATTTGCAATCTCCTTAACCAGATCCAAGGCATCATCAAAATTCCCTTTAATTGCCAAAACTTTAGCGCCATGAATCAGCGCTTGGCTGAGCTTACCCATTGCGATTTTACCTCCGGGAATAATTACAATGCATTTTATTCCCGCTCTTGCCGCATAAGCTGCAGCAGACGCGGAAGTGTTACCGGTGGAAGCGCAAATGACCGCTTGGGCATTCTCTTCGCAGGCCTTGGATATGGCCATCGTCATCCCTCGATCCTTAAAAGAACCGGTGGGGTTAAGGCCTTCATATTTCAAATAAACTTCGAAATTGTTCCCTAATCTTGAACTTAAATACGGCGCATAAATTAAAGGTGTATCCCCTTCGTTTAAAGTAACAACCGGAGTTTTAGCGCTAACCGGCAGGAATTTTCTATATTTATTTATTATGCCTCTGGTTATTGGCTGGCTCACTTATACTCCTTCGATCCTTATGGCTATGGATTTTTCTTTGATTTCCGATAGTTTATCGATTAATTTTAAAGCTGAGCGCATATTTTTCTCTTTTACTTCATGGGTAATCATCACAACCGGCACAACTTGTGATTTCAACCTCTCTTTTTGGTTTACCGAAGCAATGCTTATGCCAAATTTTGAAAGGATTCCAGCTACTTTGGCCAAAACACCCGGCTTATCAACTGCCATTATCCGGATGTAGTATTTATTTTCAAACTCATCAATTTTACGTAAACCGGAAATCGAATTATCTTCCAGGGAGTTTAAGGTCGGCCTAAATAACCCGGCTTTGATATCCTGAGTCAGGTCGACAATATCAGAAACTACCGCGCTGGCCGCAGGAAGCTGGCCTGCGCCAGGCCCGTAAAACATTAAGTTTCCGGCGAGGTCGCTGGAAACATAAATTGCGTTAAAAACACCATCAACCGAAGAAAGCAGATGCTCGGCCGGCAGAAAGGTCGGATGCACTCTTACTTCTAATTCATTCAGTTCCTTTTTGGCAATTGCCAACAATTTTATTTCATAACCCAGTTCTTTAGCGTAGGCTATGTCCAAAGAGGAAATCTGGGAAATTCCTTCGATAAAAATGTCTTTTAAGTTGACAAATTTTCCGAAAGCCAGAAAGGTAAGTAAAGCCAGTTTATGGGCTGAATCTATTCCTTGAATATCAAGAGTAGGGTCTTTTTCGGCAAATCCCTTAGCTTTGGCCGAAGCGATTGCATTTTCGAAAGAACAATTCTCTTTGGACATCTGGGTAAGCACGTAATTTGAGGTGCCGTTTACGATGCCGATAATAGAGTTGAATTTGTTTGCAACCAGGCCTTCCTTGATTGATTTTATAATCGGAATACCTGCTCCAACCGAAGCTTCAAAATAAATATTTTTTCCCCTTTCGCTGGCCTCCTGGAATAATTCATTTCCGCATTTGGCAAGCAGCGCCTTATTGGCAGTAACCACATGCTTACCTTTTTTTAAGCTGGCCAGGATAAACTCTTTGGCCGGGCTTAAACCGCCGATTAATTCGACTACGATATCGATCTGAGGGTCATCTATGATTTCATTTACATTGGAAGTAAGTAAATTTCTGTCTATGGAAATATCCCGTTTTCTGCCTAAATCCTTATCGCAAATTCTCTTAATTATAATTTCGATCCCGATTTTCTGGGAAAGCAGGGATTTACGCTGCTGGAGGATCTTTACCACTCCGCAGCCAATATTGCCTAAACCAATTAAACCAATATTGATTTTTCTCAAAATAGCCTTCCTTTCTATTAAAACCGCAATTTACAGCCGGCTTTAGGGATTACTACCATTTTTTCAGGTAATAACCCACTGTCTCCTGGATGATCCCGCGGTGTTTTTCGTCTATTGCCAGGAAAATCAGCCTGGTATCATAAATTATATTTTTGGTGATTTCTTTTGATTCCAGAACTTTAGCAAAAATCATGATTGGGTTCGGGTCAAACGGCAGCCGGATCTCAAGCGCAAGGTTGGTTCCTACGGAAAACAGGCAATTAGTGGTCAGGAGCATTCCGCCAAGGCTTAAATTTTTGCTCTGCGATATATCACTTCCTGCGCTGCTGGGAATCACCCTGTAAGAAACAATGAATCTGCCTTTCGCCCGGGGAAATTTCCTTCTTTCTACCCCTTCGTATGCCTTAGCCATAGAGCCTCCTTTTAAGGTTTAGCCGGTGGATTATTTTTAACAAACCATCCGATATATTGATTAATGACCTTTTTTTGCGATTCCCCAAGGTCTATGAATTTAATCCGTGTTTTGCAATAGCTGGACTCGACTACCTGGCCTTTGGCGATCAACCAATTTAGGGGATCAGCCGGAAGCTTAAAGCGCAGCTCAAGTAGTTGGTCTTTTTCAAAATTCTTATCGGTGTTTAAAAGAATCCCATCGGTAGAAATATTTCTGATAGTCGAAGAATCCCAGCAGGGATTTCCGTCAAGGCAGATAGAATACTGTACCACTATGGCTTTTTCAATCCTAGATGCTTTTCGTTTTTCTTCCATTGGTCTTCCTTCCTGTTTCCTGTCTCAAAACACTCGAAAATACTCTGTTACCCCGCTTGCCCTACTCCAAACAAATCAAGCGGGATTTACTTGCTCACTACGTTCGCAAGTATTTCGCTAAATAAAAACTTTTAGGTGCTCAAAATTCATGGAAATTATTTCGGGGCGACAGGACTTGAACCTGTGACCTCTTGAACCCCATTCAAGCGCTCTAGCCAAACTGAGCCACGCCCCGTTAAATTTAAAAACCATAAATTTACTCTTCTTTACTTTTCCTAGCCATCAGGTCTTTTACCGCCTGGCGCGGATTTTTATCAGCATAAAGCAGTTGATATACCTCTTTGACTATCGGCATATCGACTTTATATTTCAAACTCAGGGCGTAAGATGATTTTGTCGTAGGCACTCCCTCGGCAACCATCCGCATATGCGCGTAGATATCCTTTAATTTTTTGCCTTTTCCGATCAGTTCCCCGACCTTACGGTTACGGCTTTGCTTGCTGATGCAGGTGGTAACCAGGTCGCCCAAACCGCTTATTCCGCTAAAGGTCTCAAGCTTTGCCCCCATTGCTTTGCCCAGCCTTGATATTTCAGCTAACCCTCTCGTAAGTATTGCCGCCTTAGTATTGGTGCCAAACCCCAACCCGTCGCTTACGCCGCAGGCAATGGCAATTATATTTTTTAAACTTCCGCCTAATTCCACCCCGATAATATCGGAATTAGTGTAAATCCTAAAGCTCTGAGTGCTGAAGATCTGCTGAATAGTTTTGCGGATCTTTAAATCCTTGGAAGCAACTACCGCCGTTGTCGGGATTCCGATTACCACTTCATGGGCGATGGTCGGGCCGGATAAAACCGCTAGCTTTACTTTTCCCAGCTCTGCGGATATTATTTCAGAGATCCGGCTGGAAGAAGCTATCTCTATACCCTTGGTTACGCTTAAAAAAATCGTTTCTTTCGGATAATTTCCTTTGATTTTTTTTAATACCGAACGGCAATATTGCGACGGAACCGCCAGGACTAAAAGCTGCTTGTCGCAAACTGCCTGTTTTATGTCGGCCGTTACTTTGATCTCCTTCGGAATTTTTATTCCCGGTAAGAACCTTGGGTTAAGCCGGGTGTTTTTAATTTCCTCGATATAATCAGGGAAAGCCCCCCAAAGGGTTACTTCGTAGCCTTTGTTAGAAAGAAGAATGGCTAAAGTCGTGCCCCATCCGCCGTCGCCGATTACCGCAATTTTTTGCTTATCCATTAACGAGATTAAAATCCCTTTTTTTATTTGTGCGTAAACTTGCCAGTTCCCAGGCGTAATCATA
>Ga0172375_10001079_pt1 | contig 44186 bp, 46 predicted proteins | sample LakKiv1m_FD_114537 | JGI IMG/M metagenome (GOLD analysis project Ga0172375, IMG submission 114537) | Freshwater microbial communities from Kabuno Bay, South-Kivu, Congo - kab_092012_11.1m | ecosystem: Environmental > Aquatic > Freshwater > Lake | place: Democratic Republic of the Congo... | reverse complement strand
ACCGGTTAAACCGAATACCCTTGACAGCGGACACAGTGAATTGCATGCTTGGTCCTAATCAAATCATCCCTTGTAGTGTAATAGGTCCTTGACTTGAGTCATTGTTTCAGAAACGCGCCGAAGGAGCAGGCATGAACGCAGAATTGAATCCGTTAGCGGAAAAACAACTCTTCCAGGGGGTTCTATGGCTTAATGTGAAGCTTATAGGGTTGGCCTTAGGAATAACCTGTGGCCTTGGCCTCTTCATCGCGACAAACTGGCTTGTAATTAAGGGGGGTGATCCGGTAGGTCCCAATTTGCAGCTCCTCAGCCAGTATTTTATCGGATACCGAGTTTCTTTCGTGGGAAGCATAGTGGGATTCTTTTACGGCTTTGCCGTTGGAACCCTTTGTGGCGCGATGATTGGCTGGATTTATAACAAAATCGCAGGGTTCAGAAATCCAATAGAGAGAGAAAATCGTTAACCTCAGGTATTGTCTCAGATTTCCCTGGCCCTTCATTTTACCAGTATGAGCTGAAAAAGACATAATGTATTCCAAAGGGACCCCTTTTCAATTTTTCGGTAGGCTATGCAAGTGTGCACTGAGAGGACGAAAAGAAAGAAAGGATAAGGGAGGAAGAAAACGATTCGCGGGCCCTCGATAAACAGGTACTCAGAAGTGACCAAAATGCAGGTTAGGCATACCGGTCTCGGTGCGCTACACAATTTTATTGGCTCCGCATTAGCACTGCCAACGGGTATAGCAACGGCGGCCTTTTTGAGCCGCCAGTTAGGGCCTTCAGACTACGGGCTGCTTACGGTTACGGTAATCATAATCGTGTGGGTTGAGACGGCGGTCAGCCTTGGCCTTAGTAGGGCCGCCGTAAAGCTGGTTGCAGAAGCGGGCGAAGGGAGGAATGCGCAGACTTTGAGAATTCTGCAAGCTCAAGTCTTGCTTAGTTTGGCGGCTGCCTTGATGGTGGTTGCCATCGCCCCTGCCTTATCTACCTGGCTTGATGACCCTCAACTCAAGAATACTCTGCGACTTCTATCGCTGGATATACCTGTTTTCGGAATCACCGAGGTTTTGATAGCCATTATGATGGGCCGTGGTGCCTACCGGGCGGCAGCGCTCATGAAAGCTTTATATTGGTTGGGCCGGGCAGGTCTGATCTTCCTTTTAGTGACACTGATTCCAAACGTCGCTGGTGCCTTGCTTGCCATTCTTGGTGCTTCGGTAGTTGTGATGATCTGTTCCGTGCTTATCGTTCATCCGTGTTTTGTAGGGGAAAGGCAATTTTCCTTCCAGAACTTGTGGGGTTATAGCTGGCCGTTGTTCATGTATACAGTAGGAATGCAACTGTTTTCAATTTCCGATTTAGTATTTGTTAAGGCTTTAGCCGGAGCGCCTCAGGCCGCTGGATTTTATGGTGCGGCCAAAAATTTGGCAATTGTTCCTTCCATATTTGCAGCCTCTTTCTCTCCGATATTGATCGCCAAACTGACGGAGCTTAGCAGGAAGGGCAACCCAGAGCTTGCCAGGAGCATGAGCAGGCAATCAATACGAATAGTATTTTGTTTTTTGCCCTTTTCCGGAATGGCTGCCGGCGCGGCCCCTGAAGTGGTTACAGCAATTTATGGGGAACCTTTTTTGCCCTCCGCTCCCACGCTCGCAGTGCTCATTTTTGGAACCTCGGCAGTTGCTCTGATCTCAGTAACAGTATCAATATTGATCGCGGCCGGCCATTTTAAGTGGCCATTTGTGCTTATAATGCCACTACTGGTATTAGCTTTCGCAGGCCAAATATTCCTGGTCCCCAGATTCGGAGGAACCGGTTCGGCGTGTGTTACCACAACTGTAGCATGCATTGGGGCTTTCCTAATGTTGAGGATCGCTGGCAGAATCTGTCATATACGTATGCCTGTGTTGAGTTTGTTGCGCAGTCTTATCGTTTGCATCATTGCCTATATCCTGTCATATTCCTGGCCATCCCCAGGGATAATGGTGGGGATAAAGTTATTGTTGATAGGGAACATAATAGTTCTTTTATTCTATATGCTTGGTGAGCTTAGGAAGAGTGACTTCGCTTTCTTACGTGAAATTATGCGACATACAACTACTTATTAACCCTACAACGATAGTTAAGTCTGGAGTACCAATTTCTTTCTGCCGGTTTCACAACGCCGATGGAGTCATCCCTTGATTCTCCGAGGCCCAATCCCCTATCGTCGGGAACCGAAAAAGGACTTTCGTCACCTATGCGCTTCGAATCCAAGTCCATTCCCTTGTCAAAACCGTATTCGAATCATCGATTTTTCATGGATGCCTCCCGTCTTGCGAAACCGATTGCAACGCCGATCACCCGGTATTGATTGACGAGAACCTGTTTCCATTCCACCGGTGCGCTATAGGGCAGCATCCCCAGGGCATATTGGGCGCTAAAGAGCAGGTTCCAGCAGATCAGGATACTGCACATCACCCAAATGGACCTGGTCCATTGCTTCAACTGTGTCAGAAGGGCTGCAAGACCGATAGCGAACAGAAAACTGCAACCGATGTAAGCCCGGTTGCCGAAGCTCACACCGAACGACCAGCCGCACCACGAAGCGTTCAAATACCATTGCAGAACGAAAGTTACAACGAAGATCCCGCCAATTTTCGGCTGATCACTGCAGAAAACAAGAAGTCCGGCCAGGGCGAACGCCACGACGGGCGTCCAGCTGATGAGCCCATGATAGGCGGAAAAAAGCGAATCCAGCAGGTGCGGGGTCAACGTCCTGAAAGACTCTCCGGAATAGGAATAAAGGAGCCAGTTTCCATAGAGAATTTTCCAGACGATCATCTGCGGAATCATGGGGACAGCAAATCCGACAACGAAAAGGGCCAAATTCTTGAACCTGCGCGTAACCGCCTCAGGCATGGCTTTTACGTCATTCCTGCCAACGAAACCTAACCATTCTGCGGCATATAATGTCGAAAACAGGAAGTCCTGAGGCCGGATGATGCTCATCAGTCCCGCAGAAATTCCCAGCAGCAGAATCCCTTGTGTGGTTCTGGAGCCGAGATCCTTCAGCCACAACCACACGAAGAGCGAAACCGCAAACAGGGACATGGCATGTGACATGGTAGGCTCTACGGTCAGATAGTAAAACACATTGGTGGCAAGAGCGACTAGTCCCGTGGCGAACAGCGCTTCCCTCCTTTGGAAAAATCGGAGTAGAATTTTATGAAGCAGGACCAGCCCTATCAGGCCGTAAACGATGGAGCCCAGGCCGATGAAAAGCTGGTAGAGCAGTGAATATCCGTCGGGCGCCAGGTCAATGCCGAGCTGAGCTGCTGCTAAGGTTGAAAGATGGGCTGCGACGAAGAAAGGAAACCACAGAATGGCAGGACCGATGAAGTGTTTATTGGGAACATGCCCGGTTGCGGTTCGCGCGGAAGGGTTCGGCACACTTTGGTTAAACTGGTTGTACTGGCGGAATTCGTTTTCATACTGAAGATCATGATCGATTATGGCGGAACGCAGATGAGCGTAATATCCCAGTCCGTCTGAACCGATCGCCCAGCCTGTATACACAACCCTGAAGCATAAAAACGCCACCAAAAAGACAATCAGAATCAGCATCAGCCGTTTCGGTGTAAGCATTACAGCATTGTTTGGAGCCGCAGGTATCATCTGGTTTTTCCTGAACGACGCTTAGAGTCACCCTTTTCAGATTGCAGGGCTACAATTATGAATATAATGCCACAGGTGGTGGACCCATGGAGTTGGACAGACTGGGAGTGGAATAAGCTATGAGATCATGGTGGTTCATGGGAGGTCCCAGGCTGCCATGGTTAATAAATGAAGGAGGTCGTAATAGACCTCATCCGGAGTTAAGTTGTCAAGAGCCTGGTGGAGGCCTTTCCTGGTTGTAGAAGTCAACCCAGTGAAGGCATGGAGGTAAATATATTGATATTTGAGGGTCCGCCACAGACGCTGAATGAAAATGTTGTCTTGAACCCGGCCGCGGCCGTCCATCCCAACTTGTATGCCGTGGGGCTCCAATGCCCCCCCAAATCCCCGACTGGTGAACTGTGACCTCTGGTCGGTATTAAAAATTTCCGGTTTTCCATATCTGCGGAGCGCTTCCTCCAGGGTCTCGGTGCAAAATTCACTCTCAAGGGTGTTGGACACCCGAAAGGACAAGGTTTTACGGCTGTGCCAATCCATCACAGCCACCAGGTACATGAATCCCCGACGTATTCGGATATACGCTAAGTATCTCCGCTCCCGTGCTGAACCGATCCCTCCATATCGGGACTTCCTATCGCCACCCCAATGTTTTGCGGTCACATTTGCCTTGACCCACCAAGGCCCAATCCCCTATATTCAGAAATTGAAAAAATTTTTTTATCACCTATGCTCTTCAATTTAAGTGCACCTCCTTATCAAAACTCTTAAACCTTTCCACCAAGTAAGTTCAGATCAATAAATGGTCCTTGCTTGGGAGGAAGGAAATTTATGGCGTCTTTAGCGATTCGGTATTGGGCACCCGAGATAATTTGGTCCCGAGGTTGGTATGATTTAACCCTCCGGTCAAATCCAAACATACCCCCGAGCTATTTTTCGTCTCCCACAGAGACCCTAGCCACCGATGAATTTTTCGCTCAATTCTTTTCGAATGTTCGAGGCACTGTTTGGTTGCGCTTGGGCAGCAGACGTCATCAGCCGAACGACGTTTCATCTTTTTCAAAAATAGCCCTGCCCACGGTAAGGGAACCCATATATATCATCACCACCGATGGTGACTGCAAAGTGCCCTCAGACCTCGAACCCCATGTGGTGCAAAGGATGCTCGACAGCCCCCTGGTGATAAAATGGTATACGCAAAACTACGACGGTTCATTGGTGCATCCCAAGCTTCGTCCAATCCCCATCGGCCTCGATCTCCACACGGGTCTCAGCCCTTTCGAAAAGCTCAGGCGGCTGCATAGTGTTCTCCAAAATGCAATTCCATGGAAAAGGAGAGAAAACAAGATTCTGATGGACATCACCAGCCTTTGTAATGAGGAACGTTTAATCGCTGCAAATCTGCTCTCCACCTCCAGTCAGATTGCAACAATGGTCGAGCGAGTCCCCTTTGTTCAAGCCATGCAGAGATACAGTCATTATCGGTACGCCGTGAGCTTAGCCGGAAACGGCCTAGATTGCCACCGCACCTGGGAACTCTTATTTTTGAATACGGTTCCGGTTGTAAAGACAAACTCCTTAGATCCTCTATACTCAGGCCTGCCGGTCATCATTTTGAAAGATTGGCGGGAGGCCGCAGATCCTGACAATTTATCACGATGGAAAACCCGATGTGAACCATTACTTTCAGACGACAGTACAAAAAGACTTTTACGTAGGCACTTCGCGCCGGATCTATTTTCAATGCCGGAGGTTAGATCCTGAGCAATGTCAATATCTCGCTCCTCCTTGTGCCAAAGAATGGCATATTGTCCATGTTCCTTTCTGCCAAGTTTAGCATTAAGCACATTTTTTATTTGGTCAATAAGAATCGATGAAAGAGAGCCAACCAGCGACCCTCGGCACTCGTTCCAGCAAGCTAAACCCATTTCTATATTCCGTTGTATAAGTTATAATCGACTGAACTCTGAGAAGAGAATGAGAAGAGAAATTGTCTGAAAAGGAGGTATGGGCCATGGGTTGGCCGTATGTTCGAGTGATGGTGATCACGATGTTTTTGATGTTCCTGCTGGGTCAGATTGCCTACGGGCAGGTCGTCGTAAACGGGCAGGTCCGTGGGAATCTGGGGGCACCCAAAAGCTCCGTACGCGTCCAGTTGGAAGGCCCAGGCAGATATATTGCCCTCACCGACAACAGCGGCAAATTCACCATTCAGGATGTCGAGCCAGGCGACTACAGTGTTACCGTTGTGGAAAGAAACCGTTTACAAAAATTCTTTTTCAAGCTCGGCCCAGGTACGGGACCCCTTAGCCTTCAAGTGGCCTGGTGATTCAGGAGGATACTGGCCATGCCCCGACAAGAGAAGAGTCAAAATAGGTGGGATATCGTGGTCAAGTTGCTGTCCGGCGGACTGATTGCAGCGGCGGTCACTATGGTTGGCTGGCACATCGAAGGCAATCGGCAGAAAAACGCAGAAGCATCCCGGCAAATAGAGGTCACTCGGAAGTTCCAAGCCGACCAGAAAGAGTTGGACATCAACCTGGGAATGCGTATGTTCGAGACCCTGATGGGTTATTACCTGAAAAAGGATAAGCCCCTCTGCAGCCCGGAAACAGCCCGGGAAAACATGATGCTGCTGCGGCTGGTAGCCCTGAATTTTCAGGACATCCCCATCAATCTGAAGCCGCTGTTTGAACAACTGTATGGCGATTTGAACACGCCGGGCGACCGGCAGAAATTAAAGGAAATTGCCATGGAGGTGGCCCGGAGGCAGGCATTCCGCCTCACCATGAAGCAGGGTCTCGACATGGTGCAAGAGGTTAAAGTCAATCAAGTATTCTCTTTGGTAGAAATGCCTTTTTTCGCAGTAAAAATCAGAGAAATCCTTCCGGACACCGTGAAAGCGGAATTTATGCTTACCAATAAGCGAAGCATCGGCCCTATAGAAGTCAGCTACTTCGATATGCCACTTATTGACAACATCCTGGTTGGCGGTGATTATCGCGCCAGCCTTATTCTTCTCAAGACCGAAGACCGCGAAAGTGCCATGGTCCGGCTCATCGCCTTCGACAGTTATCTTGCCATGGACCGTTTCGATTTAAAGGAATCGAGCAGGGACTTATTCCCTGTTATGAAGTGAAGCTTCCTGCCTGGTCCCCGGGGCCGGGCAGCGGCCCGGATGCCGAACCTGATCCGGTCCCATCGCAGGGCGCCCTTCACGCGAACGAAGGCGTAAACCGTCCGACGATGATCCCTCAATGACCCCCAATTACGCTTGAATCTCATTTCCAGCCCCCTCCGTTTTAGAAGGGCTCCTGACGCGCTCCCATCATCCGCCCCCATGCCGAACCGCGCCCTCCATATCGAGACTCCCTGTCACAATCACAAGATCCTGCGGCCATATTTGCCTTGACACCCAAACCCCTTTTCCGCCATACTCCTTTCGCAAAAAAGGGGCTTCCTGCCATCTATCATCTCCTATCATCCAAAAGCGGTGCCGCACTATGGCTGTTGACCGTTCACGTTCACCTGAGGGAAGGCGTCCGGTGACCCGTCCCGTATTGAGCCATCCCAGCAAAAACGAGGCCGTCAAAGAGCTGCAAGACGTGCTTAACCGTATTGGCTCCCTGCTGGATATGGACGAGGATTTCGGCAGCGCAATGGCGCTCGCCGTGAGGGAGGCCCAGGCACCGTTCAGCCGATCGGATCTCCTCGGACGCCTCCGTTTCCCGCTCAAGCACGAAGGTTATAGCCAGGTGCCTCAGCTCGAGTGCGTGACGGCCCGGCGCAAGGTCAAACTGGTCGCACAGGGGCATCTGGGGCACGACTTGGGATAGAGGGGCGGGGAGTCGGAATCCAGGAGGAGCGGCAGACATGGAACTGACAGACATACTGAGCAAGGACGAGGCCCGGGCGCTGGCCAAGGCCAGGGAAAGGTTCAAGAAACTGGAAGGCGATTTGAGGAAGGAGGCCCCGAAACTGGACAAGGCTGACTTTGCCAGGGCAGGATCGAAAAAAAGCCTGGACCTGATCTCAGCCAATTTGGTGGACGACTTCAGCCGGTTCTGGGCCCTTGTCCGGGAGGCAAACAACCTGTATGCGGCCGTGAAAAAGGGCATGAACCTGAAAAAATCCACCCATGAGTTCATCACCCTCAAGGCCCTCGACCTGCTGGGAGTGGCGGACCCCTCGGTCCGGAACAGCCTGCAAAAGGCCTGCATGGGCCCCGACACAGACACGGACCTCAAACGGCTCGTGTTCGAGGGGCATTTCTATGGAAAGGTGGGCGGCAGGCGGAACGGCAATTTCCTGGAACGGGTATTCGGGGACCTGGCCACGGGACTCCTGGGGCTTGTGGACCGGCATGTCAACGATATCGACGAGACGGCCATGTCCAATCTATCGAAGTATTATATCCATGCCACGGAGGGGAACATCAACCTGAGGGAGCTGGGCTGGGCGGCCCACTATATCCAAGACCTTACCGCCCCGCATCACGCGGGGAACATGGCCATCGGATTCGAAACCATCACCGACAACTGCGAGACGCATTTCCCCTTCGAGAAATACGCCAACGGGTATGTGTATGAGAACGATACGGCGTTCCAGGGAAAGGCTGAACAAGTCTACAGCGAGTTCAGTGCAACGTTCAAGCCAGGGCGCCCCGAAGACATGGCCAGGGAAGTGCACAGGCGGGCGCTGCCCAACATCCCGAGGGTCCAGATAATCGACGAGACCGAGTGGAAACAGGCAATCCATGACGCCATTCCCGTGGCCATCGGGGCCACGGCGGTCCTCCTTGAGCCTTTGAAACCAGTAAAAACAGCACCAAAGCGGCCTGCCGCGGGCCGGAAGCAGAGGTCTGCCCATGGAACTACCCGAAATTAACGAGATCATCACGACCGAACGGGCGCTGGAGCTGTGCCGGCATTTGCGGCTCGATTACCTCGTCTCCCGCATCGAGACAGCTCCGGAGCAGTTCAAGACCTGGGAGTTCGACGGATGCTCATGCCTGCCGGACGAGGCCCTCGGCCTGTTTACCGGCTGCGACTGGCGGGACATCACCTACAAGTGCTGTCTTCCGCACGACCTGTGCTATGCATACGGAGAGCCGGGAAACGATGCGGAAAGGAAGCGGGTGGATGCCAAGTTCTTCAGCGACCTGGTGACCAAGGCGGGCATGAAAAAGTGGATGGCCTATGCCTTCCTTGCAGGAGTCAGGGTCGGCGGGGCCGAGGAATTCGGCCTCTCTTTTTCTTGGGGCTTCGCCAGGAAGCCGTGACATGGGCGACGACCTGCGGACGTCAAGCCATGGGTTTCGGGCCAGCCTTCACCATTACCCTCGGCGTCCGGTTCTGGTTCGATCTCTGGCAAGGGTTCGTCAACATCCGCTTTATCCAACAAGAAATAATCGTCATTTCAAATTGTCAGCCGGTGACCACACCATGTGGGGGTCACCCAGACAGGCGTGCGACGCGGCGAAAATGGTTCTGCCGGGAGTCGGTTTATTGCCATGGGTCGTCTTGCTCTTAAATTCCTATGGATCGTTTGCATTATGCTGGTAGGCGCCTTAATTTATGCCCACTGGCCTCATACCCACTTGCCGGAAGGGTTGCAGGCGGATCGGGTGACCATATATAAGTCCCAACGCCGAATGGTATTGACCCGCGGGGACCGGACATTGAATGAATATGTGGTCGCCTTGGGAAGAAATGAGGGTCCGAAGGAGCAAGCCGGAGACGGCAAAACCCCGGAAGGCGCCTACCGGGTAGACGCACGCTGCGATCGAGAGAGCCAATATCATCGCTCCTTGCATCTCTCTTACCCCAATGACCGGGATCTTGCCCGTGCGCAGGCCTTGGGGGTTGATCCCGGAGGCGGCATTTCAATTCATGGCATTAGAGAAGATCTCTGGTTCGTAGGGCGTCTTCATCGTCTGTTCAACTGGACTCGCGGCTGCATCGGGCTCTGCGATCAAGAGATTGAGGATGTTTGGCGGGCGGTCCCCGATGGTACCCCAGTCCACATTTTACCGTAGTCTTGTTTAGGAACATGCGATGCCGACCATACTCTCTCATCCTGCCGTACCGCTTGCGATAGGTCTTGGCCTGGGACGCCGTATCATCTCTCCTTCTCTGCTGGCGGTTGGGGTCGTCCTGGCGGTACTGCCCGATGTTGATGTGCTCCTGCTGCGGATGGGGATCCCCTATGAGAATCTGTTCAGTCATCGCGGATTCACCCATTCCATCACATTCGCATTTCTGTTGGCGCTTTTGGGCGCCAAATTTTCCAGTCGCCTGGGCACCGATTTTCGGACCGCCTTTGTGTTTCTATTTCTTTCCGCCATTTCTCATGGACTATTGGACTGCCTTACCGACGGCGGCTACGGAATTGCACTCCTCTGGCCCTTCTCAAGCCATCGTTTCTTTGCTCCCTTCCAGCCGATCGAGGTGGCCCCCTTGGGCCTGAAAAGATTCTTTTCCATTCGTGGGATAGAAGTGATGGTATCCGAGATTACCTGGGTATGGTTGCCGGCCCTGATCGTCGGGATAATGTTACGGATCGGGCGAAACCGATTCCTTGAATCGTAGTTATTTCCGAGTGACATTTCAGCTTCATGCCGCCCCAACATCAACCGAATGAATTCCAACCAGAGTGCGAATCATTTACAGCTCGCAAACCGGCTTCGCATGACCTATAATTTACTCCATGGCTGACGCGGGCGAAGACGCGCAACGCGAGAAATTCATCAGATGGTTCTCCGCAAAACAGAAGCAGGCGATGAGAAGAGGAGCTGTGAACATGCCCAATGGACAAAAGGACGTGCAGGTGAAGTTTCCGGAACACCTCCAGGGAGGCGTTTATGCCAACAACATGGTGGTCTCTCACACCAAAGAGGAATTTGTCATGGATTTCCTCATGGTTGCCCCACCCGCAGGCAGCGTCACGGCTCGGGTGATTGTCAGCCCGGGGCATATGAAACGAATCCTGGCCGCCCTCCAGGAGAATGTGGCCAAATACGAGAAGGTGTTTGGCGACATCCCCTTGGCAGAGGCACCCAAGACGGCGATCGGGTTTCATTAGACGGCGGCGAAGAGGCGATCGGACAACGGAAGGGGGTGAGGCCTCCCTGTCCGAGCCCTTGTCAACCCAGGAAAGAATATATTCAACAAACTCGACAAACCTTATGAACTCGACGAACCCAATCAACCCAACCGCGTCATTCCCCGGCCGAGGCACCCTGCTGCGGGTCTTTATTCCCTTTGCGGCCGGCTACTTCTTTTCCTACCTCTACCGCGTGGTGAATGCAGTCATCGCCCCCCATCTGGTGGCGGATCTGGGCCTGAACCCCGGTGACCTGGGACTTCTCACCTCCACATACTTCCTGTCATTTGCGGCCTTTCAACTGCCCCTTGGGGTGCTCCTGGATCGTTTCGGATCACGCAAGACCGAGGCGTGTCTGCTCGTTTTTGCCGCCGCGGGGGCCTTCATGTTTGCGAGGGCCGATGGCCTGACAGGTCTGATTGTCGGTCGGGCACTCATCGGGTTTGGGGTTTCCGCGTGTCTGATGGCCGCCTTCACGGCTTTTGTGATCTGGTTCCCCAAAGAGCGGCTGCCCCTGATCAACGGCATTCAGGTGGCCGTAGGGGGCCTGGGCGCCCTGACCGGCACGGCCCCTGTGGAGGCCGCTTTGCACGTATCGGACTGGCGCACTGTTTTCATGCTCCTGGCCCTCCTGACTCTGGCGGTTGCGGCCGCTATTTTCTTCGTCGTCCCCGATCGCAGGGCCGAAGGCAGGGGACCAACCATCCGTGAGCAAATCAGAGGGATGGGCCAGGTGTATGCGAGCCCCCTTTTCTGGCGGATTGCCCCCTGGGGTGTTGCCTCGCAGGCCACGTTCATGGCCATTCAAACCCTGTGGGCAGGACCCTGGCTTCGCGATGTGGCCGGGTATGACCGAACGGCCATGGCAGAAGGGCTCCTCTTGATTGCCGCCGCCATGGTGGCCGGGTTCGCGCTGATCGGGGCACTGGCCGCACGCCTGAGCAAGTCAGGGATTCAGCCGCTTCATGTGTCCGTTACCGGCATGGGGGTCTTCATGGGGATACAGGGGCTCATCCTCCTCCACATCCCATCTCTCGCCATCCCCCTCTGGATACTGTTTGGGTTCTTCGGGGCCAGCGGGGTCCTCAATTATGCCATCCTGTCTCAGAGCTTTCCGGGGAACCTTGCGGGCCGGGTCAACACAGGCTTAAATGTCATGGTGTTTGTGATCGCCTTTGCAGGGCAGTGGGGGATCGGCGAGATCATCAACCTGTGGCCTGTTCTTTCGGACGGGAAATATGCGCCTGCCGGTTATCAGGCAGGCTTCAGCGTGATGCTGGCCCTTCAGGTCCTCGCCGTTGTCTGGTTTATCGTGGCAGGCATACGCATTCGGCGAAAGACCCCATCGCGAACGTCTGCAGGGGCGTAATCATCGCGGGACAGTGATCCAATTCTATCCGCTCACACAAAGCCACAACGGCCGCAAAGAAAGATCCTTGGATTCACAATAAAGTGCCTCTGTGTTCTTTGTGACTTCGTGTGACCCATGCTTGGGTTTAGCCTTCAGGCCGTCTTTATCTCTACTCCTGACTCACAAGAAACAAGACATCAGCCAAGCGGCCCCTGCCAGATGACAAAACCCATCATGAGCAACCGGCTCACACCAGGCAGTCTGCCACCAGGTCTCCCACCTCTTGGGTGGAATACCCCATCTTGCCGGCGTCAAGGCTTTTGATCTTTTCCCTCACCACCTGCTGGATGGCGGCGAGGAGTTTCTTTGCGGCCGATTCTTCGCCCAGGTGTGCCAGCATCATCTGGGCCGCGCAGATGGCGGCCAGAGGATTGATCTGACCCAGTCCCTTGTACTTGGGGGCCGATCCGCCGATCGGCTCGAACATGGCGGTTCCTTGAGGATTGATGTTCCCGCCCGCAGCGATCCCCAGTCCTCCCTGAAGGATGGCCCCGATGTCCGTGATGATGTCGCCGAACAAGTTGCTGGTCACGATCACGTCAAATTGCTCGGGATTCTTGATCATCCACATGCAAAGGGCGTCCACGTGCTGGTAATTGACCGCCACATCCGGATAGTCGTTGGCGACCTCGTAAAAAGCCCGGTGCCACAGGTCCGACTCGTAGATGAGCACGTTGGTCTTGGCGCAGAGGGTGAGGCGCTTCTTCCTGTCCCGTTTGCGGCAGTATTCAAAGGCATACCGGATGCACCGCTCCACCCCCTTCCTCGTATTGACCGATTCCTGAATGGCGATCTCATCGGGGCTCCCCTTTTTGAAAAAGCCTCCCCCGCCTGCATACATCCCTTCTGAGTTCTCTCGAATGACCGCAAAGTCGATGTCGCCCGGGCCTTTCCCTTTGAGCGGCGTGTCCACTCCCTCAAACAGGACCACGGGTCTCAGATTGACATAGAGATCCAGTTCGAAACGAAGCCTCAAGAGGATCTCCCGTTCCAGGATTCCCGGCCTGACCTCGGGATGGCCGATCGCTCCCAGAAAGATGGCGTCCATACCCTTCAACTGCCCGATCTCGTCGTCGGGCAGGAGAATGCCGTCTCTGAGATACCGATCCCCGCCGATGTCAAAGGTCGTGAACCGCAGGTCCACATCTGCGGCATGGGAAACGGCCTTCAGGACCTTGATCCCCTCCGCCACCACCTCGGGGCCGGTCCCGTCGCCCGGAATGACCCCAATCTGATAAGTTTGCCTCATCGTCACATGCACCTTTCTGCACCGCCATATGCCATTCCCCCGTCAGTTTCCTGAAACATGCGCTGTGGCAGATCGTGATGCCCTCAAATGGTCCACCAAGCCCCCTGACTGGACAATCCTCATCATGAATTCAGGGATCGGCTTGGCAAAAATTACTTCTCCATCGCCGCCATGGATCTCTCCCCTCACAATATCAACGGATATACTTTCCCTGTCTTGCAGGAAATCCGGAGCCTCCTCAGATTCCAAAACCGGGAGCCCGATATTGAAGGCGTTTCGATAAAAAATCCGCGCACAGCTCCCGGCAATGACTGCCGCGATGCCGGCCGCCTTCATGGCCCAGGGCGCATGCTCCCTGGAAGAACCGCACCCGAAGTTGATCCCTGCCACCACGATGTCGCCGGGGCGCACCTCTTTCACAAAATCAGGCCTCACATCGATAAAGCAGTTCCTTGCCAGCTCCTCGGGATCCGATACATTCAGAAATCGCGCCGGTATGATGAGGTCCGTATCCACGTGGTCTCCAAACTTCCAGACCCTTCCTTTTATAATCATTCGGTTCTCCCCTCCACCTCTAAAGCGCATAGGGCGAGGCGATGTGTCCCATCACCGCCGAAGCAGCGGCGACCGCCGGACCGGCCAGATAGACCTCGCTTCCGGGATGCCCCATGCGACCCATAAAATTGCGGTTGCTCGTGGAAAGGGCCCGTTCTCCTTCGGCCAGGATTCCCATGTGCCCGCCCAGGCAGGGGCCGCAACACGGGGGGCCGATCACCGCTCCGGCATCCAACAGCGTCTCGATGACCCCCTCTCTCAGGGCCTCTCTGTAAATTAACGGCGACCCGGGAATCACGATGAAGCGGGTTCCTGCCGCGGCCCTACGTCCCCTGAGCAGTGCCGCAGCCTCCCGCAGATCTTCCAGGCGTCCATTGGTACACGATCCCAAAAAGACCTGGTCCAGCGGTATGCCACCCAATGCCGAAACGGGTTCGACGCGATCCGGCGAATGGGGGATGGCGACCTGAGGCTCCATGTCATCCACCTGAATCTGAACCTCCCTCTCGTATGCGGCGTCCGAATCGCTGACAAAGAAACGAGCGGGCCGGTTTGATCGTCCCGTCATATAGGCCCTTGTGGTCTCGTCCGGTGCAAAAATGCCGTTCTTGGCCCCAGCCTCCACCGCCATGTTGGCCATGGTAAACCGGTCGGCCATGGGAAGCGCATCTACCGCCTCCCCCGTAAATTCAAGGGTCTTGTAGACCGCGCCGTCCACGCCGAGAAGACCCAGGGCGTACAGGATCAGGTCCTTGCCCCCCACATGGGGACGGCGTTTTCCCTCATAAACCATTTTAATGGACGCGGGCACCTTCAACCATGTCCTTCCGGTGGCAAAAATGGCTCCCAGGTCCGTGCTGCCCATGCCGGCTGAAAAGGCCCCGAGTGCCCCATAGGTGCAGGTGTGGCTGTCGGCCCCAATAACAAGGTCCCCCGGAGAGACCATCCCCTTTTCCGGCAGGATGACGTGTTCAATCCCCGTCACTCCAAGTTCAAAGAAGTGGCGGATAGCGTGCTTTCGCGCAAATTCCCGCATCAGCTTCACCTGCTGGGCCGAGGCGATATCCTTGTTGGGCACAAAATGATCCGGGACCAGGACGACCCGGTCCCGGTCAAAAACCCCATCCGCCCCCAGCTCGTTGAATACCTTGATGGCCATGGGCGCGGTGATGTCGTTGGCCAGGGCCAGGTCCACCGCCACCTCAATCAGCTCGCCTGGGCTGACCCGCTCTCTGCCGGCATGGACCGCAAGGACCTTCTCCGTAATGGTCATTGCCATAAATTCGTTTCCTCTCTCTGTATCAACTCCTTACCGTAGACCCTCGTTGGGCGAGAGCCTCGGATTTTTCTTCAGATACTCCAGACGGTTCAAACCGTTGATATAGGCCTTGGCGCTTGCAGTAATAATATCCGGATCGGCGCCTTTCCCGAGGGCCACAAACCCGTTTTCCTGGAGCCTCACCGTCACCTCGCCCTGGGCATCCATGCCGCCGGTGATGGCATTGACCGAAAAGCGCATCAACTTTGAACGGCTGCCGGTCATCTTGGCGATGGTATTGAATGTAGCGTCAATGGGTCCCACGCCAAATCCCGCACTCTTGACCTCCTCTCCGCCGACCCTGAGCTTGACGGTTGCGGTGGGGACCTCCACCGTCCCGCTCACCACATTGAGGTAGGCCAGCTCGTAGCGGTCCGGAACCCGCAGGATCTCCTCGGCCACCAGGACCTCGATATCCTCTTCCAGGATCTCTTTTCGTTTATCGCTCAGTTCTTTGAACTTCCCGAACAGTCGGTCCAGTTCCTCTCTTGACAGCTCATAGCCCATCTGAGCCAGCTTCTCTCTGAAGGCATGCCTTCCCGAGTGCTTTCCGAGGACCAGACGGTTTCTCGATAGCCCCACGGCCTCGGGCGACATGATCTCGTAGGTCATCGGGTGCTTCAGGACGCCGTCCTGATGGATGCCGGCCTCGTGGGCAAAGGCGTTCGCCCCCACGATGGCCTTGTTGGGCTGCACCACAATGCCGGTGATCATGGAGGTCAGCCTGCTGGTGGGATGAATCTCGCCGGCACGAACGGAGGTGGTCAGGTTCACCGAATCCCTCCGGGTATGGAGGGCCATGACCACCTCCTCCAGCGAGGTGTTGCCGGCCCGCTCGCCGATGCCGTTCATGGTCACTTCCGCCTGGCGCGCACCGGCCCTGATCCCTGCCAGGGTGTTGGCCGTGGCCAGGCCCAGGTCATTGTGGCAGTGGACACTCATGACGGCCTTGTGGATATTGGGCGTATGCCCTCGCACGTACCGGATCAGATCCCCATACTCCTCGGGAAGGGCGTACCCGACCGTGTCCGGCAGGTTGATCGTGGTCGCCCCCGCGTCAACCACTGCCTCGAACACCTTGCACAGGTAGTCTCGGTCGGAGCGGGTCCCGTCCTCTGCGGAGAATTCCACATTGTCTGTAAACCCCGTGGCATATCTGACCGCCTCCACCGCCTCTCGAATCACCTGGTCCCGGCCCATTTTCAATTTGTGCTCCAGATGGATATCCGATGTGGCAATAAAGGTATGAATCCTGGGATGGGCCCCCTGTCGAACGGCCTCCCATGCCCGGTCAATATCCTGGCGCGATGTCCTGGCAAGGGCCGTGACCTGGAGGTTTCGAACCTTTTGGGAAATCACCTGCACCGCCTCGAAATCCCCTGGAGAGGAGGCAGGGAAGCCTGCTTCCAGGACATCGACGCCCAATCGTTCCAGTTGATGGGCCAGCCGTAGCTTTTCGGCCACATTCATGCTGGCCCCCGGGGACTGTTCCCCGTCTCTGAGGGTTGTATCGAATATAACGACATGATCTTTCATGACCGTATCTCCTTATCACAAGATTGCAGCGACACCCTGTCCCCCTTTTGCTCTGCAATCCGTCATAAGGACCCTCCGCAGATCGCTTGGTGATTGCAGATCTGCGGCATATGCCTCCCTAAAACCACGTTGATTGAGCGTCATCCTGCAACAGCTCCTGTTTCTTTTGAAAGCTTGTATTGCACGCTGTCGGCCAGGGCCTGCCAGCTCGCCTCGATGATGTTTTCCGAAACGCCGATGGTGGACCAGATCTCCCTGGCATCCCGTGAATCGATCTGGACACGAACCTTGGCGCCGGTGCCCCAACTCCCATCGATCACGCGCACCTTGAAGTCCACCAGGCCCATTTCCTCGATCTGAGGAAAAAATTTGGTCAGGGCCTTCCTCAGGGCATTGTCAAGGGCGTTCACCGGGCCATCCCCTTCGGCCGCAGTGATTTCCTCTTCGTTGCCTACGGAGATCTTGATGGTGGCCTGACAGGCACTCGGCCCCAGGCGGTTTTTCTCCGTGGTGACCCGAAAAGACTCCAGGACGAAAGGTTCCCGAAACTGTCCTGTCACCTTTTTGATCAGAAGTTCCAGCGACCCTTCCGCCGCATCGAACTGATACCCTTCATCCTCCAGTTTCTTGATCTCGGCCACAATCTTCTGGCTGTCATAGCCGTTCCCCCCGAGTTTGATCTCCATCTCCCGCGCCTTGTAGGCGATGTTGCTTTTCCCCGCGAGGTCCGAGACAAGAACCCGCCTGCGATTTCCTACCCGTTCCGGATCCATGTGCTCATAGGCCGCAGGGTTTTTCTGAATGGCGCTCACATGGACCCCCCCCTTGTGGGCAAAGGCGCTTTTTCCAACAAATGGGCGCTGGTTGTTGGGCGGCACATTGACCACCTCGCTCACAAATCGGGAGAGTTCTGTGAGCTGCCTGAGCTTCGTTTCCGGCACACAGGAATACCCCATCTTCAACTGGAGATTTCCGATGACGGAGACCAGGTCCACGTTGCCGCACCGCTCCCCGTACCCGTTGACGGTGCCCTGTACCATACGGGCGCCGGATTCCACGGCAGCCAGGGAGTTGGCCAGGGCGAGACCGCAGTCATTATGGGCGTGAATCCCGATCAGAACCTTCAATCGTTCCGCGACAGCCCTCACCATGTCCGCGATCTCCCAGGGCATTCCTCCCCCATTGGTGTCGCACAGCACAATGGCCGTTGCGCCCCCCTCTTCCGCGGCTGTCAGGGTCTCCATGGCATAGGAAGGATTGGCGCGGTAGCCGTCAAAAAAGTGCTCCGCATCGTAGATGACATCCCTCCCCTCGCCTCTCAAATAACCCACGCTCTCCCGGATCATTCTGAGATTTTCCTCCAGCGACACCCCCAGGATCTGCGTCGCGTGAAGGTCCCAGCTCTTTCCAAAAAGGGTCACGGTCTTCATTCGGGCCTTGACAAGGGCCCGGATGTTGTCGTCATTCACGGGAAGGGCGCCGGGTTTGCACGTGCTGGAAAAGGCGGTAATTCGGGCGTTCTTGAAATCGAAGGATCGGGCCATCTCAAAGAAGCGGGCATCTTTTGGATTGGATCCCGGCCATCCTCCCTCCACATAATGGATGCCGAACTCATCCAGCTTCTTCGCAATGCGGAACTTGTCCTCGCCTGAGAAGGAAATGGATTCACCCTGGGTCCCATCCCGCAGGGTCGTATCATACAGGGTAACGTGGCCTTTCATCTTTTTTCTCCGAGGAGTTCTTCCAAAAAAAAATCCGTTATCAGTCTGGCCTGATAACGGATTTTAAAGGGGTTAGCCTACATCATGTCATTATCAGGCCGGGAAATTTGAGTCGGCAAATAAGGAGCAGCAACAGGGAAATGCCTATCCCTGCTGCGCTGATAATGGCGATGATGTTCTGAGAAAGATAAATCATGGCGAATAATAAGGTCCGTCTAAAAAAAATCTGATGGCTCAACTCTAATTTCCCGAATCGGGTCTGTCAAGTCATTTTTTTAAACCGTATCACCCTGCGGTGGTAAGGTTCTTGGGCTTCGACATTGAAGGGCCTGTGAACGCAAGGCGTTCAATCCCGTTGGCCCCCCGTTACAAGAGGTCAAACCTCGCCAGTTTGAAGCGATCGACGGTCTCTTTGGAGGCCGAGCGGCCCACACGGGCCATAAACAGGTTTTCGGGCCGCAGCAAGACATTGGGATCATTGGTCTGCAACGTCCTGAAGCCCTCCCCGGAAAAGAGATCGATCAGGGTCGCTCGATAGTCCATGGCCTTGCCGCCGTGGGCGTCCAGGTCCCAAGTCCACGAATACCCCACCATGTAACAGATCAGGGATTCACGCATGGGATGATCCAGCGTCAGGTGGAGGACGTTTCGTGCCAGGCCGAGCCGCCGCCAGGGCCGTCTGACCTCGATGATGGACACCTCCATCATCACCCGATCCCCGACTTTGAGCCAGCGGTCATCCGGCCCTGGATATTCCAGGATGCCCAGGCCCACGATCCCTCCGTCCTGTCGAAAAGCCAGGGTCACGTTGACGTCCTCCTGACTCGAGGTCTCGATCAGCCTCTGCTTTTTGGTCACCACCGATCGGTAATGGTCCGGCTGAGTGTCCGGCATCTCGAAATGCAGCATTTCGATCTGTTCAGGCTTGCAGAAGGATTGGATCAGGAAAGTCCCCTTACCCGTTTCCAGGGTGACAATCTTCTGTGGGGGTGGATGTGCCAAGTATGTGCTCAGAAATCCCCCCACTCCCTGTGGAGGTCCTTGATCATGATTTGGCAGTCGTGGTAACGGCCGTCCGGGCCCAGGACATAATCCCTGAGCCGCCCCTCTTTCAAGAAATCGAGCCTGCGAGCCGCCTCGATACCCGAATCCTCGATGCCCACCACAAAATCGGCCCTCAGCTTTTGAAGCCCCAGTTCCATGGCCCGTCGCATGAGATCAAAGATCATCCAGCTCCCGAGCCGTTTGTTTCGGAATTCTCGATCCACCACGATGCGCAAGCGGCCCACATGCCGCCTGCTGCCCTGTGGGCGCAACAGAAGAGCCGCGTGGGCAACCACGCGTCTTCCATCCATAGCGATCACGCAGAACGCCTTTCTGCCAGCGTGGTTCGCTATCCATTGGTCCACCACCTCTTCCCTCATGGCGTCCTCCTTGAGGAACCATCGGTCTTCGGCCGACAGATCCCTGTAGAAGGCGATTAAGGCCTCACGGTCAGCGGAATCGGGCGTCTTGAGCATGACTTCCGTCCCATCCTTCAGCATCACCTCTTTTGGGTACTGCTTTTCGAGCATCCTGGGTCCCCTTCCCAATGACCAACCATTGTTCTCCATGTGTTTGCCGGGGCAACCGCCCCTAACGCCGAGTCATCGATAACCGATTTTTCCCGTCAAGGGGATCTTGCTTCTGACAAACAGGCCGTGGGCCCTGGCGATTTCCCGGTCCCCCGAGTCGTACAGGATCGATTCACCAATGTACTGCGACCGATTTTCATAAACAGTCCTGCCTGTTGCGGTAACCAGGCCCTTGGACACAGGTCGGGTCAGGTACGTGGTAAAGCTGGTTGTCAGCACCAGGACGTCCTCGACGAGGGAATTCACGGCAAAAAACGCCGCATTGTCGAGCGCGAGAAAATATAGGGCGCCGTGCATGGCCCCCGCTGAATGGAAAAAATCCTTTCTCACCGGAAGGGTGATCCGGGCCTCTCCCTTCGTTATGCTCACCCTGCCGCCGGTCAACCGCATGATCGGCGAGGAATGCATCATATTTTCAAGCTTCGTGAAGTGATCGCTGTCCATCCTTTACCAACCTGGGCTCACCATCGACAGATGACTGCCCCGCAGAAACGACAAGAAAATGGGAATGTGAAAAGATAGTACTTAGGGTTGGCCGACTGGGGCGGGCGCTGCACCTGGGCGTTTCAGATCACGTGGTTTCATGCGGGTGATGCCGGCATCTCGATGTTGTCTTGGTCGACGGTCGACCCGGGTTACCGATCAGCGACACACCATTTCACTCGGCGTGCCACAACCGGCAAGTCCTTCATCCCGGGTCTTCCATTCCCCCGTTGGCTCATCGCAGACATGGCTCGGGCTATCAATAAAGGGGAACTTTTCTCAGCGACGTGAAGGTGAACCTCTGGCCGCCAACGCTGGCTTCAAACATGAGGCCTCCCTTGGGCACCGTGAACAACATGACGCCCTTTTCGTACGCCCTGTGCGCAGACGCCCCCTCGGCTGCTGCCACGGCAGTCGCCTCAGCGCTCAATGCCCACTCCCCACCTGCAAATTGATCGAGCGTCGCCTTGTCCTGAAAGAAAATGACCTCGGAATAGGCCTGGGCCCCCAATTGCAGTCCGATAGTGCCCTGGCTGAGAGTCGAAAAGCCGATGAGCTTCCCCTCGGCGAAAACCTGTCCCTCGCCATGCGCCCCGCCCAAACCCGCAGCTCCCTTGGTCACGGTCGGAAAAATGGCATACCCTGCGGCAGAGTCAAAAAGGGTTTGCATCGTGGGGTCGGTTCTCTTGAACAAATCAATGGCAGCCGCTGTTTCCTGATCAAAGCTGCCCCCGGGAACATAGGGTTGCGAAGCGCATCCATACACCCATGGAAGCACGGCCAGACTGACGATTAACACGGCAAGGCGCAGATGGTTCATAGGGCAATCTCCTTTGAATACGATTCTGTTTTGAAACCGATCCCCCCCGAATAACCGGGAATATCTATTCATTATTCCGTGGGTTGTCAGTGTAACTGGCGCGCCTAAGAGGATTCGAACCTCTGACCTGCGGATTAGAAGTCCGCTGCTCTATCCAACTGAGCTACAGGCGCGAAACTGTTTGCTCATTCCGATTGTTCCCATACTACATGGAGGATAAAAGGTCAAGGAAAAGGCTCAAGATGCGACCTTTCTGAGAGCCAGGGACGGGATCTCGTCCTGGTGGTGCCCATTCAGAACTTCCCTCAGCACCACATTCGTCTTCTCCTCCATTTGTCCGATGATCTCAGCGACGGCCTTGAGTCGAGTCAGGCTCTTAATGGATTTTTCCTTGAAGGGGAGATCGAAATAGCCGCTGTCAAGGGTATGCACCAGTTGGCCGACCAGGTCCAGGTCCACTCCATCGGAACTTGCGTAAAGCAGACGAACCCACTCGGTCTTGACGTGCTGGGGAATGCGGTTGAAGGCTGCGAGCACATCGGGGGACATCCCCAAGTACAAGGACTTCTTGAGATCCCCAATCTTTTCCCGAATCAATGCTGCGCTCTTTTCATCCACCACACCATTCCGGATGAGGAGATTCCACCTGTCCTCTATCTGCATGCGAACCCACTTCTCGCCCTGCTCTGGAGGGAGGTGGATCGTGAGAAACCGATTCTGCATATTCGTCAGGTCGCTCAGGGCGGCCTTGTCGGCATCCGAAAGGCGCTGGGCCGCCTCGTTAAGCCCTCGAACCGCATCCCTCCGCATCTCCCTCTTATCCGATTTTTCCAGCACGATCGCTTCCCACTGCTCCCGCAGGAAGCCGAGTTCCAGCTTGATCAGCGAAAAGATCAGTCCGTATTTCGTAATGACGTTTCTCAGGGAATCCGCAAGGATATTGCACGAGTTGAGGCGGTCCTCCGCCAGACGCTCCATCGCCTCCAGAGACTGGTGGCGCAATTGATAGGAAAGCAGTTCGGTACCCAGGGAGCGGGACAGCGTTTTGATGATCTTCGTCTCAGGACCCCCTATCCTGATGGTATGGGGCCGAAAATGAATCTTTATCACCGCCGCCACAACGTACTCGCTGTCTTCCCAGAGGGGCTCCCCCCGGTAGTTCCTGGCGTTGACCACCTGATCCTCGGACCCCAAGTAGAGGTCCTTCTTGCGGATCAACACGGGCTCCATATGGTGAAAATCCGACCAGATACCCTCCACCTGAAGACGAACGCTGCGTGCATCGTTTCGAGGATCCTCAGCGGTCCAGCTTTGCTGTCTCTCCACGCACCATGCCATCGCCTCCAAAGCACGGCCCGGTTCGTCCCGGTACGCTGCAAACGGTTTGCCCGGCGGGTTATAATCGGATGCCTCCGGCAGACCCCATGAGATGCTCCCCGTCGCTTCATCAATTATTCCAGACGTGATTCGCGTCGCGATCAGTTCCGGGGGCCTTCCGATTCGATAGACCGTCCCCTTGAAGGCATTCGGCACACAGATCAGTATCGTTTCTATGATCGCCTTGCAGGCCTTTTCCAAGGCCTCATAATCTATCTGAATGGTCAATTCTGCTCTCTCGAATCTATGCCGTTTTTCTACGCCTTGTCCCGAAAGGGGGCATGGACTTTGGCCGCCCCATCCACCTAACTGGCATGATTTTATACCTTTTTACCCCAGTTGTCAATGAAAATGAGGCGAATTCAGTCGCTGCGATGGCCGAACGTGGCGCGGTGCCAGGCGTCATCCAACAGGCTGATCGCGGCACCTCCTCGGCGGGCATGGCGGGCACCCGGAAAGGGTGAAAAGTCATCGACGTCAACGATCCTGTCGCCTCGATGGGGCCGCATCCCTTTTTTCTTTCGCCGCCGCCACCAATTGAGGCATGATCTCACCGGCATTTCCCTGAAGGAAGACGTCTGTGATGGAATCGGTCAGGTGGGTCCGTTCCTTGTTGACCTCGATAATCTTTGCTCCACTCCGTTTGGCAATGGAAGGGATCGTATTGACGGGCGAGACCACAGCCGATGTCCCGATGATCAGCAGCGCCTGTGCCGATGATGCCAGATCAAAGGACCGACGCATCGCATCCTCAGGAATGGCCTCGCCAAAGAAGACGACATCCGGTTTCAGTACGTTTCGGCAGGTGCATCGAGGAGGCATCTCGCCCCGTTTCTCCTCGGCCCTGTAAGTCTTTCCACACCAGAGACAGGACAGGGTGGTCGAATTCCCGTGGTATTCGATGACCTTTTTCGATCCTCCGGCCTGATGCAGGTTGTCGATGTTCTGGGTGATCACACAATCCAGAAGCCTCATCGCCTCAAGCTCTCCCAAGGCCAGGTGAGCCGGATTGGGCATGGCCTGTCCGACGATGGCATCCATCTCCATGAGCATCTGCCAGACCTTCTCGGGGTTGGCCCTGAAGGCCCCAATGGTGGCATATTCAGCCGGGTCGTATCGTGACCACAGTCCGCCCGCACTCCGAAAATCCGGGATTCCGGACTCGACGGAGATCCCGGCCCCGGTCAAGGCCAGGGTCAGGCGCGATCGTATCAGGATATCGGCGGCGTCGAGGATGCGTTCATCCATCCCTGAATCTCTCTTTCGAGGGTCTCCTGCCATGCCTTCTTGTCCACCTCATGTGTAAACGTACCTAAAGCGGATGCCCGCAACCCAATCCCGCCACGGCGGGACTCACACAGAGACCACAAAGCACACAAAGGGTTTTTCGCTGCCAAACAAAAAATGTCCTTCTTTGTGTTCTTCGTGCCTTTGTGTGAGTCGAAAAAAACGCATCACACCCAAAAGATTCTCTTGTTTTCCGTGACAGAAAACCAGGCAACAAGGTACTAAACCGCCTGGAACAGCATCTTTCCCTGACGGCCGTCGTACCGGCTGAGCCGCGCCTTGAGGATCTTCTGTTCGCCGAAGATGTTTACCAGTCTTACCTCATCGCCCTCAAACTCCACCAGGTCAACGCTCTCCAGGATCTTATCTTCAACCCCATTTCTCAGGAGATACGCATGGGCCTCGCACATCTTTCACCTCCCTGATACGGCACAACCGAATGGCCCCGTCCGCCATCCCCCGTTATGCATCGATCGCTTTCAGCGCATTTCCCAGGCAGTCGTTCATCTGCGAAGACAGTTGAATCATTTCTCGAATATAAGCCGCACTCTCGGTCTTCCCTGCGTCCTCAAGCTGCTCCGCAAAAAGCTCATACTCTTCGTGGTGATGGTCGTTATGGGTCTTCCAATGCTCCAGCCGAATCTTTGCCTTTTCAATAAAATCCATGTCTGACCTCCCCGATGACGGTTTCTTCGTGCCTCGACCTTAAATAATGCATCTGCGAATGTCAATCAAATTTGGCGGACCCCGGCGGGAAGCCGGTATGGCTATAAAACTGTTGACGGATCATGAAAGGTAAGGTTAATATCCCGCCTAAACATCTTCGGGTCACCAATTTAAGGAGGGCTTAATATGGAGGAGGTTCTTAAAGGGAAAAGAATTCTGATTGTTGACGATGAGCCTGATATATTGGAAACCTTGACGGAAATTCTGGATATGTGTCTCATTGACACGGCCCCCGATTTTGAAACAGCCCAAATTTTCCTGAATAAAAACACCTATGACCTGGCGATCCTCGATATCATGGGGGTCCGGGGATACGACCTCCTCGAATTGGCCAATGAAAGAGATATCCCGGCCCTGATGCTCACCGCCCACGCGGTCAGTCCTGACAATCTGGTAAGATCCATCAAAGGGGGCGCCCAGTCGTATGTGCCCAAAGACAAAATCTCCGATATAGCCCTCTATATTCGCGACATCCTCGAGGTTCACGAAAAAGGCGACAAGGAAAAAAGCGCCAAATGGTTTGACAGGCTCGAACCCTATTTTGACAAGAAATTCGGAAAGGGTTGGAAGCAGAAAGACAGGGAATTCTGGGACGTCTTCGATCGGAAATACCGTGCCCGCCGGGAGGAAATCGAAGACGTCATGTAAATCGAGGACGGGATGCTCATCAGGACAGGCAGGTTGAATCAGGGAGACTTTCGCCCGAGGCGCTGATGCCCCTGAAACCGCCGCTCATGGAAGAGGGACCCCCCGCCATAGGTGGCTCTGCCGTATGCCAGGAGAGGTCCATGACAAGCATGGACGTCACTTGAGGGGGAGTTTCACCAGAAATCGCGTTCCCTGGCCCTCATCGCTATCCAGGAACAGGCTGCCCCCCAAATCCTCAACGAGAACCATCACGCCGGCCAGCCCCAGCCCATGGCCCCGAACCGTGCATGACCCCCTTGAATCGGGTTCCATCTGGAAATAACACTCAAATATCTTCTGATGATAGGCCGCCGGAATGCCTTCGCCGTCATCTTTGACCGACAGAATCAGAGCCGTGTCCGTTCTGTCCACCTTCAATTCCACGACCTTTTTGCGATACTTCAAGGCATTGCTCAAGAGATTTCGCAGGATCTGATTGACCTTTGCGTGGTCCTGGGAGATCTCGGCCTTCCAAAATTCTTCATCCACACACAAAAAGACCCCCCGGCTCTCCAGCGCGCCCCTGATTCGGGGCAGATCGGTGCATCCCTTGATCTCCTCTGAAACATTGGCGTCCGTCAGGTCGAAGATCTCTTCCAGAGCCTCTTCGATCAAACCGGACAGCTTGAATCGCGATATATTGAGGACCCCCTTTTCGGAACGTCCCAGTTCCAGGGCGTCGTTGACCAGGGTCTTCAGCACCTTGGTGTTTCTCAGTACGCGCGCAAATACACGTGCCTGCTGCTCGGTGATAGGGCCGTACTTGTCCTGCTTGTTCATCAGCGAGACAACACCCGCCTCGATTACCGCAAGGGGCACCTTCAGATCATGAATCAGGAGGTCGATTTTGATCCTTTCGCGGCCGGTAGGCATATGTCCTCTTCCATCTGTGTGGTTCGCCGTCGATGGTGGCTCCTGGGGAGGATTCTCTTGCACGTTCGCTGCGCCGGAAGCCCCGTTTCTTGCATCCCTTCCGAGCCGTCTGAACTTAACAATTCCTTTCGAAAAAATCAATTCAGAGTGACCCTCCAAAAGCGTTCGCTATTCCCACATCCAAATCGCTGGCCCGCGCACCTTACATTTTCTTTCTTGCCCCGGGCCACATTTGCTGATATGAATCAGGCCAGGTCCCAATCGCAGAAAGGGTATTCCATGTCCTTCGACATCACCCAGTGGATCGTCAAGATACCGGTCCTCCTTTTCGCCATCACCGTCCATGAATACGCCCACGGCAGGGCTGCACTGGCTTTGGGGGACCCCACCGCCAAGCTCATGGGGAGGCTCTCATTCAATCCCATGAAGCACCTGGATCTCCTGGGGGCAATCTGTTTGTTCCTTTTCAACTTCGGTTGGGCCAAACCCGTGCCGGTCGATATGCGATACTTCAAGCATATGCGCCGGGACGTGATTCTCATGGCCCTTGCCGGACCGGCCGCCAATCTGGGGACGGCCCTGGCCGCTGGCCTCCTGATCCGCTGGTTCGTGTTCCCGGTTGAACTCTATCTGCAGGTGCTCCTCTGGCTGGTCATCCTGAACATCGGGCTTGGCCTCTTTAACCTGTTGCCCCTTCCCCCCCTTGACGGATCCCATGTCCTGGAAAACAGCCTATCCGCGAGGGCGGCCCAAAAGTACAGGGAGTTCGGCAGGTACGGCCCCTTCATCCTTATCGGCATCGTACTGCTCGACAACTTTGCCCATACCGGAATCATCGGCCGCATCCTGATTGGCCCCATGTTCTATCTGGCCCACTGGTTTGCCGGCGACAACCTGTTTCACCTGCTGCCGCTCCTGCGGCAGTGAGAGGAGAAACAGAGGGCTACATCATCGTCTTGTCTCCCGTGTCGATCGCGCGATCGATCTCAGCCTTCAACTGCTCTGGCAAACCCGGAATGTCCACGTTCAGAAATCCCCGCACAATGGTAGAGGTAGCGGCCTCTTCGTCGAGTCCCCTGGACATGAGATACGAGATCTCCTCCTGGGCGATCTTTCCCACAGCCGCCTCATGGGACATCTCCACCCCATCCACATGACCTTCCAGTTCGGGCACGGCATGGATGACGCCCCCTTTCAAAATCAGGCCCTTGCATTCCAGGTGGGCCTTGATCTCGGGCGCCTCCCCAATCAGGTGGCCCCTGGCAATAATCCTCCCGCCGTTGCTGATGGTCCTTGCGACAATCTCCGCACGAGTTCTCGGTTTATGAAGGAAGATGCGCCCCCCCACATCGTATTCAGAACCTGGACTCCCGACGATAATACTGTAGAAGCGGGCTACGGCGTCCTCCCCCACCAGATGGGTAACCGGATACATCTGAAGGCTTCTTGCCGGCCTCATGGAGATGTAGTTGTTGAGGAACAGCCCCCCTTCCTCCACCCTCGCGGCGGACCGGGGCCTGACCACCATGTCCTCTGCCCAGTTGTGGATCATGGTGAAGCTGAGGGTTGCGTTCTTTTTGACGAAGAATTCGGAAATGCCCAGATGGGCACCCTTCTTGAGGTGAGGAGATGTGGCGCATCCGGTGATGATATGGAGTTCCGAATCCTCCTCCGCCACGATGATATTATGGACCGTCTGTTGAAGGCCCTCCTTGTCCAGATACAGACAGGCCTGAACCGGATAGATGCTTCTACTCCCCGGCAGGGAGCGGATCACGTACCCGTTGTGAAGATCCAGTTCCGCCGCAGCCGTGTATTTATCCGTATCCACGGAAATCAACTTCCAGTAGTAGTCTCGAACCCATTCTTCGGTTTCCAGGGCCTCCCGGATCGGCATCACCTCGATCCCTTCCTGGGCACTCCCGCAGTGGACAACGGCCGTGTCTTTCTGAAAAAAGGTCCCTCCCCTCGCCTTCTTGGAGATGTCCATCCCGGATATCAACAGTTGCGCCTGTTCCTCTTCGGGAAGATCATGCATCCCCTTGTCGGACAGATAAGGGTGAGGCACGGCGCCTTTTTCATAAAGGCCCAGGTCGACATCCGGGCCGATGGCCCCCTTTTTCTCTCTGGCTGCCTCCGCCCGTTGCTTCAACTCCGCTGCGCCATGCATTTGACACATTCTCCATAGCCGCACTTGCTGATCTGTTTAAATATCTCTCTCGGGTTGTTCGTACAGCTCAGGACGCCGTTGTACAGCACCTGACCCTTGTCCGCCGTCACATAATCCAAAATATACCCCGTATGGGTGATGATCAGCCCCATCTTGGTTCGCCGCCGCCTCAATTCCATCTTACAGGGCCCGTTGTCTGGGGGAAGGGATGCATATCCCTTTTGCAGGAGGGCCGCAATGGTATTGCCTACGAGCGTGAGGTTCTCCATATCCACGCCCGATTCGGGCTCGTCAAACAGGATCAGATCAGGATTCTGGGCCATGAGTTGAAGCAGCTCCGAACGTTTGATCTCCCCGCCCGAAAAACCGGCGTTTACATCCCGATCCAGAAACTCCACAAAATTGACGTGGCGCGCCAGGTCTTCCACGTCCCCCTCTTTTTTGGCGCATATCTGCACCATCTGGCGTGTCTTGAGGCCGTTAATGGTGGGGGGGCGCTGATAGGACATCCCGATGCCGAGATTGGCCCGTTCATTGATGGGCAGATGGGTGATATCCACCCCCTTGAACAAGATCCTCCCCTCCGTCACCTGATACTGGGAATACCCCATGATGGTCATGAGGAGGGAGGTCTTTCCCGATCCGTTGGGTCCAAAAAGGACATGAGTCTCACCGGCCTTGATTTCCAGATTGATATTGGCAAGGATGACATGGTCCCCCAATTGCACCCTCAGGTCTTCAATCAGCAGCATGCTGCCCCTCCTCGTGGACTCTCCAGGGACCCGGCACCTGAGCGGTTACCGGATAGCCATTGATGGTTGGATAAACTCTACACCCAAACCGGCCATTTGACAACCGCAATTTTTGAGCCGGGCTCACCTGCCTCGGGACAAAGGACGGCGTCCCCCTTTTTCTGATGACAAGGTCCTGCCGAACGGTATACAAAGCGGCATCCCATTTCTGAAACCAGGGGCAAGGTGAGCATGGGCAACAATTCAATGGCATACCGGCATGGCGGCACGCCCCGCGCGGATCTGGATCGGTTCGGGCTCCCCCCTCGGCCGATTCTCGATTTCAGCGTCAACCTCAACCCGCTCGGTCCTCCAGAGAGTGTCAGAGAGGCATGGGAGGGGCTTTTTGAGACCATCCAGCCCTATCCTACTGCGGAAGGGGATGGCGTGAGCCGCTTCTATCAGGAGAAGTTTCAGCTTCAGCGGGCCGAGGTCCTGCCGGGCAACGGCTCCACGGAGCTCATCTACCTGGTTCCGAGGGCGCTTGACATTCAACGCGCCCTGGTGGTCGCTCCGTCTTACCATGACTATGAGCGGGCCTCCGCGCTCGCAGGGGCGCGCGTTGTCCGTTATTTCCTGTCGCCGGAGAGCGGATTCACCCTGACGGACGCCGAGGACCTGATGGAAGGGATGCGGCACGCCGATGCGGTCTGGATCGGAAGGCCCAACAACCCGACTGGAACCATGCTCCCCCAACAGACCATCCTCGACCTGTCCGACCGATTCCCGAACACGCGGTTCATCATCGACGAGGCCTTTATCCAATTTGTGGACGCCTGGGAACAGGAGACGCTCCTCGCCAGAAAATTGCGGCGACCCAATGTCCTGATCATCCATTCGATCACCAAATTCTACGCCCTGGCCGGCATTCGATTGGGGGGAATTGTGGGGCACCCCGATCTGATTTCACGTCTGAGGCGGATCAAAGAGCCCTGGACCGTCAACGGAATTGCAGACGGCATCGGCCCTCTCCTCCTCCGCTGCGGGGCGTACGAGCAGGAAACGCGCAGGCTCCACTCAGAGGAACGGGACAGGGTCTTTGAGCAGCTCAGACGTGTGGACGGCATCACGCCTTTTCGACCATGCGCCAATTTCATTCTCTGCCGGTGGACGCGAACCCGAACCCTGGATCATCTCCTCCACCATCTCCTCATCAATGGGATGACCGTCAGGGACTGCCGGAATTTTCCCGGCCTCGAGGGCAATTTTTTCCGCATAGGACTCCGCCGTGCCGGGGAAAACGATCAGTTGATCGGACTCCTGTCGTCTTTCCCGGACATTCAGTATGCTTGAACGTATGGACCTGAGACTGTGCTGGAATTGAGCGCCATCATCCTGTTCGCCTACCTCCTGGATCTCCTCTTGGGTGATCCCCGTTACCCCTATCACCCCGTCCGGGTCATCGGGATGTCCATCTCTTCCATGGCCAAACGGCTTCAGGGAGCAGGACTGAATGGGAAGGCGGGCGGGATCCTCCTCGTCTGCATCACCCTCGCATGGAGCCTCGGCCTCTACCTGGCCCTTCACCTGCTTCTCAGCGCCGTCTCTCCCTTCCTCGGGTTCGGTTTCGACCTCTTTGTCTGTTATTCGCTTCTGGCCTTGAAAGACCTGATCGTCCACATTCGACCCGTGATGAGAGCCCTTGCGACAGACCGTCTCGATGAAGCCAGGGAGGCCATTGCCATGACGGTGGGCCGAGATGTCCGATATCTGGATCGAGAGGGCATCAGCAGGGCCGCCATAGAGACCCTGGCCGAGAATTTTGTGGACGGATTTCTGGCGCCCCTTTTCTGGTATGTGACCGGCGGTTGTGCGGCAGGCCTTCTCAACTGGCCGCCTCCGCTGACGGCCGGCTGTCTCATGCTCGCATTCAAGGTCGCCAGCACCCTGGACTCCATGGTGGGGTATAAGACCGAACCGTTCCTGGAATTCGGGTGGGCCGGCGCCCGCCTCGACGACCTTGCCAATTTCATTCCGGCGCGCCTTTCCCTTTTCATCCTTCCTGCGGCGGCAGCGCTGACTGGTCTTCATGCATGGGACGGCCTGAAAGTGGCCCTGAGAGACAGGCTCAAGCACGAATCGCCCAATTCGGCCCACGCCGAAAGTTTCGCAGCCGGCGCACTGCATGTCCGCCTCGGGGGCCCCACCCGCTATTCGGACGGCCTGAAGATGAAGCCATGGCTTGGGGAGTCTTTTGGCGATCCCGGTCCCTGGCACGTTGCCAAGGCCGTTGAGCTTGTCAAATGGGCCGCAGCGCTGACCATCGTAGGTTCCCTGTGGGCCGTCCTCGCCCTTCACTGGTTGACATGATGGTCTGAAAATGCTTCCCGGCCAAATTGCCCTTGACAGATGCCGACCATTGGTTGCAAACTTTCTGGGAAATGCACTCACGTGAGAAACCGTCCAGGCCACGAGGCGATGGTCGGCATCCTTACCAGGTGACAGGGGGGTTGAGATGGGGAAAAAAATACTTGTGGTCGACAACGACCGATTCATGCTGTCTTTCATCACCGACCTGCTGGCAGAGCAGGGCCACGAGGTCAAGACTGCCTTAGATGGCCTCGCTGCCTTGGAGGCCCTGAAAACGTATATCCCCGATGTGGTGTTTCTGGATCTCATCATGCCGAACATCAGCGGCGACAAGCTCTGCCGCATTATTCGAAAGACCCCGGATCTTCAAAACGCCTACATCGCCATTGTCTCGGCCACCGTGGCCGAGGAACCCACCCGCTTCGCCGAGTTGGGTGCCAACACCAGCATTGCCAAGGGGCCCTTGGAGAAAATGTCGAAGCAGATCCTCTCCGCTGTGGAAGAGGCGACACGCCTTGCCTTGACCCATTCGGAAGCGCCCCTCACCGCCGTCAAGGCAATCTCCCGCCGAGGGATCACCCAGGAGCTCCTTTCCGTTCAAAGACACCTCGGAATCCTTCTGAACAACATCTCTGAGGGGGTTCTCGAGCTGAACGACGTGGGCAAAGTGGTTTTCGCGAACAACGTGGCACTGTCCATGTTCGGCTGTGCAGAAGAAAAGCTCCTGGGGCAACGCTTCGTCGACCTTTTTGAGGAAACGGAAGCCCCTAACATCAGCCGGGTGTTGGAAGGCGTCGGGTCCGGGATTCCTGAGACGGCTGATCCGTTTCCTGTTCGGGCAAACGGGGAACACCTCTTGATCAAAATCCTGCCGGTCGAAGACAACCTGAGCCGGTCGGTGCTGGTTATCGCGGTCCGGGCCGGCAAGATCCCCTTCGCCGGTCATCCAGGTTCCTGAAGGCAGAACGGGGCCTCGCATCCACAAACCCGGATCGGTGAGAAGGCCCTCATCAGCGAAAGAAAGGCACCCCATGAAGCTATCCCTGCTGACGCATGTGAACACCGGCCTCCTTATCGTCGATGCCCAAGAGCGCCTGATGCAGGCCATGGGCAACGCCGACAGGGTCAGAGACCACATGGTCAAACTCATTCATCTGGCACAGGTTTATGGCCTCCCCATCACCGTGACCGAGCAGAATCCCCGATCCATAGGACCCACCATACCCCCGGTCAAGGAGGCCCTCCCCGAGTACAGGCCTTTGGAAAAGCTCGATTTCGACTGCTGCAACGTGGAGGGTTTCAACGAGGGCCTTCAGGAGAAGGGTCTCCGCAATATCATCCTGACCGGCGTTGAGGCCCATATCTGCATCTTCCAAACCTGCGTTTCCCTCCTTCAAAGGGGGTACACGGTCCATGTCCCGCATCATGCCGTGGATTCAAGAACCGCCGACAACTGGGAGATCGGCCTCTCGCTGATGAGGGAGGCCGGGGCCGTCGTCACCTCGACCGAGACGATCATCTTTCAGATCCTGAAGCGGGCCGGGACCCCTGAGTTCAGGGAGATGTTAAAGATCATCAAATAGCCCGGCTTGTGGTCCGACGATGACGGCGGATAGGCGGCTGGAGGAACCGGCCCGGGGGTAATGCTGCATGGCGTGGGTACAGGGCGATACGGGATGGTGGCGGTTCCGCAGAGATGAACTGCTGGCCCTTGCCGGGCAGCGATCCCCCCTTTACGTTTTCAATGACGAGGCATTGAATGAATGTTTCTTTGACCTCTTATCCATCGAGGTCATTGATCGCCTCCTCTATCCGGTCCACGTCAATCCGCACCCCAAGATCCTCAGAAAGGCCGTTGAACAGGGCCTGGGCTTCTGGTGCAACTCTTTCCATGAAGTTGACGGGCTTTGCAGAGACTTCCCGAGGCTTGACCCAGAACGGATTGCGTTCTTCCCTCTTGCGGCGGATCCAGAAGAAGTCGCGGCCGCCTTGGACCGCGGCGTGTACGTGGGGCTGGACGACCCGGAGCCCATCCGCCCATGTCACCAAGCGTGTCGTCAACAGAGGGTCTTCCTCCCCTGGGACAAGGCGCATTCCCTGGCCGGGATCGCCTCCATGGGCATGTCCGTGGAAGGGCTCTATGGTGAACCGATGCCCTATGCCCGTGGCCCGGCTAATGGGCATCAACCTCCTGAGGCTCTTGGCCGGTCCCTGGACGCCTTCCCAAAAGTCTCCAGCCTCATTCTCGGAGGTGTCAGAGAAAAAGCGCTGATGGACATCCCGGCGTTATCCAAGCATCTGCAGGCCGTCTCACACGCGTATCCCGAAATGAAGCTGTGGCTGATCATCCCGGATGGCATGATTTCCCGGACCGGTGGTTTGATCCTCCGGGTGGCCGGGAAGGACGAGCGGGCCGGTATCCGCCGGATCCGGGTCCAGGGCGACGTGCAACCCCTCTTTTCCGGCAATGGGCGGGACGTCTCCCATGAACTGGTCAGTCTGACAAGACCCGATACCGGCCGCATGCCTGTACCGACGCGCATCACGGGTCATGCGGACGGCGAAGGGGCCTGGATAGTCCTTCCCGATGCCCCGGCATTGATTGAAACAGACGACGCCCTCATGCTCACCGACATGGGGGCGCCCGGCACAGCGGGTTTTTCGAACCGCGCACGCCCTGACAGCATACCCCAGCACTATCTCCATGCCCGGAGCATGTGCCGGGTCAGGATTTAGCCCGGCACTCTGCAAAGGCCTCCCGGCCTTTCCCCGTCGTCCTGGTGACCGCCGCCCATCAGGCCCTGCTCACCGCGCCCAAAAAAATAGTTGACAGTCCAACCAGAATCCCCTAATAGTTGGAAATGCAACTGAATCGGGGGGAGGTCTTATGATCAAGAGGGAAAACAAGGGATTCGGCATCCACCTTTCGGTCATTTTGAGGCGTGGTCAGATGTATTTGGACCGGAAGCTGGAATCATTGGATATAAGGGCCGGACAGATCCCCATATTGCGTGTATTGGCAATCAAGGACGGCATCGATCAAAAAAGCATCAGAAAATATCTTCACCTGGACAAGGGGACCGTCGCAAAGACGATCCGGCCTCTGATTGACAAGGGATATATCATCAGAAAAACAAATCCCGAGGACAAACGGGCCTACCAGATCTTTCTGACCCCCAAGGGGCATGGGATCATGCCGGATGTCAAAGACGCCGTGAACGGGTGGATGGACTCCCTGACAGCCGGTTTTACCGAAGAGGAGAAAGAGACGGCCTACGCCCTCATTTGGAGAATGTCGGAGAATGCAAGAGAATCGTTGAAAGACTACCTGTCATCCCGCTGATTCTCCGTGCCGTGACTGCCATCGGAGGGTATCTCATGAAGAAGAAAAGCATCTGGATCTTTCTGGCCGCGCTCCTCATTGCCATAACCATGGGTACTGTCTTTCTTATGGGCCGAGGCGACGTCTCAAGAGAGGCATACCGGACGGCAACCGTCAAGAAGGGAGACATCAAATCGACGGTGTCATCCACCGGGAAGCTGGCGCCGTTAAACACGGTCCAGGTGGGAAGCCAGGTCTCGGGAAATATCAAGGAGATCTATGCCGATTATAATTCGGTCGTCAAAAAAGATCAGGTGATCGCCCTGATCGACCCCGAGATTTACGCAGGCCAGGTGAACCAGGCCAAGGCGCAGCTTCAGAAGGCCAGGATGGAGCTGCTCAAGGCGCGAAACGACACAGCGGCCGCAAAGGCTGCCGAGCAGAATGCCAGTGCCCAGTTATTCTCGGCTCGAGCGACGTTCAAAGAGACTCAGCTCGATTACAGTCGCAAATCAGATCTCGCAAGACGCCAGGTCGTCTCTACGGGCGAGCTGGATTCGTCACAGGCGCGGAAGGACAACGCCCAGGGCGCCGTGGAAATGGCTGAGGCCCAGTTAAGCAGTTCGAAAGTACAGATAGAAAAGGCCCTGACCATGGAAAAACATGCCCAGGCGGAGATCACCGAAAAAGAGGCGACCCTTCAGTTGGCCGAAATGAAGCTGAATTACTGCACCATCCGTTCGCCCATTGACGGGGTGATCATCACGCGGAATGTGGATGTGGGTCAAACCGTGGCCGCAACGCTCCAATCCCCGGTGCTTTTCACCATTGCCGAAGATCTGACCCGCATGCAGGTAGAGGTGGATGTCAGCGAGGCGGACGTTGGCCATATCACCCCGGGCCAGCACGTCGAGTTTACCGTTGATGCCTTTCAGGACAAGGTTTTCAAGGCAAGCGTCCGTCAGGTCCGGAATTCGGCAACCACCATCCAAAACGTGGTGACCTACAAGATCGTAGCGGATGTGGGTAACGACAATTTGCTGCTCAGGCCGGAGATGACCGCCAATGTCACCATCATCCTGGCCACTGTTGAAGGGGTCCTCAAGATCCCGAATTCTGCATTGCGATTCAAGCCGACGGGAAAGACCGCTGAGGCCAAGGAGAAAGAGAAACCTCCCATTCAGGAAAGGCCGTTTTACAAAAGAACCGTCCAGGCCCTCGGTCTGGATCCCGCCCAGTCCAAAGAACTGGTAAGCATCCTCGCCCGTGGCGAGCAAAAACTGAAGGCGGCCTACTCCCTTCCCGAGGGCAGCCAGGATCTGGAGCAGGCCTGGCGCGCATTTTTTGTGCAGGTCTTTACGGATCTGTATAAGATCCTTCGGGAGGATCAACACGCCAAGTTCGCCGCTTACCGTTCGGAACTCAAAGAGGAAAGGAAAAGCCGGGGAGGCATCCAGGGCCGCCGCGCCACTGTCTATGTGCCGAGCGACGGAGTCCCCGCAGCCGCATCCATAAGGGTCGGCATATCCGACGAAAGCGAGACGCAGGTGATCGGAGGGGAACTCAACGAAGGGGACAAGGTCATCGTCGGCCTTGCCCTATCCTCTGACGGGGCCCCGAAGCAGTCCGACAGCATCTTCATGAACCTCTTCAAGAGGGGACAGTAAGCCATGACGGCTCCCGTTATTTGTTTCGAGGGACTGACCCGGATCTATCCCATGGAAGGGGAAAGGGTTGAGGCCCTTAGGGGGATCGACCTGGAAATCACCCAGGGTGAGTTCCTTGCGATCATGGGCCCTTCCGGGTCCGGGAAATCCACCCTGATGCACATTGCCGGGCTTCTGGATACCCTGACGGAAGGCCGGTATGAACTCGAAGGCGACGATGTCTCTTCTCTTTCAAGGGACAAGAGGGCGGATATTCGAAATCGGCGCATCGGTTTTGTCTTTCAGGGCTTTAATCTGCTGGCCCGTTGCAGCGCACTTGAGAACGTCGAGCTGCCCATGCTCTATCACCGTCCGGGTGTACCGGACCGCCATGACAGGGCCATGGCAGCCCTCGAATCGGTAGGGATGGCGGAAAGGGCGTATCATCTGCCGACACAGCTTTCGGGAGGACAGCAACAGCGGGTGGCCATCGCCAGGGCACTGGTGAACCGACCGGCCCTCATTCTTGCCGATGAACCGACAGGCAATCTGGATACGCGGACAGGCCGTGAGATCATCACCCTGTTGGGCTCTCTTCACGAAGAGGGGATCACGGTCGTCCTCGTGACCCACGATCCCGAGGTGGGCCGCTCTGTCCGGCGAAGGGTCATTCTGCGGGACGGTCTGATGGAAAGAGACGAGGTGGGCTGACATGGATATACTCAAGACCGTCATACGCCTCGCCTTTCGGGGATTGCTCGCATACAAGGCCCGGAGCCTGCTGACCATGCTGGGAATCATCATCGGCATCGCTGCCGTCATCGTCATGATCAGCGTCGGTCGGGGGGCAAACGCGGGCATTCAGAAGCAGATCAACGATCTTGGGGCCAATATGCTGATGGTCCATTCGGGATCCAGCAAGAAGGGGGGCGTGCGGGGCGGTTATGGGAGCAAACCCACCCTGACGGTGAATGACGCGCAGGCCATTGCCCGGGAATGCCCCGCGGTATCTGAGGTGACGCACATGACCCTCCAGAGCGCCCAGGTTGTGGCCGACGAAAAGAACTGGAATACAACGGTTTACGGGACCACGGCCAGCTATCCGGTGGTCCGGGACTGGCAGATCAGGGAAGGAGAGTTCCTCACCGACCAGCATCTCCGCTCGGCCTCAAACGTGGCCGTGCTGGGCGACACCGTGGTGCAAAACCTGTTTGAGCCCGGGGAGACGATTGTCGGTCGGAAAATCCGGATCAGCAACGTCCCCTTCACCATCATCGGCCTCCTTGCGCCCAAGGGAAGCGATCCCCGCGGACGGGACCAGGATGACACGGTGTTCGTCCCCTACACCACCTTCTCCCGCAAACTTCAGGGGAGCCGCCTGCCGGGGATTGTTCACGTGATCTGCCTCTCGGCCCGGTCCAAGCCGCTGGTAAAAGAGGCCAAGCGGGAGGTGGAAGCGCTCCTCCGGCAGAAGCACCGCATCTTGCCTGGCGCCGAAGATGATTTTTCGGTGCGGGCCCTGGATGAGTACGCCGAGATGGCCGAAAAAACAATGCAAATCATGACCATTCTGCTCACTTCGGTGGCAGCCATCAGCCTGATCGTGGGCGGCATCGGGATCATGAATATCATGCTCGTATCGGTGACGGAGCGGACCCGGGAGATCGGGATCCGCATGTCCGTTGGCGCGAGAGACCGCGATGTCCTCATCCAGTTTCTCACGGAAGCCACCGCCATGAGTGTCCTGGGCGGCATATTCGGGACGCTCGTAGGCGCTGGCGCCGCGAAGGCGGTCGGCATCGTGACCGGATGGATGAGCCCTATCGATGTGGATGCCATCCTCCTGGCCACACTTTTTTCCGCCGCGGTCGGGGTGTTCTTCGGCTATTATCCCGCCCTCAAGGCCTCGCGCATGGACCCCATCGAGGCCTTGAGGTACGAATAGACATCCGCTGCTGGTAGGCCTGTCCCCGGCGACCCGGGGAAAAGGAGGAATATGATGGACGCGATGACGGTTACCAGGCGAGAGTTCCTGATCAGCTCTCTGGCAGCCGGACTGTGTGTGGTGCTTGTGGATTCAAGAGCGCTGTTCGGTGAAACAACTCCTGAAATTCCGCTTCCCGATAGAGCCAGGGGCGGCCCGATGGCAGAGGGCCGTCCAAGCAGAACCGCCCTAAGCGCGGCGACCCACAGGGCGGTACATCAGTTGGTAGATGTCCCCAAGATCTTCGATGACCCGCTTGCCCTGAGCATCATCTGCGCAAACGCCACCGAGGGCGTGGTTGTAGATCTGTGCCGGCTTCAGAAGGAGCGTTCACTGCGTGCGTTTATTGCCCTGCGGAGCCGGTATGCAGAGGACGAACTGGCCCTTGCCGTTCAGAGGGGCGTCCGACAGTATGTCGTCCTGGGGGCGGGTCTTGATACATTCGGTTATCGAAATCCTTACCCTGTGTCGCGTCTGCGCGTGTTCGAGGTGGACCATCCGGCCACACAGGCCTGGAAGCGCAGGCGGCTTCGCGATGCGCTGATAACGATTCCGGATTCCTTGACCTTCGCCCCGGTTGACTTCGAGCAACAGACGCTCGCCCACGGTCTGGAACACGCAGGCTTCAGGGCGGAGGAGCCCGCTTTTTTTTCGATGCTTGGCGTGGTGGTTTATTTGACGAAGGCAGCCGCCATGGAGACCTTCAAATTCGTGGCCTCCCTGCCGCCCGGGAGCGAGATTGTGTTCGATTACGGGATCTCGTCCTCCATGCTCAGCGAGGGTCAACGATCCGCCCGGGAGTCGCTGGCACGCCTGACCGCCGCCATCGGGGAGCCCTGGATCACCTACTTCGATCCGGCAGCCCTCGCACATGAACTCCGGGGCATGGGGTTTGCGCAGGTGGAGGATGTCGGGCCTGAAGCGGCAACCGATCGCTACTTCAAGGATCGTACGGACGGTCTCCGCATCACTGGGAGCAGTCGGCTTATGAAGGCAGGCGTCTCTGCCATCAATACGGGGCGCTCTTGAAATTTTCGACATTCTGCAGTTCACCGGTAGTGAACAAGCCTCTCATTCCATTCGGTCCATTGAAGTGTTCCGCTCTTATCAGGCCGCGGGGCTGGCAGTCATATCCCTGATTCAAACCATACTTGTCCACGACCAGCGTTGACACTCTATCGAAAAATTCTCCATCGCCCGGTCCCGGCAGATGCGTCTGTCCCCCCCAGCGGCCTGTGTTTGGGCCGTTGTAAGGTTTTCAGCTCTGTGGGCGGCAATTCCGGATCAGCCCATTGAAACATCTTGACATGTGCATCAATAACATGGTATTATTACACATAAATTATGGAGATTTGATGATCCGTTGAATCTTGTGATGTGGAGGGTGCCCAATGGGCCTTTTTATTATAGCCCCGATCGGTAACGCGCCGGCACCAAATTTACCCGCATGGGGAGACCCGGGTCTCCTCTGGCGCTGGTTGACCGACCATGCGGCCTTTATTGAGATGACGTCCATTCCTGAATATTGGTTCGGGAATGGGCTTTTTTTTGTGCCCTGACATAGAAGGGGTCTACCCACCCTAAAACTGAAAACAGAGTTCATCTGAAGGAGGAAAAGCGATGCTTCGTCCGTTTGCTCGTCTGGCAATTACACCCAGGATGATCTCAAACCGACCTGTGAAACAGGGCGCACAGGAGGATATTGAAAATGAATAAGAGAAGAGCAATTTCGTGGCTTGCGGTGTTGATGTTTGCATCCTTTTTTGGTCTTTCGGCTGCTCCATTCAGCAAAACAATGGCGGCAGATCTCTTTTTTGATGATTTCGAGAGTTACGGTGTGGGTACGTTCCCGTCTTCCGGCGGATGGGTGATTGTTCACAACGGCGCTGGGGATACATCTCAATATATAGATGACACGTACGCTGCCTCAGGTACCAAATCCTTTCATACTAAGGGGGGCGATTACTGCTGGGCTGCGTCTTTATCAAAATCCCTCACTATACCTGACCGAGTTAGACTGGAGGCAAAAGTCTTCGTGAAAGAGGTGGCTGCGGGAGGCTGCTCCGACTTGCGGGCTCAAATCGGATTATGGCGGTCAGATGATTCCATGTGGGCTGGTGCGATTGTTTTTTATGCCGACGGTAATATTTACGCAGTTAACCAAACGACGCCATCGTTCGGGCAGGTTTTTTTGACCTCATATTCTGTCGGTCAATGGTACAGTGTGAGGGTAGATTATGATTATGCAGCAAAACTTTTTGACGTTTACATTGATGGCGCTCACGTGGGGCAGGACATCCCGTTGCTTGACAGCCAAATGCCGAACGCCGTAAGGGTTGGCGCTGTGCACGGGCCCAGCCCGGAGGCCTGGTTTGACGATGTGCGAGTGACTCAGATCGTTCCCCCCTGCGTGCCTCCGCCGTCGGGCATGATCTCCTGGTGGCCGGGGGACAACAGCCCAATCGACATCGCGGGAAGCAACGTCGGGACCCTTATGGGAGGCACGACGTATGCGGACGGAAAAGTCGGCAGGGCGTTCAGTTTTGACGGGGATGGGGATTATGTCGAAATACCGAACGATGCATCGCTGAACCCGTCGGTAATTACGATCGACATGTGGTTTTATGCGACAGACATCACAAGTCAACTTTATCCACCTATTGTAAAGAAATCGGCAGTCAACGATGGGTACGCATTTGAGATCAACTCCGACGATTCGAACCTGAGGTTCTGGGTGTATGTCTCAGGCGTCGGATGGAGACAAAGCGCCGCTGTGCCAGTATCCACCAACACCTGGTATCACGCGGCAGGGACCTATGACGGCTCCGAGATAAAAATATTTCTGAACGGCCAAGCCCAGGGGTCGCCGACCAGCGCAAGCGGCACGATTAACCCATCTCCAAGTCCGTTGAACATAGGCCGGGACCCCTCCAATACAGGCCGGTTTTTCGAAGGATACATCGACGAAGTCGAGATTTACAGCCGCGCCCTGACTGCCGACGAAATCGGTGCTATTTATGCGGCAGGCTCTTCGGGCAAGTGCCGGACATGCGTGACGCCGCCACCTGACATGGTCTCCTGGTGGCCGGGAGACAACAGCCCAATCGACATCGCGGGCAGCAACGCCGGGACCCTGGTGGGGAATACGACGTATGCGGACGGCAAGGTCGGCGAGGCGTTCAGTTTCGATGGGGATGGGGATTACGTATCCGTTGGTCATGACGATTCCCTCAACATGACGAACGCGATAACGGTTGATGCATGGATACGGCCCTCCGGGACGGGCCTGAATAACGGCATCATCCTCATGAAAAACTACCTGAAATATGGGCTGATCTGGCTCCCGGGCACCGGGAAAATAACCTTCTCGCTCGATATAGGCGGATGGGCGGACCACTTGAGCACAAGCACCGTTCCTGTGGGCGAATGGACTCATGTCGCCGGCACCTATGACGGCTCAAACGTTAAAATATATATCAACGGTTCCCTGGATGCCACCCATCCGCGGACAGGATCCATAGCCACAAGCACCGGCAACCTGACCCTGGGGTACAGATCAGGGGTGGACGAGTACTTCTACGGGCTTATCGACGAGGTCGAGATCTTTAACCGCGCCCTGACTGCCAACGAAATCGGTGCTATATATGCGGCTGGCTCTTCGGGCAAGTGCAAAGGGGCAGCGACCTACACCGTGACCTACGACGGCAACACCAATACCGGCGGCACCCCGCCCACGGACGGGAATTCATACCAGGAAGGGGCCGAAGTGACGGTTCTCGGAAATACGGAAGGCCTGGTCAAGACCGGCTATACCTTCAACAACTGGAACACCGCGGCGGACGGGAACGGAACCCCGTACGCGCCCGGAGACAAGTTCAACATGCCCGACAACAACGTGACGTTGTATGCCCAGTGGACCGCCAGCACAACATACACCGTGACCTACGACGGCAACACCAGTACCGGAGGCAACCCGCCCACGGACGGGAATTCATACCAGGAAGGGGATGAAGTGACGGTTCTCGGAAATACGGGAAGCCTGGTCAAGACCGGCTATGCCTTCGACAACTGGAACACGGCCGCGAACGGTAGTGGGACCCCGTACGCGCCCGGCGCCAAGTTCAACATGCCCGGCAACAACGTGACGTTGTATGCCCAGTGGACCGCCAATGCCTACACCCTCAACACCGGTGTGAACCCGGGGGCCGGGGGTAACGTCGGCAGGAACCCGGATAAGACGACCTACGGCCCTGGAGAAGACGTCCAACTGACCGCCACGGCCAATGCGGGTTATATCTTCACCGGCTGGTCCGGGGACCTGGGCGGGACCACCAACCCGGCCAATGTCACCATGGATGCCAACAAGAATATCACCGCCAACTTCGGCCTGATCCAGGCCCTGGCCACGGGCAAGGCGTCCTCCTTCCAGGCCACCATCACGAAGATAGAGATGTTCAATGACCAGAATGCGTGGGTTCAGGTCTTTGGAGGGGCGGCCCAGCTCGACCTGGTGGCCGGGGGCCTCTTCCCGGGGATCAGCGGTCTGGACCTTGCCCCGGGGACCTATAGCAGCATCCGGGTCACCTTCAAAAATACGTTCCCGACGGCAGGGACCCTGAGCTACGGGGGGACCGGCTATTACACCACCGCCGCCACCTTTAACGGACAGACGAACCTGGCCAGCACGGCCACGACCGGGACCATGGCCGCTTATACCTTCAGGATGACGGACTGGGGCGCACTCAATGCGAATGTGGTTCGGGAGTTTGCCATTACGCCCGTCACGATTGGAATCGGTACGGATTACCAGCCCACCCTGAGGTTCACCCTCAGCAACCGGCTTCACCTGATGGGGGTCCCGGGCAGCCCGGACACCTACCATTTTACCCATTCGACGCCGGACGTCCGTATTGTGGAATGACACGGCTCGCGGCTTATGGCTCACAGCCAACGGATAGAGGGATGACCGAAGGATTACGGAAACGAGGAACAGGCACATGAGTGACGCGACAAAATCAGAAACGGATGCGGTGACCCGCCGGGAGTTTTGCCGGAAGGCGGTCAAGCGGACCACGCTCGGTGTGGCTGCCGCTGCCGGCGTGGCGGCGTACAGCAAGCCGGAGATCAGGAGTTTCTTCGGGACCCGGGATGCCTATGCGGCCACCACCGGCGCGGGCAAGTTCTCGCTCAAGGGGGACAGCGATTAAGGCTGTCCGAGGAGGTCTTATTCCACCTCGGGCCTCGGCACCACGCGCACGCGGATGCCCGCGACCCAATCCCGTCACGGCGGGACTCACACAGAGACCACAAAGCACACAAAGGGGTTTTCGCTACAAAACAAAAAATGCCCTTCTCCGTGTTCTCCGTGCCTTTGTGTGAGGCGAAAGAAGCGCATTGCACCCAATATATTGACGCCGATATAATTCGGTACCAGATACATCGATATAATTGGGGGCCAGTTACATCGGTAATGGGGTACCATTTAATTCGAGAGGTGAGATTTTAAACTCCATATAATTCCCGTAGTT
>Ga0172375_10001078_pt1 | contig 44226 bp, 50 predicted proteins | sample LakKiv1m_FD_114537 | JGI IMG/M metagenome (GOLD analysis project Ga0172375, IMG submission 114537) | Freshwater microbial communities from Kabuno Bay, South-Kivu, Congo - kab_092012_11.1m | ecosystem: Environmental > Aquatic > Freshwater > Lake | place: Democratic Republic of the Congo... | reverse complement strand
TATACTTTCTTAGAAAAATTTGAAAATAAATCTAAGTATATTGAATATTTAATATATAAAGATATAAAGGATAGTGGATTATTAAAAAAAGATGTAATATTATGAAACTTTATTGGACTTACGAAAAATTACAGGAAGAAGCAAATAAATATAAAACTAGAGAAGAATTCTCAAAAAATAGCTCTTCTGCATATATTATATCTCGAAGAAGAAAATTGTTAAATAAATTATTTGAAAATCATGAAAATAACGGATATAATGAAAATCGTAAGGTAGATGGATATTGGTCTACTGAAAAATTACAAGAAGAAGCTAATAAATATAAAACAAGAAGTGAATTTTATAGAGAAAGTAATTCTGCATATCATATAGCATGTAGTAAAAACTTAATTAATGTTTTATTTAAAAATCATTTTAATAAAGGATATGATAATAATAGAGTACATCGTGGATATTGGACAATAGAGAAATTACAAAAAGAATCTAATAAATATAAAACAAGAAGTGAATTTAGAAAAAATGATTTTGCAGCATATTCAGCAGCAAAAGAAAAAAAATCATTAGATTTATTGTTTATTAATCATCCAAATGAAGGTTATATTGATAAGAAAGAATGGAAAGAAAACAAATATGTTATATATGTCTACGAATTACCTGAATATAATAAAGCTTATGTTGGATTGACTAATAATATTAATAGAAGAGATATGGAACATTTATTTGATGATAACGAGTTATTGAGTCTATTTTGTAAAAATCATAATATAAAATTACCAAATTATAAAATATTAGAAGAAAATCTGAAATCTACTGATGCACAAAAAAAGGAAATTTATTGGATAAATTATTATAAAAACAATAACTATGAAATGTTTAATATAAATAAAGGTGGTTCACTTGGTTCTGTAGCAATAAAATGGACAAAGAATAAATTACAAAAAGAAGCAAATAAATATAAAACAAGAGGTGAATTTAGAGAAAAAAATAATCCTGCATATGTTATAGCTAGAAGTAAAAATTTACTTAACGATATATTTAAAAATCATATCTATGAAGAAAAATACTATTTAATTAAATATTGGACATTAGACACTTTACAAAAAGAAGCAAATAAATATACCACAAGGTGGGAATTTAGGAAACATAATAAAAAAGCATATTCAGCAGCGATAAAAAGAAAAATGATAAATGAAATATTTAAAAATCATTCAAATCAAGGCTATACAAGAATTCCCAAATATAAAAAACATTTTCTATAAAAAAATCTATATGAAATAAAAAATTAATGATTGAGATTAATGATAAAAAAATTTGGTTCCAAATCCGATACACACCAAAAACGTATCAAATAGATGCTCTAGACTTTATCAAGAAATCTATAAATACTGGCAAAAGGTTTATTTTGTTAAATTTACCTACTGGTACAGGGAAATCATTCATTTCTGTAGGTATGTTCGCAAACTGGTATAAAAATTTTGTTAATGAAAATGCAAAATTCGACGTTCTCACTAATTCGAAGATACTTCAGCAACAATATTTAAGAGATTTTAGTTTTATTAATAACTATAAAGGTAGATCAAATTACTATTGTGATAAATACGACACAGATTGCGGTAACGGAAAAGAATTATGTAGAATTCTTAAAACAACTTGTGATTCTTGTCCTTATGATACTGCTAAAAACAAGTGGATAGCCGGTGATATCGGTCTAACTAATTTTCACTTATTCAATACATTATCTCTTTTTCAAACTAGTATTTTAAAAAGCAGACAAGGTAATGTTCTTATAATTGATGAATCTCATGATTTTGAAAGTGTATTCAGCGACTTTTTATCAACAAAAGTAAGCGCAAAAACACTCAAGAAATGTGGATTTGGATTAAAAGAAATTGAAACCATTGATGATAAATACATTTCTAAAATAAAATATCTTAATAAGTATTTAGAATTTCTTGATAAGAAATTAATTCCAATGCTCACAGATAAGCAAAAACAATTTGAAAATGAAATCGGAAGTTCCTCAACTAAAAAGAAAGCAGAACTAGGTAATTTTATTCAAAATATAGAAGGTAAATTGTTATCTTTCAGACACTTATTTGAATCTTATAAAAATGATCCTGAAAATATTGTCTTGGATGTAGTAATTAATAAGAGTGAAAAAATGTATTCTGGCGTTGAATTAATCACACAGCATGTGTGGGTTCACGAATATATTCATGATTTCATTTGGAAACATTACGATCATATTATATTTATGTCTGCATCTATATTAGATAAAAACATGTTCAGTTTTATTAATGGTTTAGATGAAGGTTTAACATCATACTATGAGATAGAAACACCATTTTCTATTAAAAATAGAAAAATATACTATATGAAAATTGGTAAAATGAATTGGAGTAGTAAAGAAGAAACTTTTCAAAAACAAATATCTTGGATCAATAAAATATTAGAAAAATATAAAGATAAGAAAGGTATTATACACACTACAAATTATGAAATAACTGAATGGCTAAAAACTCACATTTTAAATGAAAGATTTTTATTTCATGAAACTGAGGATAGACATGATATATTAGAAAAACACATACATTCAACTGAACCTACTGTACTTGTGAGTCCATCAATGATGAGTGGCATAGATTTAAAAGATGATTTAGCGAGATTTCAAATTTTATTAAAAATACCTTATCCTAATATATCATCTAATAAGATTAAAGCTAGACAAAAAACAAATCCAGATTGGTATACTTGGAAAACCGTAGTTGATACTCTTCAAGCTTATGGTAGAGCTGTTAGAAGTGATACAGATTATGCAGATATGTTTATACTAGATTCAAATTTTTCTGATTTACTAAAATATAATTCTCATATAATACCTAATTACATGTTAAATGCTATAAAACAATTGAAAATATGATAATAGAAAAAAATATAGATATAGATAGATTTAATAATAGCAATTATATTTTTTCTCCTAGAGATATAGAAAGAATGGTAATAAGTGATATTACAAAAATTCATTTTCAATATGTACATCAAATGGAAACTAAAATACCTGGAGAAATATCACCTGTATCTCAGCCTATTACGTTTATTGGTGATAAATTATTTTTTATAATAACAGATGATAGCAGATTTGTATATTCCAGTCTATCAATAAATAATATCACAACGCAAATTGGTATTTTATTAAATTCTAAAATATATTATGATTCAAGATTAACAAATGAAGTTGTAGTCGGATCTGATATATCAGAGATAGAATCCTATATAAACAGAAAATTCAGAAAAGAAAAATTAGAGAAAATTAAAAATGCCAATAACACCAGGATATAGTGAAAAATCAATATCATCTGAATATTACGAAACATTAACTGTAAGCGGATGTAGCTCAGCCAAGTTAGCACCCAATATTGGCACTAAAGGTGAATTAGAAGAAGGATATATTTTTGTACCTTATGTAATGATGAATAAACCCGTTACAATAGCAGAATCAAACACATTTAGAGAAATTCTAAAAAGACAATTAAAAAATGAAAGAAAAGAAAAATTAAAAAAAATTGAAGAGAATGAATGATTATAATAATAAAATGCATGAATTAATAGAAAAAGATATTAATAATATTATTAATAGAACGCATTTCTATTCTAATGATATTATGAGTTATCAAGTTCAATCAATTATAGGTACAGCTTTGGAAAATTATAGATGGAATCGAAGTATATATGAATATTTAATAGAAAGTGATAAATATCCAGAAATTCATGTGTTTATAAGATGTAGAAAAGGTGAAGAAATAGATGAGATAAAAGTATTAAGATTCGAAAGATTATATAAACTTAAAAAATTAGAAGAATTAAATGAAAAAAGTATTTTGTAAAAAAAAGTTGCACATAGGAGATCAAAATAGAAGCTACAATTACGAAGTTGGTGAATGGTATGATATGAAAATTTCTAATTCTGAGATTTGTCATGTTATGGATCATGACAATGGATGGCTACCTTTTGAGATAAATGATGATATACCTTCGCATCTTAAGAAATATAATGATGTGCCTCGCCAAGATGCAAGTAAGACATATCAGAAAAATGGAGGAGTTAGTTGTTGGTGTTATTATAGATTTAGTGAACATTTTCAAACAATACAAGAAATAAGAAAATTAAAATTAAAACAGATAAATAAAACACCACAATAGAATTGAAAAATCAAATAAATTAAAAAATGAACTTAGCAAATACTCAAATTATGAATGTAAATGGTATAAACTATACTGTAATAGACATAGATTATTCTAAAGAAAAAAAAGAAATATTAAATATTTTTAATGAAATATATCTTATTTTAGAAACAAATAATTCTGAATATAAAGATAATTATGATTATGATGATTACTTTACTAAAATATTATCAATAGGTTATTACTTAAGTGCTAAAATTAAAATGACTAGCAATATGCCAAGTAAAATATTTAATAGTAAATTAATAAATCATAATGAATACATATTAACAAATAATAAATTATCTAATCATGTATTAGTTAGATTTACCATAAATAAAAAATTAAGAATTGAAGCATATTTTAATAAAGGATATATACACGGCGATAATCAAGCTGCTGTTAATTATTATGAATATAATGAATTAGTAAAATATGAATACTGGAAAAATGGTAATTTAGAAAAAATTGTAGAAATACCAGAATTAAAAAGATTAAGAATAAAAAAACTTAAAAAACTATATGATACATTATAAATTCGGTGAAATTATTTGTAAGATTTCATTCAAAGATTTCTTAAAAATTAACTATGATAATATTACTAAATATAAAAGTGATTTCAAGGAATTTTCTGAATTATATGAACTTATTGAAAAAAACAAAGATAAAATAAATAAAATACTCTTTGATGGTTATGAGTATATACTTCAAAAAGGTAAACTACATAATCTATACGGTCCAGCAATCATAAAACATAACGATAAAGATGATTTTTATAAAGGTACATTAGAATATTTCTATATAGATGGTAAAAAAGTTCATAATAAACTAGATTTAAGAGGTTGTACAAAAATAGAAGAATTTCAGAGCAAAGATATTTTTCATTATCAAGAAATAACAGGTAAAAAAACAGGAAGAGATGAAATTACTGGGGTAATGTATAGAAGACAAGAAGGAATTGATTATATAAAAACATCAATCAACTTAAAAGAAAGAATAAAGAAAGATCAGAGAAAAAAGAAATTACAACAAATTTCATTAAAGAATAATATATAGCAATCATGATTAATAAGACAATAGAAGATAGATTTAAGAAATTAACACCAAAAGAACATATATTAAAGAGACCTGGTATGTATATCGGTAATATATATACCGAGCCTACTAAAATGTTCGTTTTTGATGATATTAGCGAAATTAAAGGTAATAAATTCATAAACAAGACAGTAGAATATAATGCTGGCTTCATAAAATTATATGACGAAATTTTAACAAATGCATCAGACCACTACATTAGAACAAATGGGCTTGTTAAATACATTAAAATAAACGTTGAAAAAGACCACATCACAATTGAAAATGATGGTCCAGGAATTCCCGTTGAAATACATAAAGAACATAAAATTTATGTGCCTGAATTAGCTTTGGGTAATATTCACTCAGGTGAGAATTTTGACGATTCAGAAAAAAGAATGGTTGGCGGTTTACATGGTTTAGGTGCATCCTTAACTAACATATTTTCAACCAAATTCATAATAGAAACTGCTGATGGTAAAAAGAAATATCTGCAAACTTTTACAGATAACATGGAAAATAAAACCAAACCCAAAATTACAAAATCAACCAAGAACTATACAAAAATTACATATTATCCTGATTTTCAGAAATTTGAAATGTCTGAAATAACAGAAGAAATTCAATCTATATTCTTAAAAAGAGCAATTGATATAGCTGCATATAGTCCCGGAGTAAAAGTATATTACAATAACACTCTCATTCCAATTAAAACATTCAAAGATTATATGAAAATGTTTATTGCTGATGATCAAGAACTTTTCTATGAAAAAATCAATGATAACTGGGAAGTTGGTATAGCAAGATCACCAAATGATACCTTTCAACAAGTTTCTATGGTTAATGGAATATCTACACATATTGGTGGAACACATGTTAATTATATTTCTAATCAAATTGTTAAACTTTTAGCCGAAAAAATAGAAAAAACGAATAAAGGTATCAATATAAAGCAAACCATGATTAAGAACCATCTATTTTTATTTCTTAATTGTAAAATACCTAACCCGGCATTTGAAACTCAAACCAAAGAGAATCTAACTACAAGAATGATAGGTGATCTAATAAAAGATGTTGAAATATCAGATAATTTCATTAAAAAATTAGCTTCATCCGAAATAAAAAATGATATTGTGAACTTTGCAGCTCTAAAAGAATTTCAAGAAGCTAAAAAATCAACACAAAATGGTCAAAAAGTAAAAGTTAAAATTGCTAAGCTAGATGATGCAAATAAAGCAGGTAAATCCGGTGAAAGTATGAAATGTGGACTTTTTTTAGCAGAAGGGGATTCAGCAGGATCTACAGTCAAAAGAGGTTTATCGGTTATAGGTAAAGATTATTATGGTATTTTTCCTTTAAGAGGAAAATTACTTAATGTCAAAAAGGCATCTTTACAAAAGATGAGAGAAAATGAAGAAATATCAAATATCATTCTCGCATTAGGTCTAGAATTTGGTAAAAAATACACATCAACCAGAACATTAAGATATGGAAAAATTATAATAATAACAGACAGTGATAATGATGGTTCGCATATTAAAGGGCTAGTAATCAACTTATTAGACACCTACTGGCCGGAATTACTTGAAATGGATTTTGTGTATGAATTTATTACTCCAATCGTGAAAATTAAAAAAGGTAATCAAATTAAATATTTTTATAGATATTCAGAATATAAAAAATGGCTAAAAAGTGATGTAAGTGGTTGGTTTTCAAAATTCTATAAAGGATTGGGCACTATAGAGCCGCATGAAGCTAAATTATTTTTTAAAGATTTAAATAAACATTTAATTAAATTTAATTCATCTGACATCAAAAAAGAAAGGGATTTAATAGATTTAGCATTTAATGAAAAAAGGAACAGAAAAGAGTGGTTACTTGCATATAAACCTGGTATAGAATTAGATAAATTTAATATTAAGCAAACATATGAATCATTTTTTAATAATGAATTTATAGAATTTAGTATGGCTGATAATATCAGAAGCATACCATCAATTGTGGATGGACTGAAGCCTTCACAAAGAAAAATTTTATATACACTTTTCCAACGAAATTTTAAAAACGAAGTTAAAGTAGAATTGCTTATGGGGTCTATACTTGAGAACGCGGCATACCATCACGGTCCAGCCAGCTTAGAAAGTACAATAATTGGAATGGCTCAAAATTTTATAGGATCTAATAATATCAACTTATTAGAACCAAATGGAGAATTTGGTACACGATTATGCGGTGGAAAGGATGCATCAGCAAGTAGATATATTTTTACTAAATTATCACCTTTAACAAGAGACATCTTCAAACCAGAAGATGATGAAATTCTGGAGTATCTAATAGATGATGGTTATAAAGTTGAACCCAAATATTATGTACCAATTATACCAATAGTTTTAGTTAACGGCTCTGACGGAATTGGAACGGGATGGTCGTCTTATGTACCTCAATTCAATCCAACAGATATTATCAATTATATCATCAATAAATTAAAAAAGAAGAAGAACATCGAACTTAAACCTTGGTTTAAAGGCTTCAAAGGTGAGATTATAGCCGATCCAGACAACAATAGATATATTTCGAGGGGTGTTTTTAAAACTCTTCCAAAAAACAGATTAAACATTCTAGAACTACCTATTTTTAACTGGAATGATAAGTATTATGAATTTCTAGATAAACTTATTGAAGATAAATACATTAAAGATTACGATAAATATTGTACTGATAATGATGTAAATATAATTATAACTTTACCAGAAGAAATATTCTCAACATTAACAGATGAAATTATCATTAAGAAATTCAATTTAGAGTCTTATATTAATATGAATAATATGAATTTATTTGATGAAAATGGAAAAATGTATTCATATAAGGATCAATATGAAATCATTGATAGATTTATTGATTTAAGAATCAATTACTATTCATTAAGAAAACAAAATATACTTAATAAACTTGATGAACAGAAAAAATATATTATTAACAAAATGAAATTTATTAATTGCGTTCTTAAAAAGGAAATTATATTTGAAAACAAACCAAAAGAAGCAATTATTAAACAAATAGAAGAGAAAAAAATTGAAAAACATAAAGATAGTTACGACTATTTGATCAACATATCTTTAATAAGTTTATCAAAAGAAAGATTAGAGGAACTACAACAAAATTTCAATAAAATCAAATTAGAAATTGAACAAATAACTGCTATTACTGAAACTGAAATGTGGTTAAGTGAATTAAATGATTTAAAAAAGAAGATTGCTATTTAATGAAAACTTACTAATCCACTACCTGATGCTACTCTAAATGCTTCTTTCCATTTGAGATATAATTCGTAAAAATATTCATCCTGTTTTTTTGCTTTATCTTCAAAATTAACAAAATCTTCATAAAGCTTTTTACAAATCTCAGGTCCTATAACTCCTTCACAATCTGAAAAGAAAATCAATTCATAGAATGGTTTTATCTTCTCAAGATTATTGTTCTCTATGGTTTTTAACTTAATTCGTCTAATTTCTCTATTAAAATCTCTCCAAACATTTTCAGCAGTTTCATAACCAGCTAACTTAGCTAAGTTATTCCTCCATGTGTTATACCAGCCATAAGATCCAGCTCGAAATCCATCATATTCTGAGTTTTCAGTTAATTTATATAACGAATCAACCTTTAATGAACATAATTGATAATCAAATGGTTGAGGATTAATGTAGATCACATCGTAATCGTAATATTCGGGTGTGGTAACACCACTTTTGAAGTTTTCATCAATTTCAATTTTACTAAAATATGATATATCTAACCCCATTTAACTTTTAATTTTTTTAATTTCTTTTTCCTAATCATTTTTACAGGAAGATATCTTGTGATATCTTCTTCTTCTTCTTTTTTTCTGATAAGTCTTCTAAAGTAAAAAACGACTTCCCTAGATGGCATTCTATTTTCCCATTTTAAGGTTTCACCATTACTGAAATTAATTTCACCACTACTCATCCAAGCATACCATCTATTTTCATTCCAAAATCTTAATTTAGTACCATCCTTAAAAATGATACTAACACGATGAGGGTTATTACAAGTAAAGGATTTAATTCCTACTTCCTCTAAGTAAATCAATAAAACATCTAATGTCTTATATGTTTCATAATTTCTTACTGGAAAATGAAACCAGAAAAAGATTCTTTTGATTAGTGATAAAATGCTTCTCATTACTCCTTTTTTTATCATTAAGAATTTTGAAAATTTCGTTATACATATTATTTATCTTCTTTTTCCTCAAAAAGATTATTCATATCTTTAAGACTTTTCAGATATTCATCATAAAGATATTCATCATCAATAAAATTATCAACAGACAAAACATCAACGCCATTCTCAATTTTAATCTTCTCAATATATTCTTTAGTTTTTGACATAATAATTGTGTTTTTAATTATATGACAAAGATACAAAATTTATTTTAATTTACAACAAAGATTATTAAAATTTATAAATATCATTTTAAAATTTCCAGAATTGTATATCCTATGAATTCCTCTTTCTATCATTATTTGATGTTCAGTTTTATTCTGCTCAAAACCTTCCTTAATCAAAATATCCTTTCTAAACTTAAATCTATTCTGACGAATTCCATTAACAATATAGAAATAATTTGGTTTTGTATCACCAATCAAATTAAAACCTAATTTCAAATAATTTTTACCATTAAAATAAGATCTATCTACATAACTAATAATTTTATCAAAATCATAATTATCAATATAATATTTTAATAATTTCCCTAAACCACCTATCACATTAGTATTTATTTTATTACAAAATCTATACATTTCAACCTCATTATTTGTTTTAATTGATTTCATAATTATTCGTTTTTTACCAAAAGTCATCAAGCTAACTAACTTTTTTTCATAAAAAAGTCCAATTTTTATATCAGAATTAATATAACCTTGAATATGATTATTATTTAAGAAATCCTTAATTATCTCATTATCATGAATTTCATTAACTATACATTTTCTAGCATAAATTTTATTAGTTATCTTTCCTAATTTATTTAATATTATAGATTTAATTATTTCATTTTTAATCTTCCAATCATCCTCATAAATATGAATTAATTGAATACCTTGTTTCTCACATTCTTTGGTTTTAACTAAATGATAATCTTCACACTTATATAATTCACTATGCCAGTATAAACCATTAAACTCAAATGCGAGTTTTAGATCAGGTAAATAAATATCCAATTCATAAGGCTTAATAATATTTCTACTATTAAAAATAATCTCACCATTAAAATTCTCTTTAATAAAATCTTGTAATTGTGTTTCACAACCTGATAAGGAATCAATCGGATTACATTTTGTACATAACGGTATATCATACAAAAATCTATTATATAATAATTGATAATTTGCTGAAAATGTCTCTCCACATTTATCACAAACTAAATATATTAATTCATTTTCTATATCTTGTATTTCTAAATTATATTTTTTCGATAATAAATTTATTTTTCTAAATTTAACTTTATTTTTATAAATCTCAGATTGAGAATAAAACTCTACATTATATTTATTCAAATTAGTTATCTTAATTTTATCTCTTATGCTTTCTAATTTATTAGGATTCTCAACATTATAATTACTCAAAAAAGTTTGCTTAACCTTATCTTTTATTTCTTTAGATTGAGTTGGTCTTTCAAACCCATATTTTTTTAAATTTGTTTTTTTTATTTTTTCTTGAATCTCTTTAGATTTAACAGGATAATCAACGCCATAATTTTCCATGCTATATTCTATTAATCTATTTTTAAACTCAGATGTTTTCATATATGATGAAACACCATATTTTTCGAAACAAGTTTCTTTAATTTTATTTTTTATTATATCAGATTGATTAGCATTTTCCACACCGTATTTTTTCAACATTGCTTCTTTAGATTTTTCTTTAAATATTTCAGATTGTGTTATCCAATCTGTACCAAATTTCTCTTTATTCAAAATTTTAATTTTATCTTTAATAATATCTGATTGTATAGGATATTCGGTGCCAAATTTTTCTAAACTAGATTGAATCTTTTTATTTTTTACACTTTCTAATTGTGATACATTATCCACACCATATTTTTCACGAATTGCAATTGTTCTTTTTTTATTTATACATTCTTTATTATTGCAATAATATGATTCTGTATTATTTTTAGTCGATACATTATATAATTGATATTTAATCTTTTTTTCCTTTCCACAATTATCACATTTAACATCAACTAATTTGTGACTATGTATTGATAAATCTTCAATTTTAACAATTTTATTGTTAACTAAAACTTCCTTTGTTATTAACATAAACTTTTTATTATTTTTTTAATATTTATAAGTATATATAAAAAAAAGTTTTATCATAAATCATCAGTGTCCAAACTTTTTTAAAAAATAATATAAATATAAATGAACAAAATTAAAGTTCTAGTGCTTAATGCTGATATGGATGGTGTTGGCCTACATCGTATCCTTTCTCCTTACACATGTTTTAATGAACCTGATATTGAAATTGATATAAGATTATTAATGGATGGTACTTTACCTATCTATGATGAAAGATTTTTATCTCAATATCAAATTATAGTATCAAATAAAGCCATACCTTTTGCAAATCCTGAATATGAACAGAATTACAATAACATTCTTAAAAAATTCAATATTAAAACAGTTCACGATCTAGACGACTATTGGGTTCTATCAAACGCTCACCCAAATTATAAAATCTGGAAACAACAAAATGCACAAGAAAAAGTTGAAAAAGTAATTCGAGAATCAGATGCTATTACTACGACTACTGAATTTTTAGCATCAAAAATTAGAGAATTTAATCAAGATGTTACAATTTGTCCTAACTCTGTCAATTTAAAAGAACAACAATGGGTTTCCAACAAAAAACAAAGTGACAAAATAAGATTTTTATGGGGTGGTGGTATAACACATTTAGTAGATTTAAGATTATTAAAACCAACTTTTGAAAAATTAGAAAAATCATTTTTAGAAAAAGCACAAATGTATTTATGCGGTTTCGATCTTAGAATAAATACACCGCAAGGAATGAAAAAAGATGATATAAATAGAAGTACTTGGACTTTCTTTGAAAATATATTTACAAATAATGGAAAATGGATAAAGAATTCCGATTATTTTAATTGGTTAAGAAAAGGTGAAGATAATGGTAGAGATAATTATGGTTATAAGCCTGAATTTGCTAATGAATTCTATCAACGTAGATGGACCAAGCCAATTTTGCTGTATGGTACAATGTATAATGAAGCTGATGTTGTTTTAACACCGCTAAAAAATAACAATACCTTTAATCAAGTAAAAAGTCAGTTAAAAATAGTTGAATGTGGTGCACATCATTGTCCAATTATTTGTAGTAATTACGGTCCATACACTATTGATGATATTGAAGGTAAGATCGATGGAAAACAAAAAGGATTCTTAATTGATGAAAATGAGCCAAATTCAGCTATGAAATGGTATGAATGTATGAAATTTTATGTTGATAATCCTGATAAAATCAAGGAACACGGTGAAAATTTATACGAATACGTTAGAGATAATTATGAAATTAGCGTAACTAATAAAAAAAGAGCAGAATTATTTAGAAGATTAGTAGGATGAAAGAACTTATCATCATGGTTTATAAAATAAATGTTGCTGGTATGACACATCAACATGCTGATCAATTAATATCAAACACTGCTAAAATTTGCAGTATAAAAGATGATGAAGAATTGAAAGAAAATTACATAATAAGAGAAATATTTATACCAGTAGAACATCAATCTGATGTTAAAGTAATATATCCGATTCCAAAATATACAACCTCACCTGAAATAAATGATTTAGTTACAGAAATTTCAGAAAAAATTAAAGAAGATCCTACTAATATGTTTAAAAACCAATGGAATAGATTAGTAAGAGAATTAAAAATAAGAAAATTAAATGATGAATAGTCCAAGAGTTGGTATAGCAACAATAATTAAAAATGATAATCAAATTTTACTTGGTCTTAGAAAAAGCAATTTAGGTACAAACACTTGGGCTCCACCGGGTGGTAAATTAGATATGTGTGAAGAAATTAAAGATTGTGCAATAAGAGAACTAAAAGAAGAAACCAACTTAACAACAACTGCTGATAATCTTACTCTAATTGGAGTAACTAATGATATATTTAGTGATAATATACACTATATCACAATTTATTATATGGTAGATACATATGTCGGTAAATTAAAAATAATGGAGCCAGATAAATGTGAAGAGTGGAAATGGTTCGATTATAATGACCTACCAAAAAATTTATTTTTACCGTTTCAAAATTTAATAAGAGATTACAAAATATTTGATTTTTAGATGGGTAGAATCTTCACTTTTGGCTGTAGTTTTACAAATTATGGTTGGCCAACTTGGGCAGACATAATATTATATAAGAATGAAGGATATAATCTAGGTTTAGTGGGAGGTGGTTATGATTCAATTTTATATAGAATTATGGAGGCTGATAGAGCTTTTAAATTTACTTCAGATGATATCGCTATTGTCGTATTAACCACACCTATCAGATGGGATTTAATTATTGAAGATAGTGTTCCTATTTGGAAATGTTTTGGACAAACAACAACTTCCTCACTTTCAAAATATAATAATAAACTTTATTCAATAGATGGCTTATTATTTAAATCTTTTTATAATATAATCTTAATTAATGATTATTTAAAAAAAACAAATATTAGATATCTTCTTGGATCTGTGAATAATCCCTATTTAGAAGTTGAAAACTACTTTGATGAGGTCAATATTCATTATAAGACCACAGATTTAATAAATTACGTTAAAGATAATGTAGAATTACATCTACAAGATTTTTACTCTTTTTTACATCGAAAAGATAATCAAAAAAAATGGAAAGTTGGCAAAAAATTCAAAGACTATAATGATTATCATCCTACACCAAGAGATCATTTTAAATGGGTAAATAATGTTCTATTAGATAAAATAGATATTCAATTAAATTTCACAGAAAATATGTTAGTGCCATTAGAGAATGAAATAGAATCTTATAAAATACACTCAGAACTTAATAATCTTTGTATTAAATTTCCAAATCTTTTTTGGAAAAGAACAGATACTAAGATTTATCTGATGCCAGATAAAAAAGAAAAATTAAAATTAATATGAATAAAGCTGATTCCTATTATAAACAAAACTTAAGTAAAATATTAGAAGAAAAAAACTTAGACGAAAATCCTAGACCAAAATATAAGGATGGTACTCCTGCTCATAGTTATTTTATCACTCAAGTTTTTGAAGAATATGATATAAACAAGGGTGAATTTCCTATTACCACATTAAGAAATACAGCTATAAAAACTGGAATACAAGAAATACTATGGATATATCAAGATCAAAGTAATTCATTAGAATTAGCAAAAGAAAGGGGTATAAATTGGTGGAATGAATGGAACATTGGCAACGCCACAATCGGTCAAAGATACGGTGCAACTATTAAAAAATGGGATTTAATAAATAAACGACTAAAAAGCTTAAAAGAAGATCCTTTTTCTCGCAGACATATTATAAATATGCTACAAGAATCTGATTTACAAGAAACACCTGGTTTATATCCTTGTGCCTACGAGACTATTTGGTCAGTTAGAAGAATTAATGATGATTATTTTTTAGACTTAACGCTCAATCAACGCAGTAATGATTATATTATGTCTGGTTATATAAATAAAATTCAATACGTTGCGTTACAATTAATGGTGTGTAGTCATTTAGGCTATAAGCCGGGTAAGTTCTGTCATTTTGTCCAAAATTGTCATATATATGACAGACATATTGACGCAGCTAATGAAATATTAAATAGAGAATCAATTGAAAATATAAATCCAAGAATTGAATTAAATATTAATAAGAATTTTTATGATATTACTATTGATGATTTTGAAATTTATGATGTAAAAGATATACCTAAGATTAAATCTCCTTTAGAGATAGCTATTTAATATTTTATAAATTATACTTTCTAGCATCTAAAAATGCTTCACATTCCTTCTTATCCTTAGAATAAAATAATATATCTTCTTTTACAAAATAATAATAACAATAATCCCTTGCGCGTGACCATTTAGTCTCTGGCTTATTCCTATATTCTACCTTAAAAAATAAATAATTATTATCATAATCGACGACCAACCCCACACTATTAGATATAAAATTCTTTATTACTTCATCATTTGTAAAATATTTCTCTCCAGATTTATAATCATGAACAATTGGTTTAATAGCAGAACATACTACGTAATATCCTAGTAAATCAAAATCTATTGCCTCGTATCTTTTGATATATTTCATATATTATATTTTTTAGCATCTAAATTCATTTTAAAATTATATTCTCGAATTAGAAATTTAACTATCTCTCTAGATGCTCTTTCAATAGATTCATAAGATATTTCATAATCATCAGAATAACGAACTTGTCTCATTTCTACTTCATTATGAATTAAATCACTTATGAGTGAAGTTAATTCTTGTTCAGAATCTGTTGATAAATTTTCAGTATATTTTTTTATTTTCATATATTATATTTATCAGCATCTTTCAAAAATTCAGTCTCACCTAAACATTTGGGCATATACTTCATATTCTTATGATACTCTTGTGCAGCTTTCCAGAATTCAGTTTTGAATTTTTCACAAAATATTTTATCTAAACCATCTTCTAAATAATAAAAATCAGTAGTTCCTTTTTTTTCAACAATTACAGATTTATAATCATATTTTTCATCACCAGTTCTAAATTTAATTAAATATCCGGTTCCTTTCATATCAGAGTTATTATATCTATCAACAGAAATTTGAGTCCAATCATTATTTATTACATCTTCTAATTCACTTTTCCAATAAATTGATGATGGATTTGGATTAGAACCGGTATATGCTTCTGAAATTAAATTCAAATATTCTGAATATTTATGTATCATAAACGACATTTATTTTTTTATATATATTAAAAAATTATTTTCATTTCATGGAGCCAATTAGAACAAGAAAGCAATTAGAGGAACTAATAAAATTTTTAGATGATCAAGGATTTGGATATTTGAGTGAATATGATCTTCATCAAAAAAAAATAAATAGCATTATTAGTCGAAATAATACTCTAAATGTAGATGCTGAAAAAAATCATAAATTTAGAGAAAAATTGATGTCTATGAAAGATTATGACGAAGCTAACAAAGAAGCAAAAGAATATTTCTCTAAATTTAGTGCGGATGATAAAATACTTGAACTTTTAAATATATTCTGGATTCAAAGTGATGATAGTGGAAGAGTACCGTATAGTAGAAGTGATAATAAAGAAATTGTTAATTGGGTAAATTTCAAAGTTAAATATGGTTTAAAGGATGAATATCAAAAAAGTAGTCAATTTACAGTTTACAACTTTGATAAAAGTTTCATTAAGGTTAGATTTCCTGAATATGGTTCTTGGAATTTTAAAAATCTTTATGAATTAATATTTAATGAAAGGTGTGATGAATTTGAAGAAAGAAAAGCTTATGGTAAATGGCAAAATATTGGAAAAATTGAAATCAAATTATTTCAAAACGGATATTGTAATATCAAAGGTGATATAGGAAAACTTAAAACATACTATTATAAATTTCTAAAAGAAAAAGAATATTATCGAAGAAATATTATCTTTATAGTGAATAAGAAAAAAGAAATCATTCCTCAATCGGATCAGTGATAAAATAAAAAATAAAAAAAGAGGCTTTCGCCTCTTTTTTTATAATCACCAACCACCTCTTGCCCCGCCACCACCAAAACTACCACCACCAAATCCACCAAAGCTACTTCCACCTGAACTATGAGATCCATAGGAAGATGAAGATCCATACGAAGATCCATAAGAAGAACTATGTGAACTATTGTGTGATGAAATATCGGATTTAATCTGACGAAAAACATCATTCAATCCTTCTATAATAGAAGCAAGTAAAGTAGCAGCCAAAATAACATCATCTTTAGAAGCAATATTCAATCTGATAATATCATTTTTAATCTCAGAATATTTAGATTTTCGAGTATAAGATACACCAGATTTATTCAATTTACTTTCAATATCTGATTCAAATTCTTTTATCTTGTTTTTATTCGATTCTAAATATTTCAAGCTTTTATTATATTCACTTAATAATGAATCAACTGATGAAAAAGCACTATTTAAAACAGATAAGGTGGTAATATACATACTATAATTATCAAGTGAAGAATTGTAATCACCTTTTTCTAGACGAATAAAACTTTCATTAATACTGCTATCAATTTTTGACAAATGTTCTTCAAAATCAATATTAACCAATGAATTATATCTTTTACCAATAGGTGCACTAGATAAAATAGTCCTATTTCTATTATATTCTAGATTCTTAGACCTTAATTCATTAATTTTCTTATCTATATTCATCTTATCAGAAACAATAGAGTTTATCTGATTAGTTTTACTTAGAAAACTCTTAACTTTTCTATCTAATGAAGCTTCTATACTAATGAGTTTATTCATTCGTTCTTTGTTATATTCTCCTTTTGCAAATTCATCAATTTTAATAAAATTTGATATAGATTGAAGCTCAGTTTTAAGATATTCTGCACAATAAGGATAATTATCATTTAAATATTTTTCAATATCAGATTTAAAATTACGAATAGATTGAAGTGTACTTTCAGTTCTATTGATAACTTGTTTATATTCGGATAATTGATTATAAATAATTTGCATGCTAGATTTTGTTTCTTCTGTCACAAATTTATTTGTAAGTTTAGAAATTTTTGAATCGTAAATGCTTTGAACATTTTCGGGTAAAGTACCTAATGTATTTTTGAGTGATTCAATATTATTAAGAATTATCTGTATTTCTTTTTTCAATCTCAAAAATTCTTTTCTTTTTTTAGCATATAAATAAATAAGAAATCCGATACCACTTAAAAACAATAAGACTAAAACTACTTTAAAAGCAGTATTAAAAAAAGCTTTCATTGCTTCTTTTGCTTTTGCTTTTTCAATTTCTCTATTTTTAACTAACATATCATATCCTTCAGATCCAAGTTGATTCTGAATTTTAGTTATCAATCCACTAATACCGCCAAAATAATCATCTTCTATAAAACTATTTTTCATATCCTCTGTAAACTGATTTAATTTACCATCTGGAAGAAATGATTCTAGTCCATAACCTGTTCTAATAGTGTAAATTTTCTGAGCTTTAGAAAATCCAATTAAAAGACCATTATCTAAACTTTCTTTACCTACACCCCAAGTTTCTGCAAGTTCATCATCATATGAATAGAAATCAAAATCTTCAGATGTAACAAGACAAATTTCAATTGAAGTAAGTTTCTCATAGTCAGAGAGAATTTTTTCTAGTGAATCTTTTTGTGCAGATGTGAAGACTTTTTCATAATCATTCACATAGCCAGTAGGTTTAAGATCCATTAAATTTTGACTTTTTACACTGAAAAAAGTCAGGAAAAACATCATTGTAAATAAGATTTTTTTCATTTTATCATTTATTTGTTAATTTTAATTTCGCTAATCTTTTTAGTTTTAGTAATATAATTTTCAATTCATTTTCTAGTTCTTCTTCGTTTAATGTTATCTTCTTAACATCAAAATCTTTCAAAAGTTGAGCATATTTAGATAATTTAATATAATCGTAATCTATAAAAAGATATTTAGATCTAATTGACATAACATCTCCTATAAAATTGATAATCTTAAATCTAATTCTCAATCTTTCAGCATTCTTTATATCGTATTCACTATATTCAATCATCTTGAAAGCAAATAAAAAAAGATTATGTATCCTACAAAAAAGATACTAAAAATAAGATATTTATTACTTTTTGGATATCTGGTTCTATAAAACCAAGTACCTAACATACTAATCAATAAATCCGAAACACCGAAAGAGATTAATCCTGCTATCATATTCTTAATTTTAAATTATATACAAAGATAATAAATAATATATACAAAAAAAATCTTTTTGTATGAAAATTTTTAATAAAATTTCTAAAAGAATCGAAGTTGAATGTGATGAAGATGAATATTGTCCAATATATCTTTCGTATTTAGGAAAATATGGTAAAGATTCAAAAGAAATTAAATTCTGCAAAAATCCTAATGTTCATTATTGTAAGAAATACAATCTAATAGATCAAACTTCATGGCACGAAATGACAAAAGAAGAAAAGATGAAATTACTAGAAGAAATAAATCTTATCAAATATCTTGATGAAAATAGACACTAATTGACTTCATATATTTAATATATAAGTTATTAAATTCAAAAAACAAAAGAATTATATGACACAAATTATTAAACTTAACTCTCAGCCTGATAACTTATTAGAATATCTGCAAAATAAGGAACTACTTATTTATGAAGATGTGCAAGGAGCTCAAATTTTTGTAAGATGGACAGGTGAAAAATTCGTTATTAAACCTAAATCAATCAATAATCCAGAATTGAATTTTGTTGATCTTGCAATTCAAAAATTTTATAATACTGTATTTTCTTATCTTCATACGTTGCCGGATTATATCACAACTCTTTTATCAACTAGTTGGTGGTTCTGCTTTGAATATTTTCCAGATAATCAACCAGCTCATATTGAATATAAAAAATTACCACTTAATAATTTAATATTAACATGTATTGTTAAAGGTACAAAATATAAATATAATTACAATGAAATTATAGAATATTCAAAACTATTTAATGTTGATCCTCTTCCTGTTATATTTAAAGGTAAGCTTAATGAAAAACAACTAGAGATTATAAACTTATTTCTTCATACATCTAAGGTTGATTTGGAATATGTATTTGGTGAAAATAATTTTGCCTATTTCTTTTATAAAATACTAAATCCAAATTTAGAAAATTCATTCTTAATGTCTGATTTTAATGATAATCTTGAAAAATTCATCATTAGAATCAATGGAAATGATGAAATGTCATTTGAGATTCTAAATCCATTTTATGAAAAAATGAACTTAACTAACAAAACTGAGTATTTAGAAACTTATTCTCTAATATTAGTTAATTTCTTAGAATTTTTACAATTAATTGATTTACACAAAATAAAATTAAAAGAAATTACTAAGGATGAACTTTACATTGAATTAATTTCTATTATATTTAATGAATATATTGAAAACATTAAGAAAGAATTAGAAATCTGGAATTTATCAATTCCTGAATTTTTTGCTGATGATAAATTTAGAATAAACACATTTCTATTAAAAAATCAAAAAACTATTGATTTGATTAAATCTAGTAACAAAATTGAATATCTTTTCAAACTCATTTTAAGTTCTTTCAATAAGAAGAAAAGTAAACCAATAGGTATTTTTAATGAAAAAACATTAGAATTATTCAACAAACAGATTGATACTATATCAGATTTCTTAGATGAATTGTTAAAAGTTAATCGAGAATTTTTTTTGAGAAATAATGACCTAATGAATTTTAAAGATTATTTCAACATTAAATATAATGTCGATAGCCAAGGTGAAATATATCCCGATGTTGATAAACTCTTATCAGAAATACCTCAAGGTGAAGAGAAGAAAAAGAAACCAGGTATTTCTAAAAAAGGAGAAGTGCCTGAGATGCCAGAAGAAATGAAAAAGCCCTTAAAATAAGGGCTTTTTTACAGATTGTACTTTTCGCTATTTAAAATAATTTCAATTTCTTCTATTATTTGATTATCTGAAAAATCCGGATGACTTTCTTTCACTTTCTTCCAAGTATCAAAATATTTATTTATTCTTTCACCATCAATATTATCGTTCTCATACTCATCTAATCTTTCTGGAAGTTCATTATCAAAAATTTCTTGTTTTTCCTTTAAATCACCACTATATCCATAATAAGGCGGTGAATATTCTATCACATCATCTTCATAACTATCATCATATTTATTAATAATAAATTTTGCTCTATAAGCATCTTCTCTAGATTTAAATTTTATAAATAGTTTAGAATACTTACTATTTTTATAATTTTCCCATTTTGCTGATCCCATTTTTAAATTAAAAAACGAATACACTTCATCAGTTAAATCTTCATAAGCTGCACTTTGGTCTGCACTTTCATTTGCATCACGAATAGCCATTTTTAATCTAATTTTTAATTCTTTAAGATCATATTCTTTAATTATACTACATACATCTTTATAATTCTCAATCTCTTCAAAATCGTAATCATAATCATTATCAAATTTTTCTAACATTAAAACAACTTTAAGTAATAGTAAATTATCTTCATCAACATCTAAATAGGAGTCAGCAAAATCGAAATCATTATAACCATATTCGAAAAATTCAAATCCTTCACCGCTCAATATAGCTTTAACAAATTTTTCATTTAAATCTCTATTATATTTAAAATACTGAGCAAAATCCTCATAACCATCTACAACTATCCAATAATCATTACCATCCTTAACAATATTATCACAATTCAATATTTCACCATAAACGTTAAACAATTCATAATTTTCATCTAGAAAATCTCTTAAATATATAACTTCATCATCTTCACCATAAAAATCACCTCTATCAAAATTTAAAACAAATTTTGTATTATCTTCTTTATCAATATTTATATAAATATTTTGATTAAAATTATATTTACATCCATACTTAACATCACTCCATTCTTGATCCTGTCCATAATAAGAAAATGCCTCGAATGATTTTGGTTTGATTACAATCCAATTATTACTTTCAAAGATTTTCTCCACATCATTTTTAAAATTTTCAAAATTCTGTTCAGAAACTGGCTTTTCATAGTAATAACCTCTATCTTCAAATGTCTTTATATATTTCATTTTTTATAAATTATATTTGTTAGCATTTTTTTGTAATTCTCTTTCTTCTTTATATTTTTGAATATCAAATTTTTTATATTTATCTGAGCCTTCAAAATAAATTTTATTATCATCTCCAATATAAATCCAACATTCACCTAATATTTTTGACAAATAACAAAGTTCTTCTTCGTCTTCCTTATTATTATAACTATGATCCCAAAAACCAGAACCGTGTCCATTTCTAGTTAGCCATAAATAAAACCCGACTGCTTGATCATTTAAATTTGATCTTTCGATTGCATTACCAGCCACATCTAAAAACCATTTGATTTCATTTTCAGCTTGTTGATAAGCCTCTTTTGAAAAATTATATATTGTCATATTCTCAAAATTGTCTTTTTCACTTTCATCATCTGGTGCTAGCCATAATGCAGTTTCTAAATACTTTACTATTATATTCTTAATATTAGATGGATTAAATCTATCACTATTAATACTTTCCTTAAAATATCTCAAATATTTCACAATATTATATATATTTTATTTAAAATAAAAAAACCTCCAAATAGAAGGTTTTTTATTATAAGTAATTACTTTAAACTATTCTGTCTTCACTTCTTCAGGATTTTCGATAACCGCATCCTCTAAATTAATAGATTCAAATTGAGGAACATCAACAGAACTTAATTCATCAATATTAATTTCTGGACCTGAAACCTCTTCTGTAGAAGTATGTGCTTGCTGATTAGCTAATGCCTCTTGTTGCATCTTAATATAGTTATCAATCAACTTTTTCTTTAAAAGTTCTTGTTCTTTCTTTTTGTTAGCTTTGTAATCAGACAATTTTTGCGAATGATTTTTTCTATGTTTTGATTTTGGCATAATAAATCTTTTTTTATTTTATATATGAAAATAGATAATAAAAGTTTAATTTAAAACTTCTTTAACAATACCTTTAAGTGTAATAGGTTGTATCTTCTTCCAATCTGTTATGAAATTAGAATCTACGGGTTTAGCATCTATGGGATTTATTGCTAATGTAATATGAGGAAATCTGTCAATATCATTTAAATCTTTAATAGGTTTAGTAATACTAAAAAAACCAGTAACTTTTACAGCGATTGCTTTATCACTTACACCTATCTCAGTAACTGTTAATGTTACCTCTTCATCTAACCAATATCTTTTTATATGCTCTGGTAACTCACCCATACATATTGTCATATGATGTGCAATCTTTATCCAATCTGAATATTCATTATAAGGATATATGAAAGTAGATAATAATAAATCAATAGATTTTTGATCTAAAATAATACCAGAGTAAACTATATTAGAACCCTTTTTATAAAATTTGAAATTTTCAAATAATGTAATCATATATAGATTATATATTAATTATTTGAACGAATTTTCACCTATTTTTTTCATCTTATCTTTTCTCAGATATAGATTATAATCAATTATTCGTAGCATACTGTTTATACCAAGAGAGGGAACTAATTCAGTATCACAAAAATAATATTCATTATCTAACTTGAAAATTAAATAATGATCATAATTGAGATAGAATGAAAAACTCTCAATGTTATCCAATTCAATAACATTGAGAGTTTTTACTGTTTCAATTAATAAGGGATTTCTAAAAGAAGAAATTTTAACATCTTTTATAGTGTTATAATTATCTAATTTGTGATAAAGATAATCTCGTAAATCAGATAAGATTTCTTTCTTATTAAGATTGTTCACCTTCATTTAACCTATCATCATTATTATAACCATCCATTGCGTTCAACGCATTAACCCAATTATTAAATTTGTTAGTGGAACGTTCGAGCATAACACCATAAGCATTAAATAATTTAGTCATTTTTGCAAGTTCTGTCAATACATTTCTAAAATTATGAAAGCTATCTGATGAGCCTTTTTCCTCCCATTTCATTAACAAATGACTTAAAAGAATAATGCTTTGAATTGAACAAATAGGTGCAAAAGATTCAAGGCTCTTGTGTAAAGATTTAACAATTTCCCTTGTTGGTTCAATGAACTTTTTAAATAATTCCCAGAAATTGAAAAGCTCCTGTCCATTATATGAGATCTTTCTAGTTAATGTGTGATCTATATAATTCCACTCCTTAAGAGATAATTCAAAATTAAAATCTAAGGAGCTATATCTATCCTGATAATACTGAAATAATTCTTTACCATATCCGAAAAGCTTATCTCTATCTGCTCTTGACATATTTTTAACAACTTCACTATCAGTTCTAAACTTTGATAGAAAGTTATTTAAATTAAGAAATGCTTCTTCATACTTTTCTAAAGATAGTCCTTCTATATACATACCTCCAAGTTCATCTATAATCTTTTCAGCATCTTTCAATTTATCTTCACCTGGTGTCCTCGGTTTAAACTCATTTGTACCAAATAGAGTTTTATACTCTGCATCTAAGTTAAACTCACTGTCACTTGTAAAATCAAAAAATTTTTTTTCTTCCATTTTTATTGTTTTTATTTTTTAATAAATCTATTATTTTTAGGTTTATTTTCCCTATTTTCTTTTTCTTTATCTTCTTGTTGTTGATTATATAAATCTCTAACTTGATTTGCCCTTCCAACAGCCTCAACACCATATTTTTTAACTACACCAGATGATGTAATTAGATCCGGCTTGCTAATCTTTAATTGGCCTTTTTCAAGATCAAAATGTAATAAGGCTAATTCTTGATCAATAAGAATATTTTTTGACTCATCATCAAAAGCATCAAAATAATCCTCATTAAAACTAACTAATAAATCAGCACCCAAAAGCGTAGCATATCTATCAGCTATTTTAATAATTTTTACCAATGTTTTTTGTTTATCATCTGCTTGATATACATATTTTAAATCAACTGGCAAACTTAATTTTTCTTGTAATTCATCAAAATATTCGACGATATAATCTGATAATTCATGAAATTGTTCTTTACTCATAATATAAAGTATTATTTTTTAAACATATATTAAAAACCATTATTAAAGTTTATAGAAAAATAATAAGAGCTAATATTCCGAAAAAAATTAAAAGTAATGTTAAGATTAATAAGAATTTAGCCCAAAATTTTAGATCCAAATACTTAAATTTCAAAACAATTCTAATGTTATATTCGTCTATCTGCTCAATACTATCGGTATCTAATGTCACATATTCCAATATACCTAACTGAAATAAAAAGTTAGAAATTTGATTCACATGTGTTTTTACCATATTATCAACATAATAATATCCATATTTATCTATATTTTCTCTATCTTCAAAAGGTAAGTTTAATACTGTATATAATCTATATATCCAGTCATATTGAATACCTAGAGGATTAGGATTATTATTAATTCTAGAATTAGTTAATGTCTTCTTATTTTTCTTAAGAAGTCTAATATATCTTATTAGATATAATATTCTTTTCATAATCTTATTTATTATTTATATATAACTAGCGTTAGGTTCAAAACAACATTTGAACTTTATATATGTTATATAATAAAAAAAATGTAAAGTTTTTTAATTAAAGCTTCCAGCTCTAGGTGGACTATTTAAATTTTCTCGTATTTCGTATAGTATTACTTTTATATCAGAAATATCAGTATAAAACTGTTTTTGTTTATCAGACTCTGATAGTATATTTTTAGATTCATTCTTAGATGTTTTTTCTTCCTCTTCTTCTTTTCTATTTTTTCTTTCCTGTTTTTGTGCTGAAATAATATTTGGTACGGTATAATCAGTCGCAACAAGAACGTCTTCCATTTTTATTTTAGGTAAACTTCTATATAATTGAGAAAAATTCTCCAAATTTGAATTGACTTTAGATATTGAATTTGATAGTGTAACAAAAGATGATGATAATTTACCAATTCCATCAACTTGAGTATCTAATTTTGGTAATTCTGGTAAAACTTTTAATTGTTCTAAAAATTGAATAATGCTCTGAGCCACACCATTAGGCATAGGATTTATCGCAGATAATACTTGCATTGAAGATATAATAGTGTTTATACCAGCAGCAAATGAGGAAAATTCTTCCATTTTTCTTTTACTAAAATTATCAATTCCGTCTGATAATTCTTTTAAAGCATCTTTGATTATTGTCATGTTCTTAATAGTATTATCAGTAAGATTTGGCATATTATAGAATGACTCTAATATCAATTTAACAGATTTTCCAAAATTTTCAGATTCTGTGATATTAGTATCCCATTTAGAAGCCATTTTATTGATACTTAGAATATAATAAGATAAATTATCTACATATTCTGTTGAAGGATAAGATGAATAATTTCCAGCTGATATATATTTTGACCAATCTGTAATATATGGTGCAATATTACTAAACATAGACAATCTTGATACTTTATCTTCATCAAATTTAACCTTTCCTGAAATTTCAGAAATAGAACTAATTAAATATGTGAAAGATTGAATCCATTCAGGCTTAATTATAGTATCGTATTTACCACCAGATAATTTATTAGATGCAAAAACTAATGAACTTACAGATTCTTCTATAAACATTGCCATTGTTTTTTTGTTAGCACCCGTTAGAAAAGAACCAATAGAAGCTAAAAATCCTTTATTATTTACTTTAGAATAGGATTCTGCCATAGAAATTAAAAGAGCGCCTACACTTTCAGAAAACTCTTTCTTAGGAAAATTAGAAGTCCATGTTACACCACCCAATTTAGTGTTAAGATCAATCATTGATTTAGCTGCATTTTCAACAAAAACTTCAAATGTTTTACCGCCTGAAGTTCCAAATAGTTTACCAACAATATCAGAAAATCCCTCAACTCTTGACACAGCAGCAAAACTCTTAGCCAATGGTTCCAATAAACCTCCAACACCTTCAGCTAATTCTTTTGATGGATAATTATTTTTTGATGCCCAACTAACTTTACCTAATTCCTCATTCAAATATTTCATTGAATCCGCAGATTTCCTAATAAAAATATCGAAAGAACCTTGATTTGTTGTTCCGAATAATTTACTAACAATTTTTCCAAAACCTTCAACTCTTGATACAGCTGCGAAAGAATGTGCCATTGCTTCTAAAAATCCACCAACACCTTCAGCATAATCCTTAGAAGGATATTTTTCACTCCAATTAACCTTACCTAATTCCTCATTTAAATATTGCATTGAATCCGCGGCTTTTATCATAAAAACAGTAAAAGTATCTTTTGTACCGCCACCGAATAATTTAGATATTATTGTATTAATACCTTCTACTTTCGAAACTTTAGAAAAAACATTTGCCATGGATTCTAAGAATCCACCAACTCCTTCAACATATTCTTTTGAAGGATAGTTTTTAGTATTCCAATTAACTGAGCCAAGTCTCGTATTAATGTATATCATTGAATCCGCTGCCTTTACCATAAAAGTTACAAATGGATCCGATTTTCCACCACCAAAGATAAAAGAGACTATTTTATTAAATCCTTCAGTAGCAGAAACTAATGTATATATCTTAGCAAATCTTAATAAGAAATCACCAACACTTTCAGTATATTCCTTTGATGGATGTTTTGCTGTAGACCAATCGAATTCATTAAGTTTTTCACCAACCTGTATCATACTTTCAGCCATTTTCAACATAGGATTTTTACCACCAGTGAAAAATGAACCAACTAATCCAACAATACCTGCAGCAGATGCTGCAACGGTGATTAAACTAAATGCTAATAATGCTCCACCAGCCCCAAGTATCCATTGAATTGTAGGATATTTACCGTATTCACCCTTAGCTAAGATAGCGGCTATTGCAACTATTGTTCCTGATAATGCCAAAATTGATGCAACACCTGCAGCCATAGCCAAAGCACCAACACCTGTTAATGCAATTAAACCTATTACACCAGTAATAACAGCAAAAGAAACAAGAGATAGACCAACACCAAGAGTCCATATAATTGGTGGATGTTTCATATTATCAGGCAATAATTTGAAAATTAAAGAAACACCAACAATAGTTAAGGACAATAATAATATTCCAGCCATAGCCTTTAATATTGTTGCCTGACTTACTTTTATCATAGTTAACGCCTTAATAACTGCTGCAAATGCTAATAATGATAAACCTGCACCTAATGTCCAAATAAAATCAGGATATCTCATATTACTAGGTAAATCTAAGAATATTTTAGATGAAGTAACTATCATAAACGCAATTAATGGAATCGAAATTGCACTAGCTAATATATCTTTCAATTTTACTTTATTTAATAGTAATATTGTTGGCACTAAAGCCAATATAGATAATCCTATGACTGCACTACCTATTAAAAGTTTTAAAGGATCTTTTACAGGTACAAAATTCTGTAAAATAGAAGCAGAATATACAAGTGCTAATGAAATCAAAGGTAACATCACCGGTAGAACCAATATTGTTGCCCAATTTTTCTTAACATCAAATTTTTGTATTGCTTTTAATAATAAAAATGCAGCCAACCCAAGCGAACCACCAACTAACATCAAAGATAATCCTTGCTTAAAACTAAAAGTAGGAAATGCTTTTAATATAAATCCTGATAACAATAATCCTGTTGAAATTAAAGGTAAAGCTAATGGTAAAAGTATTATTTTAAGAAAGTCCTTTTTCAAATCAACATGTTTTAATGATTTAAGTAAGAACCAAGATGCTACACCTATAGCACCGCCAACTAATATTAATGAAATACTTTGTTTAAGTGTAAAATTTGGAAAACCTGATAATATAAAACCTGAAAATAATAAGGCACCTGATATTAAAGGTAATGCCACTGGTAATAGCATAATTTTAAGAAAGTCCTTTTTTAAATCAACTTGTTTTAAAGCTTTAAGCAAAAGCCAAGATGCCACACCTAATGTACCTGCAACAAATAGTAATGATATACTTTGTCTAGCTGTTATAGTTGGAAAGGATTTCAATATTAATGCAGATAAGAATAGACTAGTTGCAATTACAGGTAGTGTAAAAGGTAATGCAAGTATAGTTAGCCAATTCTTTTTAATATCAACGTCTTTGAGTGATTTTAACATCAAATAAGAAGAAATACCAATTGCTGAGGCTACTATTATTGCAGAAATACCTTGTTTAACTTGAACATTTGGAATATTTTTTATAAGAAATGCTGAAGATAATACAGCTAAAGACATTATAGGAAGAACAGAGCCTATTTTTGCGACATCTACAACTTTCAAATTTTTAAAATCTATTAATGTGCTAAATGTTTTAGCCATAATAAACATAGCACCAGATAATGCTATTACCGATAGAAAATCTACTTTACCTATTATCTTAAATGCCATACCTAATGCCAAGACACCAGCTGCAATTAATATGACGACTTTTATACCATCAACTATTTTATTTTTATTTTTTGGATCCTCTACTTTATCGAATCCTAATGATTCTTTTTGATTTTTTATGCTTTCTATCTTCTTAATTATAATCTCATTCTGTCCTTTGATATCAGCAAATCCTTTTTCCGTTGTTTGTTTAAGATCAGAAACAACAGTTACTAAATTATCCATTGGAGTTTTTAAAAATTCATTGATAACATCAGCTTTACCGGTTTTTTGTTGTTCTTTGAGTAGTTCAACAATTTCTTCTAATGCACTAGTAAATGTGTTTAACGCATCAATGTATTTTCTATCTATGTTGGACATTTAAAATTACTTATTTTGAGTGGAATTGGTATTAGATTTTTTTAAGGTTTTATTTAACTGATTGATTTGTTTAACAGTTTTATCAAATTCTTGAACTTGATTTTTATAATCTTTTACTTGAGTCTGAACATCTTTTTGATTCTCAGGCTCTAAGTCTTTAATATTATTTAATAAACCTTTTTCAATGGTATCTTTTTTTGCTATTATTTTTTGTTTTTGTTCTTCGGTATTTCTCAAAATATTATCTACTTCATCAGCTGATTTAGGTTTCTGATTAGAGTTTTGATTAGTTTTTAATTTTGGTTTTTTTGATAATGCATTTAAATATCCTTGTGGTGTATTAGGATTTGTTTCTTCTAGAAATAATTCGAAATCTTTTATTCTTTTCATCAATTTAAATTATTTTATTTCAGTGGTTGTATCTGTTGTAGTTGCTGGTTCTTTCATCTCTGTTTCTTTCGATTTTTGTTCTGGTTCTTTTTTAGCTTTTCTATCTTGTAATATTTTATCTATCTGATTCCAATATTCTCTAAATTTTTCTTGTTTCCTTTTCTTTTCAAGAATTTCATCTGTATCTCTCTTAAAATCTAAACCTCTCTGTGTTATAAAATTATTAGAAATAAAATTTTTAACATTATTTTTAAATTCCTGAAATTTACTATCAATATCATCTACTTCATCTTGGACGATTTGAGCATCAACAGCTTGTTCTTTCCAATTTTCTGATATAAATTCATTATATTTTTTCATATTCTTTAAGTTTTTTTAATGTTAGGAAGTGCTTTTGCTAATTTATCAAGAGTATCCTTTGATTTATCGTAAAATTCAGGTGTCTTATGTGCAAAATCTACCTCATCATTTAGACTAAACTTAGATTTCCAAGTATCATCTAATGGATCTACAAATTTTCTTAAATAATTTACTGTTATTGATTCTTTATAATTATATAATTTTTGTAATATAGAATTAAAATCAATACTTTTATCTGTAATCGATTCTGTTTCAGCGTCTCTATTTTCTTTTGTCACAAATCTAAATAATTTTAAATCTTTCGTTTTTTTATAATAGTTAAGAATTAAAATACTACTAGCCTTAACTTTACTACTACTAGGATTATTAAAAAGAAAATATACATCTTTTTCTTGATTATCACTATATATAGTAAAGCTTTTCTTAAACTCCTTAAAATTTGAATTTTCATTCATTTGATCAAAAGAATCAAATGTATTATTTATTTTAACAAGATATACTTTACCATAATTCTTTGAAAATGCATGTACATCAGAGATAGATGCAGCAAAATGTTTACCCTTACAATTAAAATCCATTATAGCGAATCTACCTTCCAAATCGCTAAATATGCAATCCTTTCTATCAAGTATGCCTTTATCTTCCATAAAATCAATAGTTCTATTACTGTTTTGATTACCTCTTAATCGATTTTCTTCATTTTCTACTTTTTTAGAAATACTTGTACCTAAATCATTTCTATATTCTTTACGAATATCCACTGCTGAAACATCTAACATATCAGAAAAACTTGCATACATTTTAGATAGTTCTTTATTCCACCTTGATTGTAATTTTTGTTTTTCAATTGATTGCTCACCAACTTGTGCCTTTTTAAATAAGTCTGTTCTTTCTGGTAATATCATTTTATCTGCAACCATTTGAACTGTTTTTAAATTCTCTGGATTAACAAATTTAGAAACTTCAGATTGTGAACCTCTTTTCTCTATCTCTTTTTCTATTCCAGCTAAATTAATTTTTGAAATATTCATATCCATTTCATCTTGATGCTCTTTATATTTTTCTCTATCTCTTTTTGTTAAAATTTGTTTGACTTTAACTTTTGTTTTTATTGTTTTAGCTTTCGGATCTGCACCTGCTCTCGGATCACTCATAGGTGCTTTTACTAACTTTTCAGCAACAAGAGATTCAGAAACTTTCTCTGACTTAACACTATTTAAAATATCCTTACTTATGATATAATTCATATAAATATTTCTAATCTTTTCTTTTGCAGGATCTTTCATTTTATCATAATTAGAAATATTCTTACTCAAATAACTCTTCATATCATTAATAATCTTCTCATACTCTTCTAAATTTTTAATGCTCTTAACACTATTCTTATTAAATTTAACACCGAAGATCTTTTTCATTAAATCTGGTGATGGATTTTTTAAATCTTCTGTTATATCTTTTCTTATAGATTCAAATTCTACAGGTTCTGAAGTTGATACAGTTCCTGATGTTAAAGCCTTTGGTTCGTTCTTTGGAAGGTACTTTTGTTTCTGTTCATCTGGTAAATAACTAAGAAATTTTTGAATTTGCTCGTTATTCATATTTGCTAATGCTCGTTTTTTATCATCATCAGATGCGGAAATAAAAAGTGCAATAGCATGTTTTCTAATTTCCTCTGCATTTTGTTCTTCAATAGATGCTTGTAAACTTTTTTTTGTTTCAGGTGTTGCACTTGGTAGTTGTAAAAGAACCTTACTAGCACCTAACATTTTTAATTCTTCTTTCTCTTTTGTTTCTTCATCGGTTTGTTCATCTGATTCTTTTTCCGGTTCTTTAGCTTTTTCTTCTGATGTTACTTCATCTGAAGCTATATTAATATCATTAGCAAAACAATACAATATAACTCCTCTAAGAAGTTCATTTGTCATTCTTCCTATCAACTTATTAATAATAAAATTCTCTTTTGATTTTCTCCATAGCCAACTAATACTCTTAAACATACCATTAAGTAGTTTACCTAAATAAGTATTTTGTAGAGATAAATTGTTGGAAAAGCCGCCATCATCACCGTAGGCTTCATCAATTCTTAGAAAATCTTTACGAGTTTGAATATTCTTTAATTTCATCATTTTTTATTAATTTTTTGAATCCTTAATCCATTATAGGAATATTTTTTACCATATAATATGAAATAATCATTTTCAAATTTAACTGGATATTCTTTAAGTTTATCTAAACTTGAATCATATAATATTTCATTATTTATACTTAATGAAAAATTAACCAATTCTTTAACATAAGATTCATACAATTCTTTGTTAGATTTTACAGCTGGCTTTTGTTCTTTCATAATTGGTTCCTTTCTAATCAGAGGTTGTGAAGGTTTATCTATAATTAAATCTCCTTCACCATTATATTGATAACTCTCCGTAATTTCAATTTCTTTTTTCTTAACTACTGGTTTAGGTTTTTCTTGAACTTTTTTAGTTTTTTCTTTATTCTCGTCATTATTGTCGATCTTCTCTACATTTTCAATCTTCTCCTCAGTTATTTCTTCTGATTTAGTTAATTCCTCTGACATAAGTATATTTTTCTTTTATATATAATTTTTTTCTATTCCTGAGATATATATAAATTTTTCAAATTAATAAAGTAAAATATTTTTTGATTTACATTTTTTATATATAATGAATATGAAAATATTAAAATTTAGCACATATTCATTTTTAGATAAGACTAATTTATTAACTGAAGGTTCAGAATTTCTTCAGTATCAATTTGGTATCGAACCAATGGGTACACAAGGAGGTGGTGGACAATATGCTTTTGCACAAGATCCAAGTCTTTCTTATTACAATTATCAAGATAGTCCCTATACAGATTTTTATGCTCGTCAATCAGGATTGGTTGCTAATTTAAATCTAATTGCTAAAAGTATAAGAAGTCAGAGTGATTTGATTTATAAACAGCAAAATGCATTTCTTGAAGATATAGATTTATATAAGAATATTAAAATACTAAAAATGTTTGAAAATAATAACCTTAAATTAGACATATATATGTCTTTTGTGTATGATGATAAGGAATATTTCGGAGCATTTAGAAATTTTAATGGATTATCAAAACCAAAATTTGAATCTGAACTATTTTATGATCCAGAATATCAATACCGTTTTGACAATGAATATAAACTTAAGCTAAGTAATTTATTCTATAAAAAATTAAAAAAATGGTTTATTCCCGAAAAAGGCTTTTATAAAAATCTTAAAAATGAGAATAAAATTAAAGATACTATGGGTAAATTATATGAGATGAAAACAAATCAAATTGCTGAAGTTCTTGGTTATAATATAACACCAGATAATAAACCTTATATCATCGTTAAAATTAAAGATCATACTTATCATATCGAAAATAATGATTATTATTTCTTTAAGTGGAGATTCGAAAAATTAAATTCATAATCATTTATGAATCATCTAAAATCTTTCAAATTATTTGAAATTGCTTCTATAACAGAGCCCAATATTACATATAGTGACGCAACATTACTGGAATCTTCTTTTGAATTTAAAATAGATAATGATTATTATTCCGTAGGTATTTATCTTTATAACATGTTTCCTGATTTAAATTCAGATGAAATTTTATCCATCGTTGATCTAAATACAATCGAAATTTCTTTTGATCTAGTAAGTGATAAAAAAACTGCATACAAATTAACTAACAAAAACATACCTTTAAAAGTATTATCTAATTTAGTTGGCGTTATAAAAAATTGGTCATTATTAAATTTATCAGAAGAAATAAACGAACAAGAAATGAATTTAAAAGATGTAAATATAAGTTATATCTCAATAGATTCAAAACGTGAAACAGAAGATGATTTACGAAGAAATAGTATCTATACTTATTATATTGAAAAATTTATAAATTCTAAAATTCTAAATAAAGAAAGTCAAAAACAAATAAGTTCAAACACTTTAATTCCTATTCGCAAAGTTAAAACATATAGAACAATATACGAAATAGAACCAACAAATGTTAGAAATCTAATAAAAATAATTTAACTTTTTAGTTCTAATCATATATAATTGTATATGATCATAAAGTCAATTTCGCTTAAAAATTTTAAATCTTTTGGTAATAATAAGCAGACTGTCACATTCAATACAACGACAGGTGATCTTATATTATTATCAGGTCAAAATGGCGCTGGAAAATCTTCTTTTCAGCAATCATTCGATTTTTCACTATTTGGTATAGTTAGAGGAAAAAGTGGAAAAAGAGTTACACAATCAATTTTACCCAATAGAATTAATAAAAACCTTGAAACAGAAATTGAATTCATTAATAATCTTTCTGACACTATTAAAATTCAAAGAAATCTTGAGCCAACAAGTGCCAGAATTTTTATCAACGAGGTAGATGAAACTAAGAAATTTAAAAATTTTAAAAAAGAAGAAAGAGATAAAATAATTGGTTTTGATTTTGAAACCTATAAAAGTTTTATTTCTATGTCTGTATCTGATTTTGCTAATTTTATTGATCTCACACCAGAAGAAAAAAGAAATATTATAAATAAGCTTTTCAACCTACAAGATTTAGACAACTATCTATCATTAAGCAATAGTTTAATTAAAGAAAAAAATCAAGAAAGAATCAAATATGAAACTATTATAGAGACCAATGAACAGACTATAAAAACATTAACGCAAAATATTTTATCTATTAAAAGAAGTGGTGCTATTGATAAAGAAAAAGAAATAAAAAAATTAGAAGAATTAAAAGAATCAAAAAGAGAACCTTTTCTTAAATTAAAAGGTAATTTAAAAAACTTTGAAAATAAGATTAAGGAATTAGAGAAACAAAGGCAAGATTTTGATAATCAGAAATCTATTGCATCTGACGAGATACTTGAGTTAAAAATAGAAATTCGAAATATAGAAGAAAAATTAAAAGTTTATGAATCTGGCATTTGTCCAGTATGTAACACTGATTTAAAAGATGAAAAACATTTACATGATCTAAGTGATATTACTTCTAAACAAGAAGAATTGAACTCTAAATTGAAAAGATCAGATGAAAATAAAAATAATATAGTTCTCAAATTAACACAAATATCAAATAAAAAAGAATCAATTGTTAAACAAAAAAATTCAGCAATTAATCAACTAAACAACTTAACATATGAATTAAAAACTATAAATAAGAAAATTCTAGAATTAAAAGAAAATAACAACACAACAACTTCAATTGATGAATTAACAAAAAATATTGATGAATTAAAAAATAAAAATATTGAAAATCAAAGTAAAATAGGCTCATTAGATCTAAATATAGAATTATATGATGAACTAAAGACTGTTTTCTCTAACAATGGTATTAGAAGAAGTATAATAAAAAATATAGTAAAACCTATTAATGTTTATTTGAAAGATATATTAGATGAAATGAATTCACCCTATAATATCAAAATAAATGAGGATTTTAATGTATCCATATATGAAAGATTAACTAATGAAATACATCCAGAAAGTCTATCAATGGGTGAATCTAAAAAAATAAATATCGCAATAGCATTATCATATTTAAAATTAATCCTGAAATTTAGAAAATTAAATATTTTATTCTTAGATGAGGTTTTTTCTAGCATGACACCAGAAAATGTTGAATATGCACTTAAAGTTTTGAAAAACTTCACAAAAGAATTTAATTTAAATATTATAATCTTAGACCCAAAAGTATATTTTACTGATAATTCATTATTTGGAAATAATTATTTTGATAGAATTATTAATATTAATAAAAAATTATCATTTTCATCGATAGAAGAGAATTAAAATTAAATATTAATATATAATGTAATATTTAATTCTAATTCTATGGAAAAACAGACAAAGAAAAAAACAAGTATGAAACTTCATTCCGGAATGATTGGTAATAGTAGAAGATTAACTTTAACCTATGCTGTCCTTGTTGTTTGGATAGCTCTAGCAGTATTTGCTATTATAAAAGATGCAGATCTTTATGGTCTAGCAGTATATTTTGCATCAGGTTTACCTCTTATATTAGGCTATTTATGGTCTGAGACATCAAGACCTAGTATAAAAGATGCGTCTGAAATACTTAAAAATATCGGAAGAGGCAGAGGAGGTAAAAAAGGCCAGGATAATAATTTTTTCGGAGGTAACTTCTATGGTTCCGATTATGGTGATGATTATGGCTCAAGTTCTAACGAATATGGCAACAATTATGGTCAATCACAACAAAACAATTCTTATCAACAAGGTGGAGATGTTAGTATATATTCAGATGATGGAAGTATAGAATTAAAAGTTAATCAAAGTCAATTAACAACCTTAACTAATGTGGGTTATGTAAATACTAATGGTGATAAGCATACTTTTTCAAAAGGAGTATTGGAACAAGTTAAATCACTTATAAGCGATAATGGTCAACAACAACCAAATATTTAGATTTCATTTATTTAATTTAATTCTTCTCAACATTTGAGTATTTCCATTCTGGACCGACTAAAACATATACAAAAAGAGGTGCATTTTCAACATCTTTATCTTTTTTGGATTTTTTAATTTTGAAAGTAAACCAAGTACCAGTTCTCTGACTTTCTAAAGTTATGATAGCATTTCCACCAACAATAAACTTTTTGATATTTTCTACACTATCAAATTTGTATATGTTTTTCATATCTTTTGGTATTAGACTACAAAGATAGGAAAAAATTTTAAATAAACAAAGAAAATTCAAGAAAATTAATCAAGTCTACGTAATAAATTAAATGCTTTTTTAGAGTAAAATTTTGATTCATGTGAGAGACTATCTAAAATTTCTTTTGTTTTTTCGTAATCTCTCAATTTGAAATAACATGCAGCTGAGTACCAATTAATTTCATCATGAAGTGCGGTATTTTCCTCAATTCTACTAAAATAATGCAGACATTTTTTTGGATCTTCTTTATCTAAAAATAATGAAGATACTCCTGCATAGAATAATCCCAAATTACTGGTATCATCTTTTAAACTCTCCTCAAAAAACCCCAAAGATTCTTTATAATTACCCTCATTATACTCTATAAGACCTCTTTCAAAAGGTGTTTTTACTAAACCTCTAGAAACGCTCATTATTTGAGGTGGTTCAAAATATTGAGAGAAAATATAATGCGTGCTATCTATATAACAAGTCTTAAATAATAATATAAATATTAAAGATAGCATTCCTATAAGTGAAATACTATTAATTCTTTTATGATGATTCGGATCTTTAATTATATCCTCATTTGTCTTTTTAATTTTTAACAATTCTGATGATGGACTATCAACATCAATATCATTTATTGTATTTAGAATTCTCTTAATCTCATTTTTATCATCATCAGATAAAATATGATTTGCATCCTTATAAGACACAACAATAAAAGCCACTGGTGATTCATGATTTTGATCTTTAAAAATATTTCTAAAGTAAATTTTATGAACTTCTTTTTGCTTCATAAAACCGTGTATCTCTGGACATTTATGTTCAAAATCATTTAGTTTAAGATCACATAAATCACAATTAATAGATTTAAATACATCCATTGTTAATAAATTTCCTGTCAAAGATAAATCTTCAAATATACTATTTTGTATCATACTTCCATTTGCATCAATGGAAAACATAAAATTTAATCCAACATATTTCTTGGAATAATCATATTTAAAAAATGTGATATAATCAGCTTTTGTTATTTTTTGAATAATTTGAAATTGTAAATAAACCTCTAATGAGTTTTTAATCTGTGCAGCCACTTTTTTTCTATGCATTGTATTCAAAAATTCTAAATTTTTATCTAAAAAATTATACAATTCATTTGATACCTTTTGACTTTTTAATTGCTTAATATATGTGATAATGAAAAATATCACCATTAGGAAAATTAATACAATATCAATAACTATGTGGTTCATTTTAAATTAATCAAAACTGATATTTTAATTGCTATCTCATTAAATTCATACAACTCATCATCAGTTAATTCTCTTGAATTATGATAATATTCCGCAGTTATAAATCCAACAGGCGTATTATCATAATCTTGCAATATAGTTGAGTAGTAAGCTTCTATATTTTGACTTTTAAGATATGCTCTTAAAAATGTGTCTTCTAATTTATCAGTTGAGGGTATTTTAATTTCACCTCTTGTTGCTAGAATTTTATTCCACAATGGATTAATACTTAAAGGTAGATTCTGCATCTCTTTTATGACTGGCTTAGTTTCTAATGCGACAGCTTCATAAATATTACTACATTTCTTGAATTCAACACCAGCTAAATTCTTTCCACCATTATGAAATTCATAAATCGAAACTCTATCTGCACCAAAATTTTGTAATAAATGATATAGTTGAATTTGTATTCTATTTGAATTTTCAGCATAACTTATAAATTTACCAGTTAACTCATTTTTTTCTTCTGGTGAAAATTTATTCATTAATGTATCTATTTTATCATATAAAGATGCTATTTTCTCTTCTTGTTTCTCATTTCTTTTCGATGAGTTATAAATTAATTTATATGCTATTAGTATAAATACTAAAAATAGAGTAACAACAACACCGTATTGCTTAAAAATTTCAACAATATTCATCATTAATATAAAATCCATAATAGTTTCTTAATTTTGTCTTTACCTATATATTTTTTATAAAAATCAATTTTTATTACCTGTTTCAGCACTATAAATATATTGATGATTTTTAATAGGTTTCACATTAAAAGATTCTAATGCTATATAAATATCATCTAGACATTCAGATTCTGCACCACCACAAATGATAACTTTTTTGTTTCTTAATTTCTTAAACAACTCTACCAATTCTTCATTTACATAAAACCATTTATGATTATTTCCGATAAAAATAAGAAATTCGTTTTTATCTTTTATTTTAAATGCATCACCTTCTTTAAATTTATTATGTCGTGATTGAAATTGATTCAAGGTATCCTCATCAAAAATATAGTGAATCCACTCATTGAATCCACCTTTATATTTAGAATAAAATTTCTTGACTCCAAATTTTTTCTCAATTAACTCTCTCTGATTTTTAAATTTATAAGTTGGTTTAGAACCCCTATTAGAATCCCATATCTGATACACACCTTTCAAATCACCTTCTATTAGAAATTCTTCAGAGTATTTGTCTAATTTTTTTAGAAAACTATCTGGACTGTTTGGAAAATATTTCTTAAAATTAGATTGAACATCGACTATTAATAATATACCATCGTGATCTATTAATGATATATTTTCATTTATAAAGAACTCATTTAACTTTAATATCCTCATAAATCTATATATTAATTTTCAAAATAGATTTTTTATATATAGATGGTAGTAATTGGTTAAAATTTGATAATTATTTTATTACAGAATTAGATTATAACATTCAAATACAATATATAATATTTTAATAAATTCTCAATTCTGAGGACTTTTAACTTAATCTTTTTTATATATACTATAAAAATAATTGTTATTATGCTAATAACTAAAGAAATTACAATAAAAATTAATAATAGATATATTGATTTTTATAAAAATAAAGGTTACGATGTTAAAGGTGGTAAATTTCACAATATAAAAATAGAAGATTTAGCTAAATCTAGTCATTATCTAGTTAAAGTCGAGTGTGATAAATGCAAAGATGAAAAAGAGATAAAATATTATAATTATATTAATAATATTGAAAAAAATAAAATATACATTTGTAATAAATGTAAGGGAGAATCTATTAAAAATTCTAATATATCAAAATATGGAGTAAAATCTACATTAGAACTTGAAACAGTCAAAGAAAAATCTAAAAAAACAATGATAGAAAAATATGGTGTAGATCATTACTCCAAAAGTGATGATTTTAAAAATTTATCCATAGAAAAATATGGTGTAAAGTCAACATTAGAATTAGAATCAGTCAAAGAAAAATCTAAAAAAACAATGATAGAAAAATACGGGGTAGATCATTATTCGAAAAGTGATAATTTTATAAAAAAAGTTAATGAAAAATGTAATAAAAAATATGGTGTAGAACATTATTCAAAAACTGATAAATTTAAGGAACAAATTAGATTGTCAGTATTAAATAGAATAATTAATAAAAACGATTTTGAAATATTAAATTATAAAGATGATTTTATAACTGCTAAATGTGATAAAAATCATAAATATGTAATTCATAGACATATTTTAAAAAACAGAATTAAGTATAAAACTGAAATATGTACAGTTTGCAATCCAATCGGCTCATTTTCAACATCTGGTTATGAAAAGCAATTTGAATCTTTTATAAAAGAATATTATGACAAAAATATATTACTAAATGATAGAAAAATATTAAGACCACGAGAATTAGATATTTATATTCCAGAATTAAAATTAGCATTTGAATTTAACGGATTATACTGGCATAATGAATTAAATAAAGAAAATGATTATCATTTAAATAAAACTGAAATGTGTGAAAAACAAGACATACAATTAATTCAAGTATGGGAAGATGATTGGATATATAAACAAAATATAATTAAATCTATAATATTAAATAAATTGTGTAAAACTACTAATAGAATTTATGCTAGAAATTGCGAAATAAAAGAGATTAATGATAATAAGTTAATTAAAGAATTTCTTGATGAAAATCATATTCAAGGATTTATTGGTTCAAAAATAAAATTAGGTTTATTCTACAATAATGAATTAATAAGTTTAATGACATTCGGTAATCATAGAATAGCAATGGGTAAAAAAGAAACACAAGAAGGTGAATATGAATTACTTAGATTTTGTAATAAATTAAATACTAATATCATAGGAGGAGCTAGCAAATTATTTAATTATTTTATTAAAACATATAAACCAAATCAAGTAATTACATACGCTGACAGAAGTTTTAGTCAAGGAAATTTATATAAGCAATTAGGATTTGAATTTATTAATAAAACTGAACCAAATTACTATTATATTATTGATGGCATCAGGCATCATAGATTTAATTTTAGAAAAGACAAATTAGTTAGAGAAGGCTATAATAAAGATAAAACTGAACACGAAATAATGATAGAAAGAAAATTATATAGAATATACGATTCTGGAAATTTAAAATTTATATATAATAAAAAATAATTAAATCTTATGTCAATGACAATTGATCAACTAGTAGACATAGTTCAAGCGGATTTAACGATCTCAGGACTTTTTGATAAAATTTTACCAGACATTGAAATATATCGTCTAGTTAGAGAAGAAGTCTTAGAATGGTTCTACAAAAATTATCAATTTTCAAAAATTAAAATATTCTATTATTTAGATAAAAGTTTCATCACAACCGAACAATATAATAGAAATCAATATTTGATATTACCACAAGAAGTGGAAGATTTAGTTAGAATAGTAAAAATAGATAATCCTACTCTCTTTAGATTGGGAATACAAGCTCCACATCTTTCAATAAATCTTGGTGTAACAAATCAACCTTTCTTAACATCATTTGTTACAACCGCTGGTGAATTAGGTGTGTATCGCTCGGTTATTAGTAGTTTTGCGGATCAAATTAATAAAATGACTGCTAACACAATAAGATTTAATTATAATCATATATCTAAAAGATTAATGTTATTAACAACCATTGATACTGATTTAATGTTAGAATGTTATGTAAGAATCGAAGAAGAAGAATTATTTGATCACGTATATTTTAAACAATATTTGATAGGTCTATGTCAAGTTAGAATGGGCCAAGCCGTGGGTCGTTTTAATTTTAATATGCCAGGTAATTTTCAATATAATGCAGCTGATATGATTTCACAAGGACAAGAAAAAATGAATGCTGTTATAGAAAAAATTAGAAGTGAATCTAATGTTGCTTGGTTCATAATGGATAGATAATAAAAATCTAAAATATGATATTAGATATTAATGTAGATGTAATAATAAATGCATCTAATTTCAATCATTACAAGAAATATTTCAATGATATAAAATGTGGCGATAAAGTTAATGTCACTATAAGTCAATTAAATCCTGGTACAGACACAAAAATTAAAGTTAAATGTGATATATGTGGAAACGAAAAACATTTATCTTATAAAATGTATCTTAAAAATTACAACAAATATCAAATTTATTCTTGCTCACGTTCATGTTCACAAATTAAAATAAAAAAAACTTGTTTAAATAAATATAATGTTGATAATCCTTCAAAATCTAACGTAATTAAAGATAAGATTAAGAATCAAAATTTAGAAAAATATGGGGTTAGTCATTCATTTCAATCTAAAGAAGTTAAAGAAAAAATAAAAATAACAAACAATGAAAAGTATGGATGCGATTATCCTATGCAAAATAAAGAAATATTAGAAAAATCCAACAAAACTAATATTATAAAATATGGTTTTAAAAGAGCTTCTAAAAATTCAACCATTAAAAGTAAAATATCAAAATCCAACAAAAAGAGATGGCAAAAGAAATTATTAAATAATTTTAATATTATTTCTATTTCAGGTAATTGTTATGAATTAATGTGTGATTGCGGAAATCACACATATTTTATTGAGAAAACATTACTAAATAATAGAAAACATTTTAATACAAATACTTGTACAATTTGCAATAAAATAAATAGTAATTCTGGGTATCAATTAAATATTTTAAATTTTATTAAAACTTTTTATGACGATGAAATTTTGATAAATAATAGAAAAATATTAGACAACGAATATGAAATAGACATTTTTCTACCTAAATTAAATATTGGTATTGAATTTAATGGACTCTATTGGCATTCAAATATTTTTTTAGAAAAAGAATACCATTACAATAAATATACCAAATCAAAAGAAAAAGGTATACAATTAATTCAAATATGGGAAGATGAATGGATATCGAATGAAAAATCAATTAAAAATTATATTTTAAATAGAATTTATAATATTATAAATTTCACAGATGAGTACATATTAGTAGATAATATGACATCTTATAATTTAAATAATTATGAATTAATTGAAATATCCGAACCAAACAAATTTTATGTTAAGAACAAAATTAGATATGACTTTGAAATAGATAATTATGATTTTATTGTATATGATGCAGGAACTTCGTTATATAAATCTAAAATATGATATTAGATAATTCAACCTTTATTATACATACTTGTATTATTCTTCCGGTACGAAATGTGCTACATTTACTCTACCTCGAATTGAAGCAATTTTTTGAATTTCAAAATCACTAGTCTTCTTTATACTTGAATCAACTGCATTTAAGAATGATTGAATAGGGTCCTCAGATTCCTCAATAGCTGTCGTATCAATTACTACTGGCTCTGCCGTGGTTGTAGGTTGATTAGTGGTCGTAGGTTGTACCGTAGTCGTAGGTTGATTAGTGGTTGTAGGTTGATTAGTGGTTGTAGGTTGATTAGTGGTTGTAGGTTGATTAGTGGTTGTAGGTTGATTAGTGGTTGTAGGTTGATTAGTGGTTGTAGGTTGATTAGTG
>Ga0172375_10001077_pt1 | contig 44239 bp, 44 predicted proteins | sample LakKiv1m_FD_114537 | JGI IMG/M metagenome (GOLD analysis project Ga0172375, IMG submission 114537) | Freshwater microbial communities from Kabuno Bay, South-Kivu, Congo - kab_092012_11.1m | ecosystem: Environmental > Aquatic > Freshwater > Lake | place: Democratic Republic of the Congo... | reverse complement strand
TTAAAGATTATCGAGAAGAAAGATTAATCTTTAAACTCCAATTATTTAAAACAAAATTCTTGCCAAAAAACACTAAAAATAGTATTATATACTATTACTTTTTAGGCATCGCTGGCGTTGAATTTAACGGCATAAATCCAACGTTTTGGCCTTATTTAAATTCGTTTGGGGCCCATAGCTCAGTCGGTTAGAGCAGTTGACTCATAATCAATTGGTCCGGGGTTCGAGTCCCTGTGGGCCCAGTTATAAATTTAAGAAGTTCATCTGTTATGCCGGACCAAAAAGGGGTGCGGGGAAAAATTTTCCCCGCCGATTGGCTCCTCCCCTATCGGGGATAAGCCAACTCAGTGGTATGGAAAAAATTTGGGCGATTGGCTCATCTCCATGGGAGATTTCGCAACTCAGGTAAGTTTAATATTTCAGGGCGATTGGCTCAGTTGGTTAGAGCGCCACATTCACATTGTGGAAGTCAGGGGTCCGAATCCTCTATCGCCCATTTAAATAATCGGTGGATAGATTAGCCAGGGGGAAAGTTGATAATAGAGAATTTAAAAGCGCAGTTAGATGGATTAGTAAAACTGCAAACAGTAGATAGTGAAATTTACGCTCTTAATAATGAAAAGGCGATAAAGCCTTCAGAAATAAAAGCGATTGAAGAGTCATTTGAATTAAAAAAACAAAATTTGGTTAATCTGCAGGGTAAATCGCTTGAAATAGTAAAACAGCGCAAGGAAAAAGAGCTTGAGCTGGCAACTAACGCAGAAGCGGTAAAGAAATTACAGGGCCAGTTATATTCTTTAAAAACCAATAAAGAATTTCAGACCATGCAACAGCAGATCGCCGATACCAAAGCTGACGGCTCGGTTATAGAAGAAGCTATTCTGCTCTCATACGATGAATCAGATAAAATTAAATTACAAATCGACCAGGAAAATTTAAAACTCAAGGAAGAAGAGAAAATTTTTCTTGGCCAAAAGAATAAAGTCAACGAGCGGATAAAGGAAATCGACAGCCGCTTGAGCCAGCTGGATTCTTTAAGAAAGCAGACAATTCCTGGTATCAATGAAAAGCTCTTGAATGAATACGAAAAAATTTTACATAGCCGGGCAGGCCTAGCTATAGCCGAAGTTAAAGACAATTCCTGCGGTGGCTGCCATATGCATCTTCCGCCGCAGGTGATTAACTTGATCAAGATGTATGATAAAATAATTACCTGTGAAGTATGCAATCGTATCCTTTGCCTTAAAGAATGAACCATTTGGAAATTTATATTGATGGAGCTTCGAAGGGGAATCCGGGTAAAAGCGGAATCGGGGTTGCAATCTATCGTAATGGCCAGCTGATCAGAGAAATTTCAAACTACATAGGGTTGGCCACCAATAATGTAGCAGAGTATACCGCTCTGATTTATGCCTTGGAAGAGGCTTTATTATTGAAAGCCGATTCTATAAAGATCAATACAGATAGCCAGCTTTTAGCCAGACAGCTTAATAAAATTTATAAAGTAAGGAATGCAGGGATACTAAGTCTGTATAGCCGGGCGGTGCATCTTTTAACCGGTTTCGAAAACATTTTAATTAACCATATACCTCGGGAAAACAATATTTTAGCCGATAAATTAGCGTCAGAGGCAGTAAAGAAGAAAGCAGGATGTGGCTGCCAGCCGATAAGTTCGGCGGGAGGAAAGTCCGGGCTCCAGAGGGTAACGTAACGGGTAATTCCCGTCCTGCATATTTAACTATGCAGAGGATTTCCGTTTTAAGCGGACCTGCTATAATTTTTAGCAGGAGAGCCACAGAGACGAGCCCCGTACAAAAATTGTTTACAATTTTTGTACGGGGGTGAAACGAGGCAATCTCTACGTGGAGCAAGGTGAAATAGGGGATGAGCGTTGATCCGGCGCGTTTTGCTAAGTTATTTTTGCAGAGTTAATCCCGGGTAAGCCGCTAAAGTGCCGCTGGTAACGGCGGGATTGAGAGGAATGGTCACTAATCGATGCGAAAACTCGTATCAAGACAGAACCCGGCTTATCCTGCTTTCTTTTTTAAATTTTTTGCGGTTAGTTAAAAGAAACAATGCTTAATTAAGGGGGTAATACGATGTCAGGTCATTCTAAATGGAAGACAAATAAGGGTAAAAAAGGCGTAGCCGATGCCAAGCGCGGGGCTACTTTCACCAAAATTATTAAAGAGCTGGTAGTCGTCGCCCGCGACGGCGGAGGTAATCCGGATTCAAATCCTCGTTTACGCGCGATAATGCAAAAGGCCAAGGAAGCAAATATGCCTTCAGATAATGTAAAGATGGCAATTAAGCGGGGAACTGGAGAGCTTCCCGGAGTTGTTTATGAGGCGGTAATGTACGAGGCCTATGGGCCAGGCGGAGTTGCCCTGATGGTCGATTCCCTAACTGATAATAAGAACCGGACCACAGCCGAATTGCGTAATATTATGTCCAAGAGGGGCGGAAATATGGCGGGGGCAGGCGCGGTTAGCTGGATGTTTACCCAGAAAGGCTATATTTCAATATCTAAAGATAAAGTTAAAGAAGACGAACTGATGAATATAGTTTTAGATGCCGGAGCCGAAGACATGCGGCATGAAGATAATAGCTATGAAATTTATACTTCGATCGCCGATTTGGAAAAAGTTAAAGCCGCGCTTACGGAAAAAGGAATCAAGTGGGATGACGCAGAATTAACTATGATCCCTTCATCGACAATTAAAGTCGCCGGCAACGAAGCAAAACAGGTTCTGGGTTTAATCGAAGCGCTAGAAGAGCACGATGATGTCCAGCAGGTTTACGCAAACTTTGATATTCCTGATGAAATATTAAATGAGGTAACTGGCGCAGAATGATTATCCTTGGTATTGATCCTGCCCTGGCTATTACAGGGTATGGAGTCATCCAGGTGAAGGGGTCAACCCGGGCATTAATCGAAGCCGGGATAATCCAGACTAAGTCCAAGGAGCCTTTACCAAAAAGGTTAGCTAGTTTATATAGCGGGATTACTAAATTAATTACTGACGCCAAAGCGGATTGCCTGGTGCTTGAAAAGATATATTCACATTATAAACATCCCGCTACTGCTTGTATATTAGGCCAGGCTAGGGGCGTGATTTGTCTGGCGGCATCGACCTGTGGCGTTCCGCTTTTTGAATATGGAGCTACCCGCATTAAAAAAGCCATAATTGGAAAAGGGTTGGCTTCCAAGATCCAGGTGCAGAGAATGGTTGCTCACACCCTAGGAATAAAATCGATGCCCAAGTACCTCGATATAACGGATGCCTTGGCATTGGCTTTGGGCCACAGCTATATTAAAAATTCAAAAATATGATTTCTAGGATTGCCGGGAAAATTTCGGAAAAAGGTTCAAATTATCTTGTTTTAGATCTTGGCCCATTGAGTTACGAAGTGTTGATACCGGCCTGCGTTATGCAGAATATCGATAATTCCCCGCAGGGTGACGAAAAGATCTCACTTTTAACTTACCATTATTACCAGGTAGACCAGGCCAAGAGTATCCCAATATTAATAGGATTTTTAAACCAAGTAGAAAAAGATTTTTTTGAAATATTTATAACAGTATCAGGAATCGGCCCGAGGGCGGCGCTTAAGGCTTTAAATAAGCCAATCTCCCAGATAGCCAAAGCAATCGACGAAGGTGACCTATCGTTTCTAAGGAGTTTGCCGGGTATCGGAGAGCAAAGGGCAAAAGAAATAGTCGCTAAGCTGCAAAATAAAGTGGGTAAATTTGGCTTAATCCAGGACCGTGATGTTGGGAAAAAGACAGCTTCCAAGGATATAACCGAAGAAGCTTTGGATGTATTGTTGCAGCTTCAATATAAAAAACCCGAAGCTTTGATCATGATTAAAAAAGCCCTGGAAACAAACGCTCAGGTAAATACTACGGAAGAATTATTAAATTTGGTCTATAAACAAAAACTAGTGAAAAAATAATGGAAGAAAATAATTTAAAATCCGCAGTTGAAGCCTTAATTTTCGTATCTGAAAAACCGATTACGCTTGAACAAATAAAAAAAGTTTTAGGCGATTTGGACCTAACGGCTATTAAAAAAATTATCGAAGAGTTAAAGAATGATTACGAAATATCAAATCGCGGTATGCGGATTATAGAGATTGCTGGTGGTTTTCAGATGATTGCCTGTACTAATTTTTCCTCTTTTCTAAAAAAGCTTTTCAAAAGCCGTAATAGCGAAAAATTATCTAAGCAGGCGTTGGAAAGCTTAGCAATCATCGCTTATAAGCAACCGCTGACCAAGGCTGAAATAGAGTCCTTAAGGAATGTTAACGTAGATGGTGTGATGAAAAGCTTGCTTGATAAAAATTTAATCCGCATTTGCGGAAGGAAAAAGATTCCGGGAAGGCCTTTTGTTTTCGGTACAACCCGCGAGTTCCTTGAGCATTTTGGGCTGAAATCGCTTCAGGATTTGCCCAAAATGGAGGAATTTACCACCATGGCTGAAGCCAAAGAAAATAATGTTGATATTGAGCCGATTGCCCAAACAGAGCCGGGGGGAGGGAGAGAATGAGTTTAAACAAGTTGCGTAAAAAAATCGATGCACTCGACCGTAAATTGATTTACTTATTGAATTTACGCGCTGAGGAAACCAAAAAAATCGGTAAAATAAAAATTAAAACCGGAAAAAGCATCTATGTGCCGGAAAGAGAGGTTGAAGTTTTAAGTAAAATATCCAAATATAATCAGGGGCCTTTGAAAAAATCGGCGATTGAGGCTATTTATCGCGAAGTGATGTCAGCTAGTTTGGCACTAGAAAAACCTTTGAAAATAGCTTACCTTGGACCTGAGGCTAGCTTCTCAAACTTGGCCGCGATTAAAAAGTTCGGTTCCCAGGTGGAATATGTTAATTGCAATAGTATCGCTGAAGTTTTTATGGAAGTAGAAAAGGGAGGTTCAGATTACGGTGTTGTACCGATAGAGAATTCGATTGAAGGTGCGGTAAGTCATACCTTGGACGTTTTTGTCGATTCTGAGCTTAAAATTTGTTCGCAGATAATTTTGGAAATCACCCATAATTTGCTTGCCAATTGTCCCAAGAATAAGATTACAGTTGTATACTCAAATCCCTATGTTTTCGGCCAATGCCGGATCTGGTTGCAGAAAAATTTGCCCAATGCTCGTTTAGTAGATGTCTCCAGTACCACCCGGGCCGCTGAAATTGCCAACAAAGAAAAAAACAGCGCTGCAATCGCTTCACTGCTTGCTTCTAAAATATATGGATTAAAAGTCTTAGCTACTGATATTCAGGATTCTTTGCACAATATTACCCGCTTTCTGGTTATCGGAAGGAATTCGGTAAATAGAACGGGTAATGACAAGACTTCGCTGTTGCTGTCAATAAAAGACCATGTAGGGGCATTATATGAACTACTTTCCCCTTTTCGTAAATACCGAATTAATCTAACTAAGATTGAATCACGCCCTTCCAAGAAGAAAGCTTGGGATTATTATTTCTTTTTTGATATCGCCGGGCATAGCGAAGATGAAAAGGTTAAAAAGGCATTAAAAGAGTTGGAGTCAAAAAGTAAATCCCTTAAAGTGCTGGGTTCTTATCCTGTAGGAGAATGATAAAGTGAAGGAATTAGTCCGTAAAAGCGTATTAGGTATAAAACCGTATATTCCCGGAAAACCGATTGAAGAAACGAAAAGGCAGTTGGGGCTTAAAGAGGTAATTAAACTGGCTTCCAATGAAAATCCCCTGGGCGCCTCTCCAAAAGCTTTAAGCGCTATGAGAAAAAGTTTATCCGGTGTTTTTCGTTATCCTGATTCGTTGGGATTTAATTTAAAAAAACGCCTGGCTAAATTTACTGGTTTGTCCGCAGAAAATTTTGTTTTGGGAAATGGCTCTGATGAGCTTATTGATATTGTAATTAAAACTTTTGTCGAAGCCGATGAAAATATTTTGACTGCCGACACCACTTTTATTGAATATGAAATTCTAGCCCAGGTTAATGATCGAAAAGTCAAGAAGGCCCCGCTACGCTATTTCAAATATGATTTAGGCGCGATTTTAAAATTAGTCGATAAACAAACAAAACTCGTATTTATTGCTAATCCCAATAACCCGACGGGAACGTATGTTACCAAGTATGAGGTGGCCGATTTCTTAAGCGCTTTACCTGCCCAGGTGATAGTTGTTTTTGACGAGGCTTACGATGCATTTATCGATGTTGATGATTATCCAAACTCTTTAAGCTATTTGCGGAAGAAAAAAAATGTTATTATACTTAAAACTTTTTCCAAATCCTACGGTTTGGCTGGATTACGCTTAGGGTATGCAATTTGCCAGCCGGAAATGGCAGCTTATATGGAGAGGGTAAGGCAGCCGTTTAACGTAAATATCCTGGCCCAGGAAGCGGGAATTGCTGCTTTGGACGATAAAGATTTTCTTAAAAAAACTCGCCAGTCGGTTTTAAGCGGCAAAAAGTTCATTTATGATGAATTGTCCCAAATGGGCTTAAGTTATCTGCCTTCAGTAGCGAATTTTGTATTAATTGATGTCGAAAAAGACAGTAAGGATGTTTTTAAGGCTATGCTTAAGTTCGGGGTAATCGTGCGTGATATGAAACAATACGGTCTTAATAATTATATCCGTTTGACTATAGGCACCCAAAAAGAAAACAAGAGAAGCCTGCGTGTTTTAAAGAAGGTCCTTAATTCCTAAGGGTTAGAATAAGGAGAAAATAAATGATTATTGTTCTGAGGCCAGAAGCAACAGAAGCGCAAGTTAATCATATAATTGATAAAGTGAAAGCATTGGGATTAACCCCTCACGTTTCAAAAGGTTCGGAAAGAACGATTATCGGGGTTATCGGCCCCGAGGATATTCTTAGGGTTACCCCGCTTGAGGTTTTTCCGGGGGTAGAAAATGTTATTCCTGTCCTTTCTCCGTTTAAATTGGTATCCAGGGAGTTTAGAAAAGAAGATTCCGTAATTGATCTGGGTAAAGGTGTAAAAATCGGCGGTAAAGAAATAGTGGTTATGGCCGGACCTTGCACAATCGAAAATATAGATAGCTTATATGAGATTGCCAAAGAAGTTAAAAATGCCGGCGCAACTGTCTTACGCGGTGGGGCATTTAAACCCCGGACTTCTCCGTACAGTTTTCAAGGATTAGGAAAAGAAGGCCTGCAGATGTTAAGGGAAGTAGGCAATGAATTGGGAATGGTAACGATAAGTGAAGTAATGGATAGCCGGGATGTCAATTTAGTTGCTGATTACGTTGATGTTTTACAGATTGGCTGCCGTAATATGCAGAATTTTAACCTCTTAAAAGAAGTAGGGGCTACCAAGAAACCGGTGCTTCTAAAACGGGGGATGGCTTCTACGGTTAAAGATATGTTGATGTCGGCTGAATATATACTAAGCGGCGGTAATTTTTCCGTAATTCTCTGTGAAAGGGGAATCCGTACATTTGAAGATTCTACGCGTAATACCTTGGATATAAGCGCGGTTCCGGTGGCCAAACAACTTTCTCATTTGCCGATAGTGGTCGATCCTTCGCACGCTGCCGGAAAATGGGGATTAGTGCCTGCATTGGCTAAAGCCGGGGTTGCAGCAGGATGCGATGGGCTTATTATTGAGGTCCATAACCATCCGGAAGAAGCAGTCTCTGATGGAGCGCAGTCATTGATTCCGGAAAATTTTACCAAGCTTATGGTTCAGATAAAAGCAATAGCTAGGGTTTTAGGGAGGAATCTTTTATAGAATGTTTAAAAAAGTAATAATTATAGGTACAGGTTTAATCGGCGGGTCTTTAGGCTTGGCCATGAAAAATAAAAAACTGGCTAGAACTATAGTTGGTTTTAGCCGGCATTTGGAAAATGCACGGAAGGCCAGAAAAATGGGGGCAATTGATTATATCGGTAAAGATCTTGAAACAGTCAAAGATGCTGATTTGATTATACTTGCTACTCCTGTTAAATCGATAATTGAGATTTCATCTAGGATCAAAGATAAAATAAACAAGAATTGCATAGTAATCGATGTTGGCAGCACCAAGCAAGCAATAGTTGCTAAATTAGATACGATTATTCCTAATTTTGTCGGCTGCCATCCGTTAGCCGGTTCGGAAAAAAGAGGCGTCTCCAATTTAGAAAATGATATTTTTAAGGATTCAATTTGTATTCTTACACCTACGCCTCGAACCAATACTAAAGTTTTAAATCGGATTAGGGCTTTTTGGAAAAGAATGGGTGCCAAAGTGGTTTTAGTCGCTCCGGAAAAACATGACCGGGCTTTGGCTTTTACAAGCCATTTGCCTCATGCGGTGGCCTTTGCTTTAATTAGTGCTATTCCTGATAATTATTTAAGTTTAAGTTCCGGTGGTTTAAAAGATACTGTAAGAATTTCAGCTTCTGATTCTGAACTTTGGGCCCAGATATTTTTAAGTAATAGGCAGAAGCTTCTAACCGCAATAAATTCTTTTCAAAAGAAAATTTCCACTTTAAAGCTCGCCTTAGAAAACAAAAACGAAAAGTTTTTGATAGGAATCATCAAAAAAGCTAATCAACAAAGAGAGAAGTTAAGATGATTATAGCTCTTGACGGGCCGGCTGGAGCTGGGAAGAGTACGGTTGCCAGGATTTTAGCCAAACGTCTAGGGTATCTTTATATCGATACAGGGGCAATGTACAGAGCCCTTACTTTAAAAGTATTAGAAAATAGAGTTTCAATAGAAGACGAACAAAAGATAGTTCAGCTGGCTCAAAAAGTGAGGATTAATTTACAAAATAATCTTGATGGTTCCTTAAATATCACTTTAGATGGCCGGGATGTAACCCTGGATATCCGTACGGGCCAAATTACAAAATTTGTTTCAGAGATAGCCAAAATTAAGCAAGTCCGCGAGATTTTAGTTAAAATGCAAAGGAAAATGGGCGAAAAGGGAGATTGTGTCCTTGACGGAAGAGATATCGGTACTGTGGTATTTCCGAACGCAGAAAAGAAATTTTTTATCGATGCCTCGGCTGAAGAAAGATCAACTCGCCGTTTTAAAGAACTAAAAGGATTAAGCCAGAACGTATCTGAAGAAGATGTTGCTAAAGATTTAGCTAATAGAGATAGGATTGATTCAACCAGGGAAATCTCTCCTTTACGCAAAGCAGATGACGCAATATATATAGATACAACTAATCTTGGCATTGACCAGGTGGTAGATAAAATGCTGGAAAATATAAAATAATGGACCGGAGTTTACTCAGGAATTTTTCAATTATAGCCCATATCGACCATGGTAAATCTACTTTGGCTGATCGAATACTGGAAATTACCGGCGCAGTCGATTTTCGGCATAAAGGCGATCAGTTGCTTGATGATATGGAGCTTGAGAAGGAAAGAGGTATTACTATTAAGGCTTCTATGGTCAGGCTTAATTATTTCTCAAAAAAGCTTAATAAAGAATATATCCTTAACCTAATCGATACACCCGGGCATGTTGATTTTACCTATGAAGTATCCAAGTCACTAGCTGCCTGTGAAGGAGCAGTTTTAGTAGTCGATGCCGGACAGGGAATCGAAGCCCAGACTGTGGGTAATTATTACTTGGCTTTAGAAAACAATCTTCATGTTATTCCGGTGATCAATAAAGTTGACCTGATTTCCGCTGATCTACCCAGAGTTAAGTCACAGGTAGAAACCGTATTAGGTTTTAAGGACGAGGAGATTATTCTGGCTTCGGCCAAAGAAGGCAGGGGGGTAATCGAAATTTTAGACAGGATAATTGAGACTATTCCTGCGCCGGGAGGCAAAGACGAGGGCCCGCTCAAGGCTTTGATTTTTGATTGTCGTTTTGATGCTTTTAAAGGGGTGGTTGTTTTTCTTAAAATAATAGACGGGGAAATCACGCCTAAAACACAATTAAAAATGTTTCACAGCGGGAAAATTTATAAAATCGAGGAGTTAGGTGTTTTTAAAAACTTAAAGTACTGCCCGGTGGACCTGCTTACCTGCGGTGAGGTAGGATATTTTACCGCCAATATGCGGGATCCCCGCGAGGTAGTTATTGGTGATACTATCACCGACCCCAAAAATCCCTGCGCTCAGGCTTTACCGGGCTATCGCAATGTAAAGCCTCTAGTCTTTTGCGGGATCTATCCGGTGAACCCCGCCGATTTTCCTGAATTAAGAGACGCAATGGATAAGTTAAAATTATCCGATGCCTCTTTCGTATTTGAGCCGGAAAATTCCCAGTCTTTCGGCACCGGTTTTCGCTGCGGGTTTTTAGGGCTTCTTCATATGGAGATTGTTCAGGAGCGGCTGGAGCGTGAATATAACCTTAATTTAATCCTTACTGTCCCCAATGTTGTTTATCGGATAAAAACTAAATCAGGAGAGCTTATCGAAGTTGATACGCCGGCCAAACTTTGTCCGGTTCAGGATATCGAAGAGGCCCAGGAGCCGTTTGCCAACCTGCTGATGATAGTGCCCGTTGATTCGATAGAGGCGGTTTGTGATTTTACCAAGTCTCGCCGAGGGGTGTTTATTTCAAATGAGTATTTAGGAGAAGACCGGGTCAAGGTAATTTTTCAGGTTCCCTTGTCAGAAATTATAGTTGATTTCTACGACAAGATGAAATCGATTACCCGCGGCTATGGCTCCATGGATTATGAAGTAAAAGATTATCTTCCCACCAGGTTAGTAAAACTCGATATTCTTATAAACAGCCAGATTTGCGATGCTTTTTCCTCGCTGATGTTTAAGGATAAAGCCATGACTAGGGCCCATGCCCTTGTTTCAAAATTAAAAGAATTAATCCCCCGCCAATTATTTGAAGTATCTATTCAGGCTACAGTAGGTAGCCAGATTTTAGCTTCTGAAAAGGTGCGGCCGGTGGGAAAACATACTACTAGCAAATGTTCAGGAGGAGATATTACCCGTAAACGTAAGCTTTGGGAAACCCAAAAAAAAGGCAAGAAACGATTAAAGCAATTCGGAAAAGTGGAAATTCCGCAGGAGGCATTTCTGGAGGTTCTAAAAATATGATCAAAAAAGATAAATTAAATAAATTGCACAGGCAGTACTCTAATCTGGGCCTGGAAGAGTTAATCGGGAGTTTTACAAAAGAAACGGCTAATGCTTTAAATAGCTTGCCGGAAAGAGATTATAATTTTACTTCTAGGAAAGAATTTTTAGACCTTGCCAGTGCTTTTTTGGAGGATTATCAAGAATCCAGACGGTTAAGCAGGACAGTTTTTGCCGGCAAAAAAAAGGTAAAACTCTTATTTAAAGAAGCGCACAAAATTATAATCTTAATTGAATTAATCTTAGCCAATAATACCGATCGGCCGAAAACAGCATCATTGTTTGAAAAATGGAGCTACGTTTATAGCAGGTTACACAATCAGTTTGCTCTTCGCGACTGGATTGAATCAATAATAGTTGCCTTCTTTTTAGCTATGGTTATCCGCTCTTTTGTAGTGCAGGCTTTTAAGATTCCTACCGGATCAATGAGGATGACCCTAATTGAAGGTGACCTTATACTGGTAAACAAATTTATTTATGGCCCAAAACTCCCTTTTACCAAACTGCGCTTGCCCGCTGTAAGGGAGCCTAAAAGAGGAGATGTGGTTGTGTTTATCTACCCTGAAGATAGGAAAAAAGATTTTATCAAAAGACTGGTTGGGCTTCCAGGCGAAACAGTTGAAATAAAAGGCGGGTCAATTTATATTAATGATAAGCCTGTAACCGAGCCGATTTTTAATCAGATTTATTATTTTAATAAAGGCGATCTTGCCCTTGCTGGGCAAAAAATAGTTGTGCCAAAGGATAGTTATTTTGTTTTAGGAGATAATTCAGCTTCTTCAAAAGACAGCCGTTTTTGGGGTTTTGTTACTAAAGATGACCTGCTTGGACAGGCAATGATCATTTATTGGCCGCTACCCCGGATAAGGATAATTAAATAAGGAGGGAGTTTAAGGGATGAATATTGCAAATAAGATTTCTACCTTTCGAATCCTGATCGTCCCTTTTTTTATTGCCTGCCTTTTATATTATACTCCTCAGGCCGAATACCTCAGGATTGCTGCCTTGGTTATATTCATTTTAGGCGTGATTTCGGATGGTTTAGACGGTTTTATTGCCAGAAAAGCCAAATTACAATCCAAGGCCGGTTTAATTCTTGATCCTTTGGGAGATAAGCTTCTGTTGATGAGCTCTTTTATATTTTTATCGCCTATAAATAGACTGGAGCTTGAGTTTCCGCTATGGGTTACTTTCATTGTGATTTCAAGGGATGTGATTATAATTATTGGCGCAATAGTCATTTATATGGTTAAACAAAATATAGATGTGCATCCTACCAAATGGGGAAAACTTACTACAACATTTCAGATGCTTTCGGTAATATCCGTACTTTTGCAATGGAACTTGTCTTCGTTTATCTGGTGGCCGGCTGTAATTTTTACGGTCATTTCCGGAATAGATTACGTAAGGAAGGGGTTTAAGATTTTATATGGCCTGGACAATCGCCGCATTATTAGCTAGTTATCTACTGGGGAGCATTCCCACAGCCTATCTTTTTGGAAAAATCCTTAAAGGGATCGACATTCGCAAAGTAGGTTCCGGTAATGTCGGGGCGACCAATGCCTTGCGCATTTTAGGTAAAGGGGCTGGAATCAGCGTTCTGTTTCTGGATATCTTAAAAGGTTTTATTGCTGTGATCTTCCTGGGGAATTATTTTATAGATAAGCCTGTTTTATTCTCAGCAGAAAGTTTACTTATTCTGATGGGGATAAGCTGTATTGGTGGGCACAACTGGACTATTTTTTTACAATTTAAAGGAGGAAAGGGAATTGCGACCTCTTTTGGCGTATTGATTGCGCTGGCCGTAAAAATAGCCGGTTTAAACATTGCATTAATAGGTGTAATTTTTACCTGGTTTATTGTTTTTATCTTCTCAAGAATGGTGTCTTTAGCATCAATTCTAGCAGCCCTGACTCTTCCCGTTTTTTGTATTTTATTAAAGCAATCCGGGCCGATTATAGGGTTAAGTTTACTGCTAAGCGCTTTCGTGGTGATCCGCCACAAAGCCAACATTCTAAGGATAGCTAAGGGCCAGGAATCCCGCCTGTATTTTAAGAAAAAAACCGAATAAATAATCATAAGCAAGCGTTTACTTTTTAAGGCCAAATTCTATTGATTTGGCCTTTTTTTGGCTGCATACTTAGCTTGCAATAATTTCCCCACCAGCCACTTAGGAGAAGGGGGAAGCCGGATTGCCTAAAAAAGGGCAATCCGGTCTATATAAAGGTGAAAAATGCGTGATTTACTTTATAAAAACCTGACTTCACTTGATAGGGGGCGCAAGATTATCGCTACCTCTGAGACATCGGATAAGGATGGAATCCACAGCGTAGTCCACCGTCATTTTACTTATATTGTAAAGCAAGTTGATAATGCTTCTGTTGAAAGGCCTAAATCATATCTGCATATTTTAAAGGAGATAGATACCAAGAAAAAAAGGGAGCGTTTTTTCTGCAAAATAAAAGGCAGTATTCTTGCCGTAAACAAAGGTCAAATCCTGCTAGTTACCTTTATTCATACCTTGAAGGTCCAGCTAACAGCTTCAGAAAAATTAAGCGAACAGATCGGCTAATTATTTATTCCAGATAGATATCGATTTTTTCAATTTGGCGTGACCTTATTTTTTGAGCATAAGGCTGGCTTAGAGTGGCGGAGCCTATCTCTTTTAAGGCGCCTTTTTCGTGAATTATTATCTTTTTGATTTTTGCGCCGTTTCCCCCGAAAGTATTTTTCCTTTTAGGATTATAGTAAGTTAGTGGTATTTTACCTAAGAAATTAAAAGAATATCTGCCTGATTTATCGAATAACCAACCTGCTAGGTTAGGGGCAAAAGTAAGACAAAGCTGGCCATTTTTATCTAAATAAAATGGCTGTTTTCCTACGTTCATTATAAGCCAAATCTCCAGAAATTCTGCGGTTGAGCCGGAGAGTCTAGCCACGAATCCGTTACCGTGCAGTTTTTTATCTGCAAAAGCGCTGCTGGCTATAAAAGATGAGTTTTCCAGTATGCTTCGCCCGTAAATCTGAGGATCCTGAAAAGGAATAAGAACGTTTCTAAAATCTTCGTAAAATTCAGCAACTAATCCTCTTTTAAGCAACTCAAGGATATATTTATATTCCATATGGAGCCAAATTGATTCGTTTTCCAGCCACCCGGGCGTAAATATCTGGCAGCGCCCTATCTCGGGCGGCATATCGGCCAGGGGAGCAGTCACTTTGTACATTTTCAATTTTTTATCAAAAAGCGGGCTTTTTTTAATAGCCTTATGGAGGTTTAAAATATTCTTTTCATCTATTGTCCTTAAGGCATGCATTTGGCCTTCCAGAAAGAGAGGCAGTGGTTTTTGTAAAAATTTCTTAGGAGTTATGTGGTGGGCGGAAGTTTTTTCATATTCGCTGACTTCATTAATAAAATATGCATCATAGGTAGACTGTTTATTCAGAGCTTTATTTAAACCCTGCTCAACTTTTTTTAAGGCAGAATCCGTAAAAGAAATTAATTTAACTACAGAAAAGTCCGTTAACTTGCCGGAGAAACCAAGTTTTGCATTTTTCCGGTACTCTTCTTTGATCGTATTGCTTTTGTCCCAATAGATTAATTCATCGCCTATAAAAATATCGCTAAGCTTTGTAATAAAATCAGCGATCTCTTCAGGCATTTGGATTGAATCAAGGCTGGATTTTACCAACGCATCCTTTATAGTTTGTAGTAGGCGTTTTAATTCAAATGTTTCGCAAGTTGATGAGCCAAAAAGAGCAGGCAGGCCGTTTAGCGAATCGAACCAATTAGGTTTATTAGCTTCCATTTCGACTCCCATGCCGAAGGGGTCAAGGGAAGCGATTTTATTAGCCGAAAGACAAAGGAGTTTTTCGATTAAGTTGGTGTAATGAATTTCTCCTTCCCCATTTTGCATTCTTAAAAGATGAGGGTTATGCAGGCGTTTTGCAATCAGTTCTTTTTTGGCCGGATCCATGGCAATTGAATGAAGTTGCCTAGGTAAACCGTTGTAGAGGATATATTTTTCATACCTGGGTTTGACTATCTCTGCGTTATCAAAGTAAGAAAAAACTTTTTTACCGAAAAACAATTCATTAAATTTATCCGGATAAAGCCTCAGGTAACTTTCGATTAAGTCGAGGTTATAAGCCCAATGGTCGGTCCAGAAACCTTCCCCGTGCTCGGCTTCCTGGATTTTTGTAGCCGAAACAAGGATAAGGTCCAAAAATTTATCGTAATCTGATTTAAGCCTGATTCCGTTCTTTTCGATATAAAATATAAGTTCTCCTGGAGTAAATGCCTTTTTAAAGAAACTTTTTAACTTATCTATATCTTTTACCTCAAGATGAGGGGCTAATAACTTTGAGATCTCTAAAGTTTCCTTAAGCAGGAAACTTTCACCTTTGACTATTAAAGGGTTGAAACCGTCAGCTTGGATTAAATTCATGAAGGAAATAATGTTTTCGTCGCCAATCTCGGGGTTAAACCAGAGGTCATTGCGGCGGTTTTGGTTAGTATCGCGGTAATTTCCGTTACCTTGCGAATAATGTGTTGTTTGAAGCTGGAAACTGTTATAGTCTCGTTCCAGGTCGCCGTGTTTCCTCGAGTAAAGATAGAAAATAACGCCGGATTTAAATATTTCGGGGTAGCCTCCGCGCATGATATTGTCTAAATAGGTCTGTCCGGCATAGAGGTCAAAAGAGCGTGAGTTGCTTTCAGTTAGAATATCGTCTTTTAATTTTTTTATTATTTCTGAATTTCGGCAAGATTTATTTTCTATATACCCAGGTTTAATGATTCTATTGACTGCTTCGTTAAGTGTTTTTGTATCGCGGGCCTGTCCGGATACCGCATAAAATGTTTTTTGTCCCTTTGGTTTTAACTTAAAACTTAAAAAAAGAAGGGCGCAGGGAGTTTTGTTTTTAGCCATTTGCCAGGCCGGAATTGAAAATTTATCTTTAGCTAAAAAATTAAGCGGATAGGAGAAATCGGTTACCTGCCCGAAAACTGCCTGCGGATCGACAACCGGCCGGATTATTTTTGGTTTAGCTCCCTGAAAATGAAAACCGAGATAGAAGTTTCCGGCATCGATATGGATTACTTCCGGCCTGTCGGAAGGGTCAACGGATAATTTATAAAAAGGTACATCTTTATTGAGGTTATCGATATTCATCCAGGCTTCGATAGTCCGGCCCATTTTTTTTAAGAAGAAATCATTTACGCCATAGGGAACTATTTGGGGCAGGCCGTCTAAGAGTTCTATTAACCGGGTTTTTTTGGCGGTATTTTCGATAGTGATTTTCCGGCTTAAGCCGGCAATCGAATCTTCGGGAATAGTAAAATATTCAACCCTGGTTTTAATGCCTAAAGTTAAATTTTCTTCTTCGATTATGAGCTTAGCAGAATCTATCCGCATTGAGTTAGTTATCTTATATTTTAAATTTAGATAACCGTTATGAAATGGCTCGTAGAATATTGTTTCTTTTTGGGATTTGATTTTAATAAATGTGCGGAACCCTTGGTTTGATGCAAACTGCCAGGATTTGTTGGCGGGGAAAAACTCTAAAATTGCCTGGTCTTTGTCTTTGGTCCCGAAGCTGGAAATACACTGGCCGCGGTTGACGTAAAAAACCCACATCGGAATGCCATATTTTCCGGCAATTCCCGGGAAAAAGTTGGCGAAAGGCTTGGCATAGTTATAATTTTCGATAACAAATTCGCCTTGCTTGTTCAGGTAATATTTAGCTTTTGTCTCTTTAGTGTTCATTTTTAATAGATTAAGTTAATTATTAGTATTGTACCTATTTTCCTGCTTTTGTCAATCTCATCAATTCAACTATATTAATATTACCGCGGGAGGCTTGGCTTGGATTCGAGCAGGGCGTTTGCAGGCTGAGCGGGCAAGGTTGCCCGGCTATCTGCGAAGTTTGGCAGAGCGAGGCCGAAACTCGAGCGCAGTTTGCCTCGCAGGGGCAAACTAGCGTCCCGGCGAGAACCAAGACAAGCCAGGACCCGCGTTATTTCGATCTGCTGCGATGTTGACTTTTAGATTAAAGAATGTTAATATAAATAAAAATTGGAGGGGTAATGGCTATAGATAATGAAACTATCAAGCATGTCGCTCATTTAGCGCGTATCGAGTTGCAGCAAAATGAGTTAGAAAAATTGTCAAGCCAGCTGCATGACATAATCGGCTTTATTGACAAAATCAGTAATCTGGACGTAGAGAATATCGCGCCGGCAAGCCACATTTTACCTATAAGTAATGTACTTCGCGAAGATAATCCGCAGGTTTCATTAACTCCGGAAAAAGCGCTCGAAAACGCCCCCGACAAAAAGGGAAATTTCTTCAGTGTGCCAAAAATAATCGAATAATATGGAATTAAACCAATTAACCGCTCACGAATTATTAGCTAAACTCAGAAACGGCTCGATAACTGCTCAGGCCGTCTTTGATGCGCTTTATCAACGGATAAATAAAGTTGATGATAAGGTCAATGCTTATGTCCGCAGGGGTAATTTAGAAAATACCGCTCAAAAATCAGCTAATCAAACCGAGCTTCTGGGCTTACCCGTTACAATAAAAGATAATATCTGTACAGAAGGTTTAAATACTGAATGTTGTTCAAAAATACTTCAAGGTTTCCGCCCGCCATATGATGCGACGGTAATTAATAATTTAAAAAGATCCGGGGCCGGGATATTTGGGCTTAAAGCAAATATGGATGAATTTGCTTTTGGTTCATCAACTGAAAATTCATATTTTGGTTCGACCCACAATCCTTGGAATTTAGATTGTGTGCCCGGAGGGTCTTCAGGCGGGTCTGCTGCAGCTGTAGCCGCGGATGAAGCTATTTGGGCCTTAGGTTCGGATACCGGAGGTTCAATTCGTCAACCGGCATCTTTTTGCGGTGTGGTCGGATTAAAACCTACTTACGGTAGAGTTTCTCGTTTTGGGCTGATCGCATTTGCCTCAAGCCTTGATCAGATTGGGCCAATAACAAAAGATGTCGAAGACGCAGCCATTTTAACTCGGATTATCGCCGGATTTGACCCTAATGATTCTACTTCGGTAAATCAAAGTGTTCCTGACTATACCAAGAGTTTGACTAACGATATAAAGGGTTTAAAAATCGCCATACCTAAGGAGTATTTTGTGGAAGGTTTAGACCCGGAGGTTAAAGCTGTTGTGGGCGAAGCCGTTAATAAGTTAGCAGGATTAGGCGCGGTTATTAAGCCGGTAACTTTAGCCCATACAGAATACGCGGTTCCTGTTTATTATATAATTGCAACCGCTGAAGCCAGCTCGAATCTGGCCAGATTCGATGGAGTACAATATGGCTTCCGGGCTAAATCTGATAATTTAATTGAAATGTATAAAAAAACCCGGGCTGAAGGTTTTGGCGATGAAGCTAAACGCAGGATTATGCTGGGGACTTTTGCTTTGTCCCACGGTTATTATGATGCGTATTATTTGCGGGCATTAAAAGTCCGGACATTGATAAAACAGGATTTTGATAAAGTATTCAGCGAATTTGACTGTATTGTCGCCCCTACTTCACCGAGCGCGGCATTTAAAATCGGAGAAAGAGCAAGTGATCCTTTAAAGATGTATTTATCCGATATCTATACTATTTCGGTAAATTTAGCCGGGATCCCGGCTATATCTATACCTTGTGGTTTCACTAAAAATAAGCTTCCTGTGGGCTTGCAAATTATGGCAGGAGCATTCAATGAAGAGGTGATTTTTAAAGTCGGCCATACCTTTGAACAGAATACAGAGTGGCACAAATTAAAAACCACAAAAATATGAAATTCCAGACAGTTATTGGTTTAGAAGTCCATTTACAGTTAAACACAAAAACAAAAGCATTCTGCGGATGTGCTATCGACTTTGGCCAGGCGCCTAATTCCTGCGTCTGTCCGGTATGCTTAGGGTTTCCGGGGACACTTCCTGTTTATAACAAAGAAGCGCTGAACTCGGCTATTAAGGTAGCTTTGGCGTTTAATTGTCAGGTTCAAGAGCATACCAAGTTCGACCGCAAAAATTATTTTTATCCGGATTTGCCAAAAAACTACCAGATCTCTCAATATGACCTGCCTTTATCGCGTAACGGCCATATGTATATTTATACAGAAAATAAACCAAAATGCATTGGAATTACCCGGATACATTTAGAAGAAGATGCCGGCAAACTGATTCATGAAGAGACTAATAGCTTGGTTGATTTTAACCGAACAGGCATACCTCTAATTGAAATCGTAAGCGAACCTGATTTAAACAGCCCCCAGGAAGCTTTCGATTATTTGACCGGGTTAAAAAGTATAATTGAATATTTGGATGTATCGGATTGCGATATGGAGAAAGGTTCCCTGCGTTGTGACGCCAATATATCGCTGCGCCCTGAGGGCTCATCTAAACTTGGTGTTAAAACCGAACTAAAGAATATGAATTCTTTTAAAGGAGTAAAAGACGCGTTACAGTTTGAAACAGAGCGTCAGACTGAACTGCTTTTGAATAATGAGCAGTTGGCCCAGGAGACAAGGCTTTGGGATGCTGAAGCCGGCCGGACTGTTTCAATGCGTAGTAAAGAAGGGGCAAAGGATTACCGCTATTTTCCCGATCCCGATTTAACTCTTTTTAACATTGATAAAACTTTTGTCGAAGGGATAAGGAGCCGGTTACCTGAGCTACCTTATGAAAAAATGCGCCGGTTTATAAAAGATTATTCACTATCTGAATACGACGCCAAAATTCTGGTCAGTTCCAAAAAGGACTCGCAATTCGCAGAAGAATGCATTAAGATCTATTCTGAAAAAGATAAAAAGCCTTTAGTCAATTGGCTGATCGGCCCTTTATTGCAGGAGGCTAAGGTTAGGAAAACCGTGATTTCCGAATTAAAAATAGAAAAAAAAGAGTTAGTGAATTTGATTGGTTTTGTCCAGAGGCAGGAGCTATCCGGTTTATCGGCTAAAACAGTCTTAGGCCAAATGATTGATACGGGTAAATCAGCAGAACTATTAATTAAAGAAGGAAACTTATTGCAGGTTTCTAACCTTGATGATTTAAATAAAATTATCGAAACTGTTATCGCTTTAAATGCAAAATCCGTAGATGATTTTAAGGCGGGGAAATCAAATGCTTTGATGTTTTTAGTCGGTCAGGTAATGAAAAAAAGCTCGGGTAAAGCAAACCCGAAAATTGCAGGAGATTTATTGAGGCGGAGGTTAAGCAATGCGTAAAAATATATTTATCGCTTTTTTACTTATCATAATTCTGTCGTTAGGTTTAAGGTTCGGCTTTACTGAAAATAAAGTCAAGGGTAATGACCAGTTATACAAGTTGATCGAGATTTTTAGCGATAGTTTAGCTGTCATTCAGAAGGAGTACGTAGATGAAACAAAAATTAAAGATTTGATTTATGGCTCGCTCAAAGGCATGCTTTCCTCGCTTGATCCGCACAGCCAGTTTATGGATCCGGATACTTATAATGAATTAAAGGTGGATACTCAGGGAAAGTTCGGTGGAGTCGGAATCGAAATTACACTCAAAAACGGGATTTTAACTGTGATTACGCCAATTGAAGATACTCCGGCTTGGAAAGCAGGAATAAAAGCCAATGATAGTATAGTCAAGATTAATGATGAATTGACCCGCGATATGACCATTGCTGAGGCCGTTAAAAGGCTGCGCGGTAAACCTTTGGAACCGGTAAATATCACTATTTTACGTGAGAATGAAAAAAAGCTCTTAGAATTTAGGATTGTCCGGGACATTATCAAGATAAAAGATATAAAATATGCGTTGATTTTAGAAAACGGAGTCGGCTATATCCGTCTTACCGAATTTCGTGAAAATTCGATGCAGGAATTAAATAATGCTTTAAGTAATCTTTCTAAACAGGGGATGAAAGCTTTGGTAATCGACTTAAGAAATAACCCTGGAGGCCTGCTTGATGAAGCTGTAAAGGTAACCAGCAGGTTTCTTGAGCGTAATAAACTTGTGGCCTATACTAAAGGAAGGCAGAAAGATAATGACCTAAAGTTTTATGCCGATTCAAGGAATCCGATATTGGACTTACCTTTGGCAGTATTAATAAATGAAGGCTCTGCCAGCGGCAGCGAGATTGTGGCTGGCGCCTTACAGGATTACAAGCGGGCGATAATTATCGGGACAAAATCTTTTGGCAAGGGTTCTGTGCAAACAGTAATTCCTTTGAGCGACGGTTCGGCCTTACGTCTTACTACCAGCCATTATTTTACTCCTTCCGGAAAAATTATCCATGGAAAAGGAGTTATTCCTGATATCGAGGTCATTGTAAAAGAAGAAGATGCAAAAGAAAATGAGGACGTAGAAAAGAAGGATAGCTTAAAACCGGAAAAAGAAACTTTTAAGTATAAGCAAGACGATCAGATTGTCCGGGCCTTAAATGTCCTGGAAGCAATAATATTTTATAAACAAACCGATAAGGTCCAATTGAAATAATTTATGCCAAAAGCCAAACGCAAGCGAGTAAAGATAAAAAAAGATAATAATTTCCTGGTTCTTACGTCCCTAGTTTTGCTTTTTTTAGTATTTATTGCTTTGATTATCTCTCCCCATTATAAGAAGCCAAAAGTTTTACCCAAAGTTAAAAAGGCAGCTCCGATTTATAAAGGAAGAATCGCCATAGTAATCGACGATTGGGGGTATCACCTGGATAATCTGGTAATCGTAAAAAGTATAAAACAACCGTTAACCTGCGCCATTCTGCCTAACCTTAAAAATTCAAAAGCAGTAGCCGAAAGTTTACATAGTTTCGGTTTAGAGGTTATTCTTCATCTTCCGATGCAGCCCAAAGAGAAATATAATTTAGAAAAAAATACGATTACCTTAGGTATGAATGCCAGAAAAATAAAAGAAATTATTGCTGGGGATTTAGTATCGGTTATTTATGCCAAAGGGGTGTCTAATCATATGGGTTCGGCAATTACCGAAAACCGTGAATCAAGTTTGTTAGTTATGTCTGAAGTAAAAAGGCATAATCTTTACTTTTTGGATAGCTATGTAACCGCTAATTCTAGCTGCCCCGAGATAGCCAAAGAAATTAAACTGAGGTTTGCTAAAAGGGATGTGTTTCTAGATAATAATAGTGACCCTGAGTACATAAAAGGACAGTTGATAAAATTAAGGGATTTAAGCAAAAAACACGGTACAGCTATAGGCATAGGACATGACCGCAAAAACACTTTAACCGTCTTAAAGGAAATGCTGCCTCAATTAGAGAGCCAGGGTTATAAATTTGTTTTTCTTTCCGAGGTGGCCAGATGATAATATTAGGAGTAGAAAGTTCCTGCGACGAGACTTCAGTCGCGGTGCTTAAAAACCTTAAAATTTTATCTAATGTAATAGCCACTAGCTTAAAGATGCACAGCAAGCATGGAGGGGTAATACCCGAGATCGCTTCCCGCCTACAGCTTGAAAGCATCGCTCGGGTATTTAAGGAGGCTTTGGAAAAAGCAAAAATAGCTCCGGAAGAAATCGATTTAGTCAGTGTGACCCAAGGGCCGGGTTTGCCCGGTTCGCTTCTGGTAGGGTTATCTTTCGCCAAGGCGCTTTCACTTAGCCTAAATAAACCCTTGATCGGGGTTAACCATATTTATAGTCATGTCTACGCTAACCTGCTTAGCCACAAGAATATCAAGCTTCCGGCGGTTGCTTTGGTAGTTTCAGGAGGCCATACCTCGCTTTTTTATATTAAAGATTTTTCAGATTTTCAGGTTCTAGGCAAAACTTGCGATGATGCCTGCGGAGAAGCATTCGATAAAGTTGCTAAAATTATTGGCTTGGGTTATCCAGGTGGGCCTTTAATCGAAAAATTGGCTCTAAGCGGCAATAAAAACAAAATAAAATTCGCCTGTTCGGGTACGGATAACGAACTAGATTTTAGCTTTAGCGGTATTAAAACCGCAGCCTTATATTATTTAAAAGATAAAAAAAATAATTCCAACTTAAAGCGGGATTTATCAGCATCTTTTCAGGAAAGCGTGGTTAATACGCTAGTGCGTAAATCGCTGATTGCCTGTAAAAGAAAAAAAGTGTCTAACCTTTTAATTGGCGGAGGGGTGGTTGCCAACAAATACTTAAGAGAAAGAATTTCAGCTCAGGCAAAAGCTTCCAGGATTAATTGTTACTATCCGGATATTAATTTATGCATGGATAATGCGGCAATGGTAGCTGCCTTAGGCGGGTATCTTTATAAAAAGGGCAGCAAAAGTAATTTAGATTTGAACCTGGTTTCTAATTAAAAGGAGGTCCAATGCCAACTGATTTTGAAATAATCAAGCGATTATTGCTCACTTTATTATTAAGCGGCTTAATCGGCCTAGAACGCCAGGTTCATAAAAGGGATGCTGGCCTGCGCACGCATATCCTGGTATCTTTAGGTTCGGCTCTTATCATGTTGACATCTCTATATGTTTTTGATATATATAAAGATGTAGTTTCATTTGATCCTGTGCGCATAGCTGCCGGAGTTGTAACTGGAATTGGTTTTTTGGGGGCAGGGACAATAATTCGTTCTTCCGACGGCGTTAAAGGTTTGACTACTGCTGCCAGCCTTTGGGTGGTTGCAGGAATTGGCTTGGCCGTGGGAGTAGGTTTTAATAATGTTGCGATTTATACTACAATTTTAGTTTTGATTGTCCTGGCAGTTTTCCGCCATGTAGAGGGGTCAATTACAAAGGAGGGAAAAAATGGCATTTAAAAAGAATTTGGAAGAAAAAATCCTTGATGTTGATGCCGCAATGCAGGGAACTTTAAGTTTTAAAGATCCGGTTAACCTCCGTATTAATGGAAAATTTGAAGGAAATCTTGATACCCGCGGGAACCTGACTATCGGGCCAACAGCAGTAATTAACGCCGATATCATGGGCGATAATATTATTATTGGAGGCCGGGTTAGAGGCAAGGTTACGGCCAAAGAGCGCCTTACCCTTTTACCTCAAGCCGTTGTTGAAGGGCATATCTATCCTGCTAAACTTAATGTGGCCGAAGGGGCGGTTTTTCAAGGACAATGCACAATGCTTCATGATTTCTTGAATTCAGAGCAGTTGGCCAAATATTTGGAAGTTGAATTAAGCTCAATAATGGAATGGGCTAGTTCCGGTAAAGTACCGGCGAATAAAGAAAATAACGAATGGAAGTTTGAGCGAAAGGCGATTGACGCCTGGGTTGCTTCCGGAAAAATCGCAAAATAATAAATTATGATCGAAGAAAAAATGCTTACCGTAAGAGATGTGGCTAGCTTACTTAGCGTCTCTGAAAAAGATGTTCTGGACCTGGCCGAATCGGGTGCAATCCCCGGCTATAAAGTTGGCGGAGTATACTTAAGGTTTAAAAAAGAGCAGGTTGAGCAGTATAAAAAGGATCACGGCCATCTGCATTCTAAAGCTGCCAAGGAGCAACCCGCCGGTATCAAAAGCGGAATCTTTGATTTTTTCTATTTTAACGATTTTTACATCTTTTCCATAACCCTGATAATAATATTGGGTTATTTGCTGATCCGGGGCTTGTAGAAATGTCACCAGGACTGGGATTCTGCGACCTTGGTTTTGCCAAATTTGATACCGATAGAAAAAACCGTAAAGGCTTTACCGAAGTAATTTATTGTCCGGGTAAAGACCTCGGGCATCTTAAATTAATTATCAAAAAGGCCTTTAAGTTAAAAGAAGACCTTTTGCTGACTAAGTTAGATAAGGCCACTTTCTCTTCGCTTAAAAAAATAATTCCTGTTTTAAAATACAATCCTTTGGCAAAAATCGGGTATTATCTAGCTAAGCCGAAATCCTTATCGAAGGGAATGGTTCTAGTTATCTGCGCTGGTACAAGCGATGTGCCGATAGCCGAAGAGGCCGTTCAAACCCTTAAAGTTATGGGTAACCGGGTTGAAAAGTTGTATGATGTAGGCGTTGCCGGTGTTCACCGCCTGATGAACAATATAGAGAAATTAAAAAAAGCTAAAATAATTATTGTGGTGGCGGGGATGGAGGGGGCATTGCCGAGCCTGGTTAGTGGTTTAGTCAAGGCGCCGATCGTGGCAGTTCCGACCAGTTGCGGATACGGTTCAAGTTTTCAGGGGCTGGCTGCTTTATTGACTATGCTTAACGGCTGTTCTCCCGGGGTAACCGTAGTAAATATTGATAACGGTTTTGGCGCGGGATATTTCGCTAATTTAATTAATAGGAGCTAATTATGGCTTTATCCGGTTTAGATATTTATAAATTACTGCAAAAATCAAACTGCCGGAAATGCGGCTTTCCAACCTGCCTGGCTTTTGCCATGCAGCTGGCTAAGAAAGCAGTGCCGATAGAGAAATGCCCATTTATCTCGGAAGAAGCCAAAGTAATTTTAGAATCCCAGGCTCTACCTCCGATTAAACCAATTATTTTAGGAGCCAATGAAACAAAATTTGAAATTGGCAATGAAACGGTAATGTTCAGGCACGAAGAAAAATTTCGTAATCCCCCCGGTATCGGTTTTATTATTGATGATAGCCTGACCGATGCCCAGATAACAACTAAGGTGGATAAAATCGAGCAACTCGAGTTTGTCCGCGTTGGCCAGACGCTCAATGTTAACCTGGTTGCCTTAAAGCAAAATAAGGATTCAAAAAGATTTATTGAGGCTGTAGATATAGTTTTAGCACATACAAAAAAACAGTTAGTTTTAATTTCCGAAGACTTAACGGCATTAAGAGGGGCGGCAGAAATTTCTAAAGGCCGCGCTCCGCTTATTTATTGCGCCAATGAAGCTAACTATAAAGAAGTTGGTTTAATCGCCAAGGAATATGAACTGCCTTTGGTTGTACTCGGCCGTAATTTCGATATCCTTTCCGGGCTTACTAAAGAACTAAATGCCTTGGGAGTAAAAAATTTAATTTTAGATACCGGATTAAAATCTGTTCCTGAAAAGATTTGGGATCTGACTCAAATTCGCAGGCAGGCCCTTAAAAAAACAAACCGGTCGCTGGGTTATCCTACCTTGGCTATTGTCGATAATGCTGACCCTTTTGAGGAAGCCATAGAAGCAGCTGCCTATATAGCTAAATATGCTGGAATAGTTTTAATCAGGGGAATAGAGAGCTGGCAGGCGTTGTCAATCTTGACCTTAAGGCAAAATATATATACTGACCCGCAGAAACCACTGCAGATTGACCCTAAGCTTTATCCGGTTGGAAACGTCAACGAGAAATCACCGCTTCTAGTTACGACTAATTTTTCACTCAGTTATTTTACCGTATTAGGAGAAGTTGAAGCAAGTAAGATACCTTCGTATATTTTAAGCGTAGATACCCAAGGGATGTCGGTGCTTACTGCCTGGGCAGCAGAAAAATTTAATGCCGAAACAATTACTAAGTCGCTGGAAACAAGCGGGGTAAAAGAGGTCGTTAAACATAAAAATTTAATCATTCCCGGATATGTGGCGATGATGAGCGGTGACCTGGAAGACCAATCCGGATATAAAATAATTGTAGGCCCTAAAGAAGCCGCAGGTTTGCCCGCATTTTTAAAAAACCTCAATTAGGTAAATAACATGCAGAAATTCAAGGTAACTTTTTTACCTGAAAATTTAACCGTTTTAGCTGAAAAAGATAAAACTATACTTTCTGCTGCCGTCTCGGCGGGGATTTATATTAATTCTACCTGCGGGGGTGACGGAATTTGCGGAAAGTGTAAAGTTAAAGTTAACCGCGGTCAGGTAACTAGCCAACCCAACGGTTTAATCAGTATTTTAGAAAAAAAAGATAAGATTTATCTGGCCTGCCTTACCAGTATCCAGGGTGATTTAGAAGTCACTATTCCGGATAGTTCACGGCTACACTTTGATAAATTAACGCCCGAAGAACTGGAAGAACGCCTAAGCGGTTTATATTTAAAGGTTGAGGATATCTGGCCGCAAAATTTGAAATTAGAAGATAAGGTATTTAAACATTCTCCTTTTTCATCCAAGCTTTACCTGGAACTTTCTAAGCCCACCTTAAATGACAGCATTAGTGACTTGGAGAGGCTTTACCGGGCGCTGCGTAAATATGAGGAATTCCCCGTAATCCAGACCGGTTTATTTAATATCCGCCAACTGGGCCAGCTTTTACGCGATTATGATTGGAAAGTAACTGTCACTCTTGGCAAAAGAAATAATACTGTAGAAATTGTTTTAATCGAACCCGGGGATACGACTAAAAAAAATTACGGGCTTTGTTTTGATATCGGCACAACCACGATTTCCGGCCAACTGGTAAACCTTAATTCGAAAAAAATCCTGGGCACAAAAGCAGCCTATAATCAACAGGCAGCTTTTGGAAGCGATGTAATTACGCGCATAGTCCATGCCGCTAAACCCGAAGGGCTTTTACAACTGCATAAAGCCGTTTCCAGCACAATGAACGAGATTATCAAGGAATTAGTCCAGGAACATAAAGTTGACCTTAATGACGTAAACTGTATTGTTTGTTCCGGAAATACTACAATGATCCATTTATTATTAAACATGGATCCTGCTCATATCCGCAAAGAACCTTATGTTCCCACGGCAAATTTTTTACCGGTATTGCGGGCTGCCGAAGTGGATATTAATATTAATTCAAGGGGGCTGTTAAGCTGCGTGCCCGGGGTCTCAAGCTATGTAGGGGGAGATACTACCGCCGGAGTTTTATCAAGCGGAATATACCAAAAAGAAGAACCGTCGATACTGATCGATATCGGCACCAACGGCGAAATTGTATTGGGTAATAAAGAATTTCTGGTTGCCTGCGCCGCATCAGCCGGCCCGGCTTTTGAAGGAAGCGGAGTAACCAGCGGTATGCGCGCATCTAGTGGGGCGATCCAAAAAATAAGCATAAAAAAAGATGATTTAAGCGTTAAATATTCTACTATAGCCGGGGCAAAACCGAGGGGAATATGCGGTTCCGGTTATATTGATCTATTAAGCGAAATGCTAGATACCGGAATCATTGACAGGTCCGGTAAAATAAAAGTACAGGATAAAAGGGTACGCCAATCGGATTCGGGGATGGAATTTATTGTTTGCTTTAAAGAAGAAACCCAGGGTGATAAGGATATAGTAATCAACGAAGCGGATATCGAAAACCTTAAACGTTCAAAAGGCGCAATTTATGCTGCAGCCTCGATATTAGTCAAACATTTGGGGATGGATTTTTCCGTTGTCAAAAAAATTTATATCGCCGGAGGTTTCGGCACTTATTTGGATATCGAGAAAGCTATTAAGATCGGGCTCCTGCCTGATATTGACCGCTCAAAGTTTATTTTTATTGGCAATAGTTCCTTGGCCGGCTCAAGGGAGATACTTTTATCGACTCAAGCAATGGCAATGGCGGATAACCTGGCAGCAAAAATCACCTACTTTGAACTATCTGTTGATTCCGGATATATGGATGAATACAGCCAGTCATTATTTTTTCCGCATACAGACCTGGAAAAATTTCCCACGGTGAAATTCAATGGGTAAAATTATCGCAATGGCAGGTAAGGGCGGAACGGGGAAAACAACGATTGCCGCCGTTATTGTCCGCCTGATCAAAGAAAAAAAATTGGGTTCGGTTATCGCCATTGATGCTGATCCTAACAGCAATCTGGCTCAGAGTTTAGGGGTAGAAAACCGGTCGAACATCGGTGAGATTTTAGACGGAATAGCTGATAATGTCCCGGAGGGTATGACCAAAGACCGGTTTATCCAGCTAAAAGTGCAAACCGCCATCCAGGAAGAAGACGGATTCGATCTGTTGAGCATGGGTAAACCCGAAGGCCCAGGATGTTATTGTTACGTAAATAATATTTTAAGGTCGGTTATGGCCAGCCTGGTTAAAGATTATGATTATATTATAGTTGATAACGAGGCAGGCTTAGAACACCTTTCCAGGCGGACCAGCCGCTTAGCTGATATTTTGATAGTCGTTTCAGATTCTTCGGTTGTCGGATTAAGGTCAGCCAAAAGAATAATTGAGCTGGTAAGTGAGTTAAAATTTGAAGTTAAAAAAAGCTTTCTTTTGGTTAACCGCTTTAATAAAAATATCCGGGAGGAGCAGATCAAAGAAGCCGGTTTAGATTATCTGGGCAACTTGCCAGCTGATCCCGGGTTAGAAAAAATAAGCCTGGAAGGCAAGTCAGTTTTTGAATTAAAACCAGACGCCGCTTTTTTAAAGGCATTTAACTTATTGGGAGATAGTATATGGAAACTCAATTAACGCTTGAAAAATGGCCGGGCATGATTTCAACGGTTACCATCGGGGCAAAAAAAGATGAAGGCGGAAGCCGGCTTAATTCCATTGAAATTGGCGGGCAGAAATCACTACCTCTACTATTTCAGGAAGGCCAGCTACCGAATAAACCTAGGATCGCTTATGAAATATGGGATATTCCTCCGGTTGATTGGGGTAATCAGCTGGAAAGCGCCTACGGAAAATCAATAAATAACCCTTTGGCTTGGGCTGAACAATGCGTAAAAGAATTTAAAGCTGAAATATTGTGCCTTAAGCTACAAAGTATCCATCCCGACTTTGGCAATAAAGGCCCTCAGGAAGCGGCTGAATTTGTTGGACAATTGTTAAAAACGGTAGGCGTACCTTTAATTATTACTGGTTGCGATGATAATGATAAAGACAATTTAGTTATTCCGCAAGTTTCTGAAGCGGTTAAGAAAGAAAAGTGTTTGATAGGGCTTGCCGTGCAGGATAATTATAAAACCTTAACCGCCAGCGTTTTAGCCGACGGACATAGCATTATTGCTCAAAGCCCCATCGATATAAATATAGCCAAACAATTAAACATTTTGATTTCCGATATGGGGTTATCTTTTGAGCGCATAGTAATCGATCCGACAATCGGAGCTCTGGGTTATGGATTGGAATACGCCTATTCTATTATGGAGAGGGCCAGGCTAGCTGCTTTAAGCGGAGATAAAACCCTGGCCTGTCCTTTTATTTGTTTTGTTGGCCAGGAGACCTGGAAAACCAAAGAAGCGCAAGCTGAAATTAATCAGGGGATCGCCTGGGAGGCAATTACCGCCACCAGCTTAATCCAGTCGGGCGCAGATTTATTGGTAATGCGCCACCCCAAAGCAATAGAGAAGGTAAATAATTTTATTAAAAAACTTTATAAGGAGTAAAATGTTAATTATCGGCGAGCTAATTAATGGAATGTATCCTGAAATTGCTAAAGCAATATTGGTCAAAGACAAAAAAGCAATCCAGGATGTAGCTAAAGAGCAGTTATTCTGCGGGGCAGGGGCGCTGGATATAAATTGTGGGCCGGCCTCTAAAAATCCCCTGGTTGATATGCGTTGGCTCGTAGAAACTGTGCAGGAGGCTACCGATAAACCTCTTTGCCTTGATGCCAGTAAACCAGAGGTTATAAGTGAAGGATTAAAGGCCGCCAAGAATAAAACAATAATTAACTCAACGACTGCTGATAATTCAAAACTGGATATTCTCGTACCTTTAGCTAAAAAATATGAATCTAAACTGATCGGAATTGCCATTAATGAAAAAGGGATTCCCCAAAATACCGACCAAAGAGTTCAGCTGGCGGCAGATATTATAAATTATTGTCAGGAGTACGGTTTCCCAATCGAGGATCTTTATTTGGACCCGATACTCCTGCCGATTAACGTTGCCCAAGAACAATTAGGAGATATTTTGAAATCAATCCGCGAATTTAAAATATTGTCTGATCCCAGCCCGAAAACAGTCATCGGTTTAAGCAATATTTCACAGGGCGCAGCCTTGTCTAAACGCAGCTTAATTAACCGAACTTTTTTAATAATGGCAGTTGCTTGCGGGCTGGATTCTGTTATACTTAACCCTAAAGATAATGAGCTGGTAGATGCCTTAATTACTACAGAGCTTATTTTGAATAAAAATATTTACTGCGACTCGTATCTGGAAGCTTTTAGGAAGAAATAATAAAAAGTTAGATTTTTGGCGGAGTAGCTTGAGCCTGATAGAGCAGGCGGCTCCCCCCGAAGCCTACGGCTTCGGGGGCTACGCCGAAGACAAAAAATAAAATGGCTTGATACTAAATCAAGCCGCGTTTAAAGATTAAGAATAGTAAATTTGGCGGAGTAGCTCAGCCTGATAGAGCACGCGGCTCATACCCGCTTGGTCGGTGGTTTAAATCCACTCTCCGCCACCAGCTATTTACGAAGTCAGTGGCGTTGTAGCTATAAAGGCAGTCCCCGCAGGGGACCATCCCACTAACGCGGGATTTCGCTGTACATCTGCCTGCGGCAGAAGGCGGGTGCTCAACTCTCCGCCACCATAATTTAGATTTATTAGATAAGCCGCGAAAGGAGACCTGATGGGTGCAATGAAGAAATTAATAATGTTTTTATTGTTATTTTCTTTATCTGGAGTTGCTTTCTCTGAAGATGCTGTCGAAGAAAAAAAAGAGAGCATAGTCCAAGCAAAAGACCAAGCAGAAGACACTGAATCGATTTTTGCTAAAGAAGGCCTAACTTCGCAGGAATTTCTTGAGATAACCTCTGCTTATTATAATAACCAGCGACCGGATAAACTTATTTCTTGTCTTAAAGTAATTTTGGCCCAGAATGAAATAGTAACGGATGAAGCGCGTTTTGGGCCATTTGCTCATTTTATTGCTGCCATAGCTGGCAATGACGAAACAGTTATGACTAAGTTAAAGGAACTTAATGATTCTTATGCTGGTAAACAAAAAGCGAGTATCGAGCGGATAATAAACGAAGCCGAAAATTTTAAATCGCCGGTGGCCGCCTCACCGAAAGACCTGGATTATTTGTGGGCCGAATACAGCGCAACGGGGCAAAAGGAGCCGGTTCAAAAAATAATAGCTGTTTTCGATAACCCTGAAAACGCGATGAATTTTGCTTTACTGGCGGCGGCTGAGTTTTCCCTGGAATATAATGCCAAAACTACTCAACCCGTTTATTTCATAATAGAAGAGGCTAGCGCAAGTGCCCAAGGCACAACCAAACAGGTACTGGATAAAATTTTAAAAAGCTTCCAGCAAAAGTGGCAAAAATACGGATTTGTAAAAAAAGATGTGCTTGATGACAAGCTTAGCCGGCTCGATCAGATGATCAAAGACAATCCAAGTGATGCGGCCAATTATCTTTCCAGAGCAATCGCGCTGGCAAATAATTTAAATTATAACCAGGCCCTTGGCGACTTTTTAAAAGCGCTCGAACTTAATCCTAACCTACCGATAGCAAATAACTATGTTGGTTTCATCTATCTCGATAAAGGTAAAATCGATCAGGCCGAGCCGTACTTAAAAAAGGCGATCGAACAATCCCCAAAATTCAGCAAACCTTATTTTAACTTAGCCCGCATCTACCTTCATGAAAACGAGCTGGATAACGCAATCACCCAGGTAAGCAAAGCCATGGAATTGCAGCCTGATTTCTATGAAGCCTACCTTTTAAGGAGCCAGATTTATTTTAATAAAAAACAATATTACGACTCGATAGCCGACTTAAAAAAAGTAGCTGAAATTAACCCGGAATTAAAAACGCAGGTGGAAAGCCAGATTAAAGTTATTAGGCTGCTTATAATGAACCAGCCTTCGGCCGTAAATAAAAAATAATGAAAAGTAATCTAGGTTTTATCTCTTGCGGAATTTTCTGGCAAGCCTGTCTATTGTAAACGATGTAATAATGAATACGCCCGCCTCAATGAGCACCGTAGCCAAAGCCGCTCCTATATAAGAGAACTGATAAATCATCAGGAATATAAGAGGAAGGCCGAAAATGGCGGCAGCGATATGGATTTTTGCATAAATTTCCTGTCTTCCGCAAACCAGCAGGAACTGTACTTTGAAATTATTGGCCCCTACAAAAAATACAGCAGCTAATAACAACCTCAAAGTAAGCACTACTTCCTGGTAAGCTGTCCCGCAGATAATTTCGATTATCCAAGGAGAGATTAAATAAGCAATTGGCAGGCTTACCGCAAACCCTAAGGTAATGCCGTTTTGGATCCTATACATTATAGCTACAGCTCTTTGCTTGTTCCTGACGCAGACATTGCTGATTCTGGGAAAAACCGCCCGGCTAAAGGAATCCATCGGGAAAGTCTGGATATAATTGGCTATTTTTTCAGCCAGAGAATAATAACCCGTAATCACGTTGTTAGTAAGCAGGCCTACCGCAAAAATCCGGGTTGTTGTGTAGGCATTTATGGAAAGGATAGAAATAAAAACGTGCCAACCGTATTTAAGTTCATGTTTTATTGCAGAAAATTTTTGTAAAATAAATTTGACCCGGAACTTTTTAAAAGCAATATAAAGGCCAGCCAGGCCGCAGGCTATTGATAAAAAAGAATATAAAAAAGGGATCAAGAGATAATCCTGGGGGCCTTTGATGAAGCTAAAGATAAACGCAAGCGAAATTAACCCGCTGATAATATTGACAATCGTAATATAATTCATTTTTTCTTTCCCTTGAAAAAACCAGACAGGAAAGAGGGTGCCGCCGATAACCGAACCGAAACTTAACATATAAACTAGCCAATCGGCTTTAAACCTCGGGACAAAATATAATAAAGCGCAGATGATTAAAAAGCTTACTGCCGTAAATATAAGCTTAACCGTCATTACAGATGAAAATACCTGGTTAATTTTTTGTTTATTATCCCCAATCAAAGAAATAGTTTTTGTTGCCGATAAGCTAAAACCGTAATCGGTCAGAATAAGAAAATACTGGACTAGAGCCTGGGCAAAAGCGATTAAACCGAATTTTTCCATCCCTAAAACTCTGACCAGATAAGGCAGCATAATCAGGGGTAGGATATAATTTATGCTTTGCAGGCTGGTAAGCGAGATAAAATTTCCAAAAACAATTTTTCTCTCTTTATGGGTTACAATCTGTTTTGCGCTCATTTTTACTTAATCTACACTTTAAGTTACAAAAAGTCAAGTTGCTAGAATGGGGCAGGGGCTAATTTTCCACCGTTTTAGAGCTAAGGAAAATTAGCTCATGCCCCATTTTTTGTGGTAGAATCAATCAATGGATAAGTTCACTGAAACTATTAAAAAGCACTCTTTAATTAAAGAAGGGGACAAAATTTTAATCGGGGTATCCGGCGGGCCGGATTCTATGGCTTTGCTTTTGCATCTTTTTGCCTTAAAAGATAGATTTAAGCTTCAATTACATATTGCCCATCTGGATCATAATTTACGCCAAGATTCATCTTCCGACGCCTTATTTGTAAAAAAATGGGCCGAAAAACTTAACCTCCCGGTAAGTTTTAAACGCTTAGAACCCGGCACTATAAAAATGAAGGGTTCCCTTGAAGAAAGATGCAGGGAAGCGAGGTTTGATTTTTTTATCCGAATTGCAAAAAAAATCAAAGCCGATAAAGTTGCTTTAGGGCACAACCTTGACGACCAGGCTGAAACAATCTTGATGCGTATTTTGCGTGGCACAGGCCTATCCGGCCTAGTCGGTATTTCCTTTAAAAGAAATATCCGGGGGGTAGTCTTTATCCGGCCCCTGCTAGAAACATCCCGCAACCAGATTGAAGGTTTTCTAAAAAGAAAAAAAATAAGGGCGATCGTCGATTCGACTAATCTGGAAGATTTGTTTTTTCGTAATAAGATCCGCCATAACCTGATCCCTTTACTTAAGAATGAATATAATAAAAATATAGTTGAAGGGCTGGTAAATTTAGCCCAGAGCGCTTCCTATGATTACGAATACTTGGATCAGGTTGCTAAACGTTCGATCAAAGGAAATCTTTTACGCCTTAATCTTATAAAACTAAAGCGACTACCGGTTGCAATCTTACGGTTAAAAATAAGGCAAAGCATCGGCCATATCCAGGGAGACCTGCGCAGGATTGGCTTTGTGCATATTAAAGAAATTGAGGATCTAATCCGGGCGCGGCCGGATGGCTCAATAGTAGATTTACCAAAAGGAATATCCGCTCAAAAAACCCGTAAATACCTTCGTTTTTTTAAACGCTAAATCCGTAAAGTACTTGATTTTACATATTTTTACGGATATAATAATTTTCTAGCTACTTTAACCTGGAGAAATAAAAATGAATCCTCAAAATAAAAACAAACCAAATCCACCTAATAATAAACGCTTTCCTTTTGGCTGGCTGTTCGTGTTCCTGCTTTTCATATTGCTAGTCAACTCCTTTAACATGCCGGTAAACGGCATTTCCAAAGAGATAACTTATAGCCAGTTTTACAAGGCTTTAAAAGATGACCCCTCAAATATAAAAAAAGTCACCAAGATGGAAAATCTGCTGGAAGGCGAATTTTCTAATAACTCAAAATTTTTCGTTAATATTCCGGAAAATGACCAGGAACTGCTCAACCTCATGCGTGTTAATTTAAAGAATTTTGAGGTAAAACCGGCGCGCACATTTTGGATTTCTTTACTTTTAAACCTGGGGCCGATCTTGTTGCTTATTTTCTTCTGGTGGATGATGGCGTCTCGCGGTGAACAGCTGGGGAGTAAAATCATGACCTTTGGCAAGATTAAATCAAAAATTCAGACCAATTCCGATAAGGCAACTTTTGATGATGTCGCCGGAGTTGACGAAGCCAAAGAAGAACTAAAAGAAGTAATTGAATTTCTTAAAGACCCTAAAAAATTCCAAAAACTCGGCGGAAAAATTCCGAAAGGTGTGCTTTTAATCGGCCCGCCGGGATGCGGAAAAACGCTGATTGCCCGGGCTGTAGCCGGGGAAGCTAATGTGCCTTTTTTTAGTATTTCTGGTTCAAATTTCGTCGAGATGTTTGTCGGCGTCGGCGCTAGCCGGGTAAGGGATCTTTTTGACCAGGGCAGAAAAGCCGGGGTGGTCTCTGGCAAAGGAGCTATAATTTTTATTGATGAGATTGACGCTGTCGGGCGCCTGCGTTTTTCAGGAATTGGCGGAGGAAATGACGAACGCGAACAAACATTGAATCAGCTGCTGGTAGAAATGGATGGTTTTGACAGCCAGCAGGGCCTTATTCTTATAGCCGCAACCAACCGACCTGATACTTTGGACCCTGCCTTAATGCGCCCCGGAAGATTTGACAGGACCATAATCGTCAACCTTCCCGATATAAAGGGTCGTGAGGAAATACTTAAGGTGCACTCCCGTAAAATTAAAACAGCTCCATCAGTTGATTTAAAGTCGATTGCCAGCCAAACTCCCGGTTTTTCGGGTGCAGATCTGGCTAATCTTTGTAATGAAGCGGCTTTGATGGCTGCTCGTAATAATAAAGAAGCGGTAGATGAGATTGATTTCGATAAATCTGTGGAAAGGGTATTGATGGGTCCTGAAAAAAAGAGCCATATCATGTCCAAAAAAGAAAAAGAGATTACTTCTTTGCATGAATCAGGCCATGCCTTACTTTCATTTCTTTTGCCCGAAGTAAACCCGTTAAAGAAAGTTTCAATTATCCCCAGAGGCCTAGCCGGCGGTTATACTTTTACTCCGCCTCTTGAAGACAGGCATTATTGGACCAAAAAAGAACTGCTTGCCGAAATTACTATGCTTTTGGGAGGAAGGGCTTCGGAAGCTATTAATTTGAATGAAGTAACTACAGGCGCGCAAAATGATTTAGAAATGGCGACTTCGACGGCGAGAAGGATGGTTACTCAATTTGGAATGTCTGAGAACCTTGGTAACCTGACTTTAGGTAAAAGAGAAGGTTTGGTATTTTTGGGCCGGGACATTATGGAAGAAAGAAATTACAGCGAGCAGACAGCGCGCTTAATCGACGAAGAAGTAAAAAAGATTATTGATAACGCCTACAATCAAGCCAAAGAATTATTAAGCAGCAACCAGGACAAGTTAAAACTGCTATCAACCACTCTTTTAAGTAAAGAGGTTCTAAGCGGTGAAGAAGTTAAGAAGCTTCTGGGAATAGAAAAAAACGATCGCGACAGCAGAATAGATGCGACTCTTTAGCCTAAAGAATAGGGCAGAAGTTAAAAAAATAATGCACGATATCGGCGTCGACCCTTACGGGATCGGCATTATGGCGCCGAAGGCTTTAAGTTTTGCCGTTCTTTTAAAAGAAGTTAGTAATATTTCTGCCAATATTATAAAGCAGGAAATGCTTTCTTTAGGGGCGGATGCGGCGGTTGCCAGGGGCGCGCTCACCGGAAAAGTTAAAAAAACGGACGTCTTGACTATTGGCACGCTTGGGCAATTTAATTCGTTGGTAGCTAAATTAAAATGCCAGCCTTTCGGCCTTGATAAAATTAGCCTCGAGTTATCCGGAGCTATCGATAACTATTTCGAAAATAATTGCAGTTTGCGTTTGAGAAACCGCTCTTTGAATCTGGCTAAGAAACCTCATATTATGGGCATCATCAACCTTACTCCTGATTCTTTTAGCGGCGACGGTTTATATCTGGAAGGAAACGACCACCTTGAGTCGGCTTTAAATAAAGCAAAAAAAATGGAAAATGAGGGAGCTGATATAATCGACCTTGGCGGCCAATCAAGCCGGCCGGGTTCTAAAAATATCAGCGTTAAAGAGGAGCTTAAGCGGGTCATTCCGGCGGTTAGACTTTTGGCAAAAAGGATAAAAATACCCATTTCCATTGATACTTTAAAACCTGAGGTGGCTAAAGCTGCGCTAGATTCAGGAGCTGAGATAATTAATGATATCTCCGGATTAAGGAATGATCAATTGCTTAAATTGGCCGCTAAATATAAGGCCGCTGTTGTGATTATGCATATGCTAGGCAACCCCCGGAATATGCAAAAAATAATTTCTTATCAATCTCTTGTTGACGATATCGCTAATTATCTGAAAGTCGCTATTTCTCGGGCCCAGGCCTCTGGAATAAAACCTGATAAAATTGTGATTGATCCTGGCATAGGTTTCGGAAAAACGGCTGCTCATAACCTTCAATTAATTAATAGGCTTTCTGATTTTAAAATATTGGGAAAACCGATTCTAGTCGGGCTTTCACGTAAATCTTTTATTTCCAGCGTGCTGGGAAATGACCCGGCAAATAGATTAACCGGGACCATCTCAGCCTGCGTACTAGCTGCTCAAGCCGGGGCAAATATATTGCGAGTCCATGATGTTAAAGAAGTAAGTAGCTCATTAAAAATGGCCGAGGCTATCAAAAATGCTGATAAATAACATAGTCTTATACTGGAAACCTGCCCTTGAGATCGTTATCCTTTGGTTTATTATTTACCGAATCATGCTTTTCTTTGAAGGCAGCAGAGCCTTCCAGGCTTTAAAAGGGATAATTATACTTTTACTTGTTTACTTAATTGTTCAAACATTCGATTTTTTCGTATTAAACTGGCTTTTGAATAAAATGTTTGGCATCAGCGTTATCGCAATATTAATCATCTTCCAGCCGGAAATAAGGCAAGGGTTAGCTTTTTTAGGCAAGCGCCAGATTTTTAAATATAACTCAAAAGGAGAAGATGCAGCTAGCTTTGCAAAAGAACTTGGGGTTGCCTGTGAAAACCTTACCCAAAATAAACTTGGAGCATTAATTGCCATTGAAAAAACCGATTCTCTGGCTGAATATATAAAAACCGGCGAGGTTGTAGACTCCTGTATCTGCGCCGACCTGATCCAGGCGATTTTTACGCCTAATAACCCGCTTCACGACGGAGGATTAATAATCGTCCGCGGAAGAATCGCTGCTGCAGGCTGTATTTTTCCTTTGACGACAAATCCGGAATTAAGCCGGCTTTTTGGGACCCGCCACCGCGCAGCTTTAGGTTTAAGCGAAGAAACCGATGCTTTATTGATCGTCGTTTCCGAAGAAAGATCTGACATATCGTTAGTTTACCGTAGAAAGTTCTATAAAGATATTGGCGCTAGCCAGCTGGAATTAAAAATAAGAGAATTACTTAACCCGGATAACAATGAATAAAAGAAATACCCTTTCCCGTATAGCAAGCTTTTTTACCATCCATCCTTGGCTAAAAATCGCTTCATTACTCCTGGCAATCATTGTTTGGTTTTATGTTAAGGGTGAAAAATTATAATATCAAACATGCCTAAATTAGGAGTAAATATCGATCACGTTGCAACATTACGCCAGGCGCGCAGAGGCACCTCTCCTGACCCGGTCCTAGCGGCTTTGTTATGTGAAAAAGCGGGGGCCGACAGTATTGTTGCCCATCTCAGAGAAGACCGCAGGCATATTCAAGATAGTGATATTAAAAACCTGGCAAAAAAAATCAGGACAAAATTAAACCTTGAGATGTCAGTTTCGCCTGAAATTTTAAAAATCGCTAGTAAACTAAAACCTTACCAGGCCACCTTAGTGCCCGAAAAAAGGAAAGAGCTTACAACCGAAGGCGGTTTAGATGTAGCGGCGAACTTTAAAAAAGTGTCAAACGCGGTAAAATTTCTCCAAAACTCTGGTATCCGCGTAAGCTTGTTCATTGACCCGGATAAAGGACAGATTGATTCTAGCCTGCGCGCAGGCGCAGGTATAATCGAGCTCCATACCGGGCGTTTCGCGGATGCAAAAAACAACAAACAGAGGAATAAATTTTACAACCAGCTAGAATCTGCCGTAAATTACGCTTTATCCAAAGGGCTAGTTGTTAATCTCGGACACGGCCTTGATTATGATAATCTAAAAAAAGTAGTTAAAATAAAGGGAATTGAAGAATTTAATATTGGCTATGCTATAATTTCCCGGGCAATCTTTACCGGTTTATTTAAAGCGGTTAAACAGATGCGTCAGATTATAAAATGATAGTCGGAACAGGTGTAGATATAACTGAGGTCCGCCGTATCCGCCAGGCAGCGGAAAAATGGGGCCAGGATTTTTTAAAACGGGTTTTTACTCAGCTAGAATTAAAAAATGCTCAGACCAGGGTTTCATTTTACCAGCATTTGGCCGGCAGGTTTGCCGCTAAAGAAGCTGTTTTTAAAGCTGTTGGCGACGCCAAGATTTCCTGGCAGGATATCCAAATCCATAATGATAAAGAAGGAAAACCGATTTGCCAATTCTTAAACGGAAAATGCAAGGATCTAAGCGTTTTTATTTCTATTTCACATGTTAAAACTTATGCGGTTGCCAGCGCGGTTATTACGAAGAAAGGCTGATTCCCATAAAGGCGATTATGGGCATCTATTTATTATAGCCGGTTCAAGCCGGTTTTCAGGCGCAGCTATTCTTTGCGCTGAAGCAGCTTTAAGGGCAGGCGCAGGACTGGTCACTTTAGGAATACCGGATAGTATTAATCTAGCTGTAATTAACAACAAACCTAAAGAAATAATGACTTTGCCTCTTAAGCAGACTAAAGACGGTTTTTTAAGCCAAGCCGGTTTCACTAAGATTAAATCTTTTCTTAAAAAAATAGATGTTTTGATAATTGGGCCTGGGCTGGGGAGCAGTAAGTCGACCTTTGTCTTAATAAAGGAGATTATAAAAGCAATAGATATTCCTGCTGTTCTTGATGCCGATGCGCTTAATGCCCTTAAAGATAATTTAAAGTTATTAAAAAACCATAAAGGGGAATTTATCTTAACGCCCCATGAAAAAGAGTTATCCCGGCTTTTTGGCTTAAGTTTGGAGTTGGTAAAGAAAAATAGGAAATTGGTTGCGAAAAAGTACTCTAAATATTATAATAGTATAATTGTGCTTAAAGGTCACAATAGCATTGTAACCAACGGCATAGGAAAAACTTATATAAATAAGACCGGTAATCCCGGTATGGCAACTGCGGGAAGCGGAGACGTATTAAGCGGTATAATTGGAGCTTTCCTGGCTCAGGGATTGGAAAGCTTCGAGGCAGCAAAGTTTGCAACTTATATCCATGGCTTAGCCGGTGACATTGCGGCAAAAGACAAGACGCAGATAGGCCTAATCGCATCAGATATTATCAACCGAATCCCGAATGCGCTTAAAAAATGCAGTTAATGCCGGCGTAGCTCAGTTGGCAGAGCAGCTGTTTTGTAAACAGCGGGTCGGGGGTTCAATTCCTCTCGCCGGCTTTATTTTGAAATAGGAGACCCGAAGGGGTGCGGGGAGGCCGTCCCCGCGAATTCGGGGTAACAGCGACGAACGGTTAGTGAGGAGCGCCATAGGGGCAGAGCCCCTTTGGCAGCGGGTCGGGGGTTCAATTCCTCTCGCCGGCTTTATTTGACATATTAGACTATTGGTTTAAGGTCGAAAGACTAAGGACTAAAAAAGCGCCGAAAGACTTTAGACGCCTTTTTAGACTTTCGTCTTCAGGCTTTCGACCAAGAAGTTTTAATGAGAGACGGGCAGGTACCCAAGTGGCCAAAGGGGACAGACTGTAAATCTGTTGCACCTGTGCTTCAGAGGTTCGAATCCTCTCCTGCCCATTATTTAACATTATAGCGCCTGGTCGAAAGACGAAAGACTAAGGCCTAAAAGAGCACTTAAAGTCGCCTTTTTAGACCTTCGACTTTAGTCCTTAGACCAAGAAGTTTGAGGGATATTGCGGGAGTAGTTCAGTGGTAGAACAATAGCCTTCCAAGCTATGAATGGGGGTTCGATTCCCCTCTCCCGCTTAAATTAAAATGGCGGATATAAAAGAGAAATTCCCTAATTTAATTGAAAATGCCGCCGTGGCAGTGCTTTACCTAGACCGTAATGGAAGCGTGCTTTATTGCAATAAAAAGATCGAGAGCTTGATCGGCTGCAGCCGCACAGAAATTATTAATAAGAATTGGCTGGAAGTTTTATTCAAGAATTCCGGAAACATAATGAAAAAAGAGATGTTCAGAGCTGTAATGGAAGATTCGATGGTTTATAAAAGAGCTAAGGATTTTCAGTGCAATATCCAAGACTCAAGCGGAGTTGAACGTTTTATATCCTGGAGTGTTACCCCGATTTTGAACAAAAATAATCAAACTATCGAAGAAAGCGCGATTATCGGCCACGATATCACTGAGATCGAAGAGAGGGAAAATTCCGTAAAAAATTTCGACGATTCCCTGAAAAATATATTCTCCAGCATCAAGGAATATGCTTTATATGTCATTAACCTTGATGGTAATATTACCTATTTCGGGATGGGCTCGGAAAGCATGTTCGGCTGGAATAAAAGCGATATCATTTTTAAGCATGTGAAGGTCCTGCATGATATAGGCGGCGATCCGTCAAACCTTACCTTTATTCTCGAACAGGTTCGCGTATTCGGAAAATACGAAACCGAGACCGAATTAATCACCAAAAACAAGGAAGTTATCCCGGTGATATTAAGCGTCAATCATTTCTTGGATGCCAACGGTAAGCTTGCCGGTTATATTTTTATCGCCAAGGATATGACCGAAAGGAAAAAACTGGAATACCAGATTTTCCAGGCTGAAAAACTTGTGGCTTTAGGCCAGCTTTCCGCAGGTATGGCCCATGAAATAAATAATCCTCTGTTTGTTATATCTGGCCGGCTGGAAATGTTGAAACAAGAAAAATTTAGCCCTAAGATAAAAGATAATCTTTTGCTGATCGAGTCCCAGGCTGACCGTATCCGCAAGCTTGTTGAAAGGATCCTTAAATTTGCCCGTAAAAGCACCCCGGTTCTTGAACCGATCAATGTTAATGAAGCATTGGAGCAAGTTTTACCGCTTATCCAATACAATAAGCTTCCCGCCGCTAAAATAGAAGTTAGAAAAGAATTCGAAAAAAATATGGCCCAGATTAAAGGCGACCTTCACCAGCTACAAGAAGTATTTTTAAATATCCTTATAAATGCCCACCAGTCTATGCCCGGTGGCGGTGTAATAAAAATTGTTACGAGCAACTTCGAGAACCTTTACGCGCAGATCCAGATAATTGATTCCGGGGTGGGGATTCCGCCCCATAGCCTTAAGGATATCTTCATGCCATTTTTTTCGACAAAAAACGAAGGAACCGGGCTGGGGCTATCGATCTGCTACAACATTATCAAGAGCCATAACGGGACAATTGAAGTAGAAAGTCAGGTTAACAAGGGATCGACTTTTACAATAAAGCTACCTTTTATTTAAAAAGGAGATTAAAATGCTCTATAAAATTCTGATTGTTGACGATGAACCGCCTGTCAGGGAGCTTTTTGAGGATTTATTTAGGAGTGAAAACTGTAGTTCGATTTCCTGTGCTACCGGAGAAGAGGCTTTGGAGTATGTAAAAAAAGAAAAATTTGACGTTGTATTGTTAGACATTAAGCTTCCCGATATGAACGGACTGGAAGTCCTGAAAAATATAAGGGATATACATAAGACCCTTCCGGTAGTTATGATTACTGGGTTTGGTTATGATGAAGAGCTTATAGCCAAAAGTAAACAGTTCGGCTGCTCCGGCTATATCGGGAAAAATATGCCGGTTGCCCAGATTATCGCTACATTTAAACAAATAGTAAAAGTCGCAAAAGAAAAAGGATGTAAATGTTAGATGAAGGCTTAAAACCGGTTTTTATTGATGCCTTTGACCTAGATGACGCCTGGTTCCAGGCTTTATCAACGATACTTGATAAGGGGCATATCTATACGATCACCCGCGGAAGCTATGAGGGGCAGAAAAGGCTAGAGTTTGATTTTGTAACTATCAGGGTGCGTAAACCCGCGCACCAGATAATTCCTATTATTCCGGAAGGAATGAGCATCCCTGCGCCGACTGATATGGATTATATTCAGGGTTATTTAAGTTACCTTTTAACCGGGGCTAAAACCGACACCGAAGACTATACTTATGGGGAAAGGTTGGTGGACCCAAAGGTAAGGATCAAACAAAATTTAAACGGCAGGGAACTGGTCAATGAAATGCCTTTAAATGTGAACCAGATCGAAGAAGTGATCAAAATTTACAAGGAAAAAGGCTCCGGCACAAACCAGGCGGTCATGGAGATCGGCATGCCTTCCGATATAAAACTGGTTGATCCGCCTTGTTTAAGGCTTATCGATACGCGAATAAGATACGGGAAACTTCATTTTATGCTTTATTTTCGTTCCTGGGATCTTTGGGGAGGGTTCCCCTCCAATCTCGGGGGATTGCAGCTGGTAAAACAATATATGGCCCAGGAGATCGGGGTTAACGACGGAGAAATCATTGCGGTAAGTAAAGGCCTGCATCTTTATGATTACGCCTGGGAACTGGCAAGTTTACGCACAAATAAAAAAAGGGATTTTAATCTCGTTAATGGATAAGCAAAAAATTGCGGTAATCGGCGACGGCGGATGGGGCACGACTTTAGCCAT
>Ga0172375_10001074_pt1 | contig 44301 bp, 37 predicted proteins | sample LakKiv1m_FD_114537 | JGI IMG/M metagenome (GOLD analysis project Ga0172375, IMG submission 114537) | Freshwater microbial communities from Kabuno Bay, South-Kivu, Congo - kab_092012_11.1m | ecosystem: Environmental > Aquatic > Freshwater > Lake | place: Democratic Republic of the Congo... | reverse complement strand
ATTGGAACGCCTCCAAATGGTGATAGCATCACCACAACTCAGGCCTCAACATTTATTCTCACAACAGCTGTTGATGAAAGTTTTGACACCATGTACATTAAAGCAGGTACGCTTAACTACAACATCAGCGGAAATTTGGACCATGATGGAAAAATAGTGATAACCTTACCTTCCGCTACAAAAAACGGCATTCCTTTTACACAGGTAATTCCATATAATTATTCGGGTACTTTACCAGTAACTATCAACACCAGTTTTAATCTTACCGGCTACAAAGTAGCTTTTAATCATATTGGATTGCAAACGATATTACCTATGACTTATTCAGTAACTGTTTATGGAGACGGAACTCCCGTTAATCCTCCTTATTCGATTACTATGAGCGAGTCGTTTACCAATATTAAATATCAAAAACTGATTGGTTATCTAGGCCAAAAAACATTTTCAATTACGAACGATACTATTTTTGTCGAAATTTTCCGAAATAATATTCACGGCTATTATGACTTCGAAGATCCTAAACTTCATATCAATACTTTTAACGCATACGGCCTTCCAATAAATGTTAACATAGGTTTAATTGAAGCACACTCCGATGTAAATACTCCTTTTATTGTTCCGGTTACCGGATCGGGTATTCCTGTCCCTTGGACCATTAACTATCCATCGTTTAGTCAGATGGGACAAATTGCTACCACAACTTTACTTTTGGATAAAAACAATAGCACTATTAAACCTGCTATTAATATTGCACCTCAATATATAGTAGGCGCAATCAGTGCGCAGTCAAATCCATCGGGTATTCCAACAACAAATTTTGTGCTTGATACGAGTCGGTTTACGGTGAATGCTCAATTGGAATTGCCACTGTGGGGCAAAGCATGGGATTTTATTCTGCAAGACACCATTGCTTTTGATTATCAAAGCACTACCCCAATGGATGTGGAGTGGGCTGAATTTAAATTAATATTAGACAATGGTTTTCCAATTGATGGCAAATGTCAGCTTTACTTTGTTGACAGTGATTATGCTGTTTTAGATTCATTATTAAACCCTTTCCAACAGGCATTGGTTTCTGCTATTCCGGGTTCTCCACCTGATTACAGAGTGGTGTCAAATACCAAAACAACAACTAAAATTAGATGGGACGGACCACGCTGGGCCCACCTTGCAACATGCAAACATATTTTAGTTCGTGCTTACCTAAATACAGCAAACAGCGGCACGACTATCGTAAAAATTTATTCCGATTATGGCTTAGATACCCGATTAGGAGTGAGAGTTCAAGGCCATACTATGGTAGGGTTTCATTAATTAATTCGATAATGAAAAAAAGACACAGTTCAGTAATATTTTTAATTGTTTTGTTTAGTATATTTTATACTGGCAAATCATATGCGCAACACGACCGCACCATTGACTTAATGGAAAGCATTCCGCAATCCAACTATACCAACCCTTCGCAGATGCCAATGGGAAAATGGTACTTCGGTTTTCCTGCACTCTCATCTTTTAATTTTGCATACAGCAACACAGCTTTCAAATATTTAGATGCCGTACATCATAGAGGATTAATTGACGACTCATTGATGCTCGATCCGCAAAGGGTCTTAAATCAAATGCACAAACGGAATTACATTGGTGTTGATTTGAGTGAAGAAATTTTATCCTTTGGTTTCAAAGCTGCTAAGCGAAAACTCTTTTTTAATTTTAGTGTTACTGAAAAAGCGAGCGCTCGCTTTTGCTTGCCACGCGACATGTTCCACCTCCTCTGGAAAGGAAATGGCGATTTTGTTGATGAAAATAAAAAAGCTGATTTTAAATGGTTTGGTCTTAACGAAGTTCATTATCATGAGATATCATTAGGTATCGCCAAAACATTAAGTCCTAAATTTACTGTTGGAGGCCATGTTAAATTATTGGTAGGATTATCAAATGTTCGGTTCAAAAAGAGTGATATCAGTCTTTACACTGATGGTAGCGAAGACCTGACCTACGATTTAACAGGCAATTCAAATGTTGAAGTATATACCTCTGTTCCCGGTATGACCATTTATAAAAACGATACGGGCTACAATAAATTCGATTCACTTAAATTCGATTTTGACCCTAAAACTTATTTCAAAAATTTTAATAACAAAGGAATTGCAGTTGATTTAGGTGCTACTTTTAAACTCAATGATAAATTTTCTTTTTCTGCAAGTGTGTTGGATTTAGGCGGTATTAAATGGAAAACCAATGTGCAGAATTTCAAAGACCCCAACGCATCGGTTACTTTTGACGGAGTTGATATTGTGTCTTTTTTATATCAACCAGATTCGGTTCGTAATCAGTTGATACAGGACATGACCGATTCGCTCACCAAGCATTTTGATTTAGTGGAATCGAAAGAATCCTATTGGTCTCCACTCAGTACAAAAATATTCGTTACAGGAACCTATACCATCAACGAAAAAAACAAAATAGGCTTGCTTGTTCGCGAAGATTTCTTTAATCGCACAGCCCACCAATCCTTTACTGCAACCTACAACAGAAAATTTGCAAGTTGGTTATACCTAACAGTAAGTGCTTCCTATTTTAACCGCACCTTTACAAATGTAGGAGCAGGTCTTGCAATCCTTGGCGGACCGTTTGAGTTTTACGCTGCAAGCGACAATGTGATGGGTGCAATCTGGCCCGAAAACTTCCGCAACGTCCCTATCCATTTCGGAATGAATTTTATTTTTGGCTATAAAACTCCAAAAGAAAACAAAGCGATTTTGTAAAAATTTAAACAAAAGAAATCATTACCTTTCAGTGAGGATCTTTTTTTGTTTTAGTGAATGGGCGAAAATAAGATAGAGTAATGGTCTAAGCCAGTGATTGATTGTGACCTGCATTCTCTTATATGGCGCAACACTCAATGGGCAATTCCCACTTCCACTGTCTTTCAGACCACCACCACTATAAAAAGTTCATCACCACCATCAATAACCAATAACTCAAATTATTAATTCAACCTACGTATTCAATTAAGCCCCGGTATTGATATTGCAAAATTAGTTGAATCTATTTTTAATATGCCCATTAAAATCGCGCAACAGCATCTTTTTGCAAACAGTTACAAGGTGTCGTTTGCTTTAATTAGAGAGTAATAAAAAAAGAGAAGCACTATTGCTTCTCTTTTTTATGATTTTGGTCAAGGGCTTATAAATTTTTATAATCCGTTCCCCAGTAATGCCAGTTTGTATTGCCAAAATGAGCAGGGTCTTTAACCGCCCCATTTTTGTGAGCTTGACTCCATTTAATTTCAGTAAGGTTGTTCTGTCCTTTGTTAAAAATGTTATACGAAGCATTATAAGTAGTATCGGTTGAAATAGCATACGAAATGTATCCACCATTTTCGGCACCTCCTGGAACAATGTTTAAGTATTTTATGTCAGATGTCGCATTGCTGATGTTTTTATGCCAGGTAACACCAAGCAATTCCGTATGGTTAGTTGGGTTATCATAAAGCGTCCATGAACCGGAATCAGTTCCTTCGAAATTTGAATCACCTGTGTACCATAAAAAGTTTTGAAATCCCAATGCCTTAGATATGTACATCTCCCAATGCACCTGGCTGCCACTTACTTTTGCATGCAGTACTGCCGTATAATTAGCTCCTGCAGTAAAGCCATATTCCCATACCCAGTCTTTACTTTTTTTATTCCATTCGGCTTGATAATTAAATGCATTCCAAAAGGAGGCAACCGGAACAGCTAATCCAACAGTGATAATTACATTCCACACAAAAACATTTCCTGCTGAAAAAAGGAAGTTGCTGTAAGTTGTGTCTTTGACATCAAAATGTTTTTGCCCGGTAACTGATGAATCTAACTCATTAAAGCTCATCACAAAAGAGGATGAAGGAGGGATAGCAGGTGGGTCGCCATGATCTTTTTTACAGGCAGGTTGAATACAAACGGTTGTCACAACCAATACCATCACAAAATAGGAAAAAACTTTTTTCATAAATAAAATTTTAGGTTAATACTGTTATTATACATTAAATTACTTATCAATAAGATTTGTGGTACAAATGTAACAACAAAATTTAATAATCAATACAAATAATGGAAATTTGTATAAAAAAATTTGCAAAGAGAATTATCTCATTTATTACCCAAAAAGCAATTTAAAAACATCTTCAATTTTACGCACAGGAGTGATGCTAATATTGCTTTTGGCTGTATTCAATCCTTTTTGATTGTATGATGAAATGATAATTTGTTCGAACCCCATTTTTTCTGCTTCGCTTATTCTTTGGTCTATACGATTCACGGGACGAATTTCGCCAGATAAGCCAACTTCAGCTGAAAAACAAATCTTGGGGATAATTGAAATATCTTCACTTGACGAGAGCACAGCACTAACAACAGCAAGGTCAATAGCCGGATCATCAACTTTTATTCCACCTGCTATATTTAAAAAAACATCTTTGGAACTTAATTTAAACCCGCATCGTTTTTCAAGAACAGCTAATAACATTCCTAATCGTCTAAAATCAAAACCGGTAGCAGACCGTTGAGGTGTTCCGTATGCGGCTGAACTGACGAGAGCTTGAGTTTCAATGAGTATGGGTCGTAATCCCTCAATGGTTGAAGCAATTGCAATTCCGCTAAGGTTCTCATTCAATTGTGACAACAATACTTCTGAAGGATTTGTTACTTCGCGTAAGCCGGAATTTTGCATTTCGTAAATTCCAAGTTCAGATGTTGAGCCAAAGCGGTTTTTGGAGGTTCTTAAAATTCGGTATCCATGATTTCGATCCCCTTCAAATTGCAGCACAGTATCTACCATGTGCTCTAATACTTTGGGACCTGCAATGCTTCCATCCTTTGTAATATGCCCGATTAAAAAAACAGGAGTATTGGTTTCTTTAGCGTATTTGTTCAATTCAGAAGCACATTCGCGAATCTGAGAAATACTTCCTGCAGAAGACTCAATAGATGCAGTATATAAGGTTTGAATGGAGTCTATAATAATGAGTTCCGGTTCTAGTTCTGTAATATGAATAAAAATATTCTGCGTTGCGGTTTCCGTTAAAATAAAACAATTTGGATTGTGAATACCAATGCGTTCGGCACGCATACGGATCTGAATTTCACTTTCCTCTCCAGTAATATAAAGCACTTTCAGATTTTTGATATTAAGAGCAATCTGTAATAACAAAGTTGATTTTCCTATTCCGGGTTCACCACCAATCAGAGTGAGTGATCCGGGAATAATACCACCACCAAGTACACGATTAAGTTCATTATTGCAAGTGTCAATTCTTGGGCTTTCAGATAACGAAATTTCGTTAATTTTTTGAGGTATACTGATTCTTTTTGCCGCCTTTCTTGAAGATGTGTGGGCGCTGGATGATTTTTCAACAAGTTCTTCAACATAAGTATTCCATTCGTTGCATGATGGGCAATTACCAATCCATTTCGATGATTGTGCACCACAATTCTGACAGTAGAAAACAGTTTTAATTTTGGCCATCTGAAAGATGAGTAGAAATTGTAGGAATATGAATTATGGGGCTTTGACAAATTCCTTGAAAGTAAGTCCGTGATCGGTTTCAATGATTAGGTGCATATCTTTTTTAGTCAATTTCATAATGCGCCATTTATGATTGTTCGATTCTAAATTACAATCAGCTATTTCAACATATTTTTTCCCAAGCTTCACATTCGTTATATATTGACCTGTGTCAGTTGGGGAACCTATAACCGAAATATATACTTTTTGTTCTTTTGTAAACTCCCATTGCTCGGTGTAGCTGCTGTTAATATCATTCACGTTTACTACAGTCCACTTTCCAATGAGTTTATTTTCTACGGCTTTTTTACAAGAAGCCAACATGATAAACAAAGTAACAAAACCAATAAATAAAAAGGAGTTTATTTTTGAAAAGTGCATTTTACTCATTCAAATTTTTGACAAATATATAAATTTTTAATAAACAAGCTATCTACCTGAAAGTATTTTCTTTTCTATGATAGAAGTTGAATATCCTTCGACCAGTTCCAGGGTAGCTATTTGTCCGCCTTTTGCTCTTACAATATCAGTTCCGACAATAGTATCGGGGGTGTAATCGTTTCCTTTTACAAGGATATCTGGTTGTACAAATCGGATTAACTCATAAGGAGTTTCTTCATCGAAAATAATTACTGCATTAACAAATAGCATGGAAGCCATTACCATGGCTCTTGAATGTTGGTCTATAATGGGACGATTATCTCCTTTGATTTTTCTAACAGATTCATCTGAGTTTAAACCAACAATTAAGATATCGCCCAAATCTGCTGCCTTTGATAAATAGTCCACATGCCCAAGATGGACGAGATCAAAGCAACCATTTGTAAAAACAATTTTTTTATTTTTAAAAATCCAAAAGGCAAGCAAATGGACAAGCAGATTTCTATCCTCTAATTTATTAAATTGAATAATCTTGGATTGAATAAACTCAATTTTTTTCATTTTTTTCATTTTTTTTCTGTGATATAAAAATAAGAATCCATGAAATGCCGCCAACAGTAATGATCATAAACCATTGAGTAAAGTACATCAAGTTAGCAAAAGACAATGCTGCAGTGGCGGGAACCAGAAAGAGGCCAATAAGGGTGGTTTTTACAACATATTGATAGGCACCAATTCCACCAGGAGTTGGAGCCAAAACACCAATACTTCCTAATGCCATAATAGTAAGAGCATCGACTGGGGTGAGATGACTAGTTTCTTTAATTGCGAAGAAACTCACATAAATAGTAAGTGAGTAGGCGCACCACATGATGACAGTATTAAAAATAAATAGTTTTTTTTGTTTAATATTTTTAATAGTAAGTATTCCAGACCAAAAACCTTTGATAATAGTTACTATTTTTTGGAACAATTTCATCGTTCGTAATTTGCTTAAAAACAATCGATATAAAACAGCAAAAACTAAAATTATCCCAATGCTAATACCACCGATAATTAGGAGTGCAGCAGTTGCGCTAGAAAACTTTGAAATAATAGGATTGAAAACATTTTCGTAAAGGAAATCGCTTAGAAAAAACAATTGAGAGAAAATAGTAATAAGCAAAATAACCAGTAGCGATAGGACATCAAATGCTCTTTCGGCTATTACAGTTCCAATTACTTGATTAACGGGTATTTTATTGTGATTTGCAAGAACACCACAACGCGTGATTTCACCTAATCGTGGCACAGCTAAATTTACAAAATATCCAATAAGAACAGCATACAGGGTGGTATGTGTTTTTGTTTTATATCCAAGAGTATGAATTAATTGATTCCATCTAATAGCTCTAATTACATGGCTAAACATCATGGTTAAAATAGATAAAAACACCCAAAAATAATGGGCGTTTTTAAAATATTTCCAAATTTCATTAAAGTCGGCATCCTTTAATGAAAGCCAAAAAAGTCCAAAGCCAATTGAAAGAAAAATGATATACTTAAGAAAAAAGAAAAGTTTCTTTTTCAAAAATTAGGGGAGTTTGTTGTTTTCTTTAGGAAACACCATGAAAGGTAAAAAGTTTTTGGCTTCTTCTGCATCTATATAACCATACGAAAGAATAATAACAATATCGCCCATTAGGGCTTTGCGCGCTGCTGCTCCATTCATGCAAATAGTTCCGGATCCACGTTTTCCTTTGATAACATAGGTTTCGAGGCGTTCGCCATTGTTAATGTTTACCACTTGAACTTTTTCATATTCGATGAGATGGGCAGCATCCATAAGGTCTTCATCAATGGTTATGCTGCCAATATAATTTATGTTCGCTTCGGTTACAGAAACTCGATGAATCTTCGATTTTAAAATTTCAATTTGCATAATGCTGCAAAATTATGAAAATAATTTAATGTTATCAATTAGCCGTATTTTTCCTAAAAAAATGGCAATGCAAGCAATAGGTTGCTTGCTTTGATCCCATGATGTAACTAGGGAGAAATCCTGAGCATCAACTATTTCAAAATATTCTAAACGAAAAGTCTTTGAAAATTTATACTTGGACATCACAAAATCCTTCAATTCTTTAACACTCATTGAGAATTTCAAATTTGATATTTGTTGAAGGGTTTGAAAAATTGAGCAGGCCTCCTTACGCTCCTCTTCATTAAGTAGTGCGTTTCGGGAACTCATTGCTAATCCGCTTTCCTCTCTTACAATAGGGCAAGGTATAATGTTGACATTCATTCCAAGAATTGAAACCATTTTTTTTATTATCATCAATTGCTGGTAATCTTTTTCACCAAAATAAGCGTTGTCTGGTCTTACAATTTCGAAAAACTTCCGTACTATCGTTGCAACTCCTGCAAAATGACCGGGTCTAAACTTACCTTCTAATATGGTATCTAATTCCCCAAAATTAATTTCAGTTGATTCTTCTGGCATTTCAGGGTACATCTCTTTTTCGATAGGTGCAAAGAGTATATCACAGGATCTACTTTTTAGAAGAGCTTCATCTTCAGCAAAATGACGGGGGTATCGATCAAGATCTTCCTTATTGTTAAACTGAGTGGGGTTCACAAAAATGCTGCAAACTACAATATCATTGGATTTGCGTGCTTCGTCAATTAACGATATATGTCCATTGTGTAAAGCACCCATGGTAGGAACAAAACCAATTTTGGCAGCATTAGAACGTGGTGCCGCTAATAAGTTTTCTAAATCGGTTATGGTCTTTGCTAATTTCATAGGTAGTCTTTGATGAGGAAAAGTACTTTTTTGAAAAATGGGTGCAAATCTATTATTATTTTGTGGGAATATTCATTATTTTTTTATACTTTTGCACAATAATTAAAAAACAATATAATTAAGATGGAAAAATATAAGGTTTTATTTGTTCAGCAGGAAATTACTCCATATTTAAACGACAGTCCGATGGGGATCATTGGTCGGTATCTACCACAAGGAATACAGGAAAAGGGAAAAGAAATAAGAACTTTTATGCCGCGTTATGGATGTATAAACGAAAGAAGAAACCAATTACATGAGGTTATTCGTCTTTCAGGTATGAACCTTATAATTAATGATAACGACCACCCTCTTATTATTAAAGTGGCCTCTATACAATCTGCTCGAATGCAGATATATTTTATAGATAGCGAAGATTATTTTCAACGCAAATTCGTTTTTCATGATAAAAACAATAAGTTGTTTAAAGATAATGAAGAGAGAGCTATTTTCTTTTGTCGCGGTGTGATTGAAACTGTAAAAAAACTTGGCTGGGGTCCGGATTTAGTCCATTGTCATGGCTGGATCTCGAGTCTTGTACCAATTTATTTAAAGAAAGCTTTTAAAGACAATCCTTTGTTTTCAGATACAAAAATTATCTATTCTGTTTATGATGATGAGTTTGAAGGTGCATTTTCACCCGACTTTGCTAATAAAATGAAAATGGCTGGAATTTCTGATAAGGATTTGAAACATTATAAGAATCCTACATTTGTCAATATTTCTAAGGCAGCTATTGATTTTTCTGATGGTGTTATTTTTGGAAGCGAAGAGGTCAATCCTGAAATACGCAAATATGTAATAAATTCAGGAAAGCCAGTGTTAGAGCACCAGACAATGGAAACTTATATTGATGCTTATTCAGATTTCTATGATGAAGTTATGATAAATGAATTAGTTCTTGTTGATTAATCTTCGACCTAAATTTTCCCAATTGAAAATTCTGCCCTCCTTTTGCAAATATTACTTAACAATCATATTTGTCTTGTCAATCTTTGTTAATGCATGTAAAGAACCCGATTCGATTGGTATGGAAGTTCAACCAATTGGTGATGTATTGGGGGTTGTTTTTTCTGACACAACTACGGTTGTTTCATATTCAATTCCTGAAGATTCCATTCGTAGCGACGAAACAATTTACAATTTGTTAGGATGTTATAAAGACCCTGTTTTTGGAACGAGTTCTGCATCAATAGTAACTCAACTTCGGCTGACTTCCAATGGGTATCCTTATGGCGCAGGTGCAAATGCAGATTCTTTAATATTGAATTTAAGATATTATGGATCCTATGGAGATGTTCGGGTTCCGCAAACGGTAAGGGTTTATGAATTAAACGAAACATTGAATGTGGATAGTAATTATTTTTCTAACAGAGTATACAAACTAAAGCCAACCGAGCTTGCAAGCTTTACGTTTACACCAAAACCACTTGATAGTATTTATGCTGATGGAGGCACATATCCTGCAACACTTCGTATTCCATTAAGTTTGTCTTATGCTCAGGAACATTTGATAAACTCTTCTCCGGCAAATTATGTTGACAATACTTCTTTCGCTAGCTTCTTGAAAGGGATCTGTGTTACTACCGTTCCTGTTAACTCCAATGATGCATTTGTTCCTTATGTTAATAAAGGTGCGATATTATATTTTGATTTACTCTCAGCTTATACCCGACTCACACTTTATTATCATAATGTCACTGATGATTCATTACGATGTAATTTTATAGTTAATAATTATTGCGCTCGAATAAATAAATTTAATCACTATCAATTTGCTGATGCATGCGTTAGTCTTCGTAATCAGGTGACTTTGCATGATACTATGGCAGGGAAACAAAATGTTTATCTACAATCAATGTCAGGTGTTAAGACGGTCATTAAATTTCCTTATTTAAAAAGTTACACTTCAAAAGGAAAAGTAGCTATAAATAAAGCAGAATTAATTTTAAGAGTAGATAATACAGATTTAACCATCAGTGAATTTGACGCACCACCTAAGTTGGCCTTGGTTAAAGTAAATGCCGATGGAAATTATTCATTCATGCTTGATCAGTTTGAAGGGGATTCCTATTTCGGTGGAAATTACGATGCGTCAAAAAGAGAATATAAATTTACTATCACACGACATCTTCAGAATATTCTAAACAATGATGTACAAGATTATGGTCTAATGTTAATGGTGTCTGGAGGGTCAATAAAGGCAAACAGGGTTGTATTTGTTGGGACGGATAAACTTTTATCAAGTCGTCTTCGACTAAACTTAACATTTACAAAAGTGAATTAATTATGTGTGGAATTGTTGCGTATATTGGACCGAAACAAGCGTATCCTATTTTAATCAAAGGTCTGCATCGTCTTGAATACAGAGGATACGACAGTGCCGGAATAGCAATGCTTAATGGAGATCTTCATTTATATAAATGCAAAGGTAAAGTTTCTGATCTCGAACAATTTATTGAGAATAAAGATGTTAATGGCAAAGTGGGGATTGCACATACTCGATGGGCTACTCATGGAGAACCCAATGATGCCAATGCACATCCTCATTTTTCAAATTCAAAAAAGTTAGCAATTATTCATAATGGTATTATTGAGAATTATTCAGTATTAAAAGAAGAATTACTCAGCCGAGGATATGTTTTTTCAAGCAATACTGACACAGAAGTCCTAATACATCTAATCGAAGACATTCAAATTAATGAAAAAGTTGATTTAGAAGAAGCATTAAGAATTGCTTTAAATCAGGTAATAGGGGCCTATGCTATTGTTATTATTTCAAAAGATAATCCCGATACGTTAATTGCCGCAAAAAAAGGAAGTCCTTTAGTTATTGGAGTTGGAGTTGATGAATTTTTTGTTGCCTCTGATGCTACACCTATCATTGAGTATACAAAAAACGTAGTCTATCTGGGCGAAGAAGAAATTGCCATTATTAAAAGGGGCGAAATTTTAAAAATAAAAACTATTCTGAATATTGATAAAACACCCTATGTTCAAAAATTAGAAATGCAATTAACAGCATTAGAAAAAGGTGGCTTTGATCATTTCATGCTTAAAGAAATATACGAACAACCTCGTTCAATAAAAGATAGCATGCGTGGTAGGCTAAATGCAAAAGAAGGTATAATTTCTTTAGGTGGTATTACCGATCACGAACAAAAAATTTTAAACGCAGACCGGATTATTATTGTTGCTTGTGGCACATCATGGCATGCGGCACTAGTCGGTGAGTATTTATTTGAAGAACTTGCGCGTATTCCAGTTGAAGTAGAATATGCTTCAGAATTCAGATATCGTAATCCCGTAATTTATGAAAATGATGTTATAATTGCAATTTCACAATCAGGTGAAACAGCTGATACACTTGCAGCTATTCAATTAGCAAAAAATAAAGGAGCAACCATTATTGGAATTTGCAATGTTGTAGGATCTTCAATCGCTCGCGCAACTGATGCGGGCTCTTATACTCATGCAGGTCCAGAGATTGGAGTTGCCTCTACAAAAGCTTTTACTGCGCAAGTAACTTTGCTTACCTTAATGTCGCTGATGATTGCTAATAAAAAAGGGACTTTGACAAAGTCAAGATATCATCAACTAATAAATGCATTGGACACCATTCCCGAAAAGGTTGAAAAAACATTGCTATTAAACGATCAAGTTAAAAAAATTGCAACTATTTTTAAAGATGTTCGAAACTTCTTATACCTTGGAAGAGGATTTAATTTCCCTGTGGCATTGGAAGGAGCATTGAAACTAAAAGAGATTTCGTATATTCATGCAGAAGGTTATCCTGCTGCCGAAATGAAACATGGGCCTATAGCGCTTATTGATGAAGAAATGCCCGTTGTAGTTATTGCGCCTCATACTGGAATTTATGAAAAAGTTGTAAGTAATATACAAGAGGTAAAAGCACGTAAAGGAAAAATCATCGCTATAGTTACTGAAGGAGATGTTATTGTTCAAGGAATGGCTGATTATATTATTGAAATTCCAGAAACAGAGGAAATTCTTGTTCCTATTTTAGCAACAATTCCATTACAATTACTATCCTATCATATAGCCGTTATGCGCGGTTGCAATGTGGATCAGCCAAGAAACCTAGCAAAATCTGTTACAGTTGAATAGGGCTTTATCCTAATCGTTTTTCAACAACATCCCAATTAATTAAATTCCAAAAACCGTTGATATAATCCGCTCGCCGGTTTTGAAAATCCAAATAGTATGCATGTTCCCATACATCAATGGTAAGAATTGGAGTATGACCATTTCGTAGTGGATTTCCTGCATTACTTTCTTGGATAATTTCAAGTTTTCCATCGGATGTCAATACGAGCCATGCCCAGCCCGATCCAAAGAGCGAAAGAGCAGCAACCGAAAACTTTTCTTTAAAATTATCAAATGAACCAAAAAAATTGGTTATAGCATCCCCTAATTTTCCGGTTGGAAGACCACCACCATTATGTTTAAAGCTATTCCAGTAAAAAGTATGATTCCAAACTTGAGCTGCATTATTAAATATTCCACCAGTAGCTTTTAGAACCATCTGATCTAAAGATGAGTTCTCGAATGGTGTTCCAACAATTAGCTTATTAAGATTAGTTACGTAGGTTTGATGATGCTTTCCGTAATGAAATTCAATTGTGTTTTTGGAAATCACAGGTTCTAATGCATCAATCGCATAGGGTAATAAAGGCAATTCTATATTCATTATAAATAAATTTAAATTTCTATTTGGAATTTTTATAATTTTGTTAAATTAAGAACCACAAAGATACAACAAAATGAAAAAGCTTATTTTCTTTTCTTTCTTTTTTTTAATTTTTCTGTTTTCTGCCTGTGGCCCTTCGGAGGAGGAGAGGGAAAAACAAAAAAAACATGATGACTCTTTGATGGAACCTGAGCGCGACGCTGCGATTGATGCAGCCAACAAACTATTAACGGATACAACGATGGCAACAGATACTGCTAAAAATATTCAATCTCAAAAACCAACCGCAAAAAAATAATTATCGTTTTTTCAACACTTCTATCGCTTTCAAAAATGTGTTATCTGTATTGTTAAGCAAAGGATAAAGAGCTTCATTACCATAAATATTTTTTCCGATTGCGGCTTTTAGTTCTGTTTTTATTATGACAGTCGATGCCTTGATTGCTTTGTCATTTCTTTTAACACCATTTTTTTCTCCTGATTTTATCAGACCTTCAAAAATAGCTTCGGACACCATAAACGATTTATTAAAATTTTCGGCATTTTTGTAAGTCGCTTTAATTTGTTGTCTATGACTGTCGGCATAGTCAAAGCCAAATTGATAAATAATTCCTTTGTTATATAGCTGAATAAAGTATTTTGTGTTTTGAGCTGTGTCAATAGGAACAAATATATCAGGCATAATTCCCCCACCACCATATACAATTTTTCCTTTTGGTGTTTTAAATTTCAGTGAATCAGCTAATGGTATACTGTCAGCATTCAGCATTTCGCCATCTGTAAAGCGATGGGCAAAATCATTGTAGTATTCATCTGAACCATTCTTGTACGACTTTTGGATGCATCTTCCGGTCGGTGTGTGATATCGAGCAACTGTCAGACGGATTGCAGATCCGTCTATTAAATCTACTTGTTCCTGAACTAAACCTTTTCCAAACGATCGACGACCGATAATTATTCCACGGTCATTATCCTGAATAGCACCCGAAACAATTTCGCTAGCCGAAGCAGAATTTTCGTCAATGAGAATAACCAATTCGCCATTTTCAAAAGAACCGCTTCCTGTTGCAAAGGATGATTTTTTTGAACGATGCAAGCCCTCAGTATAAACAATTAGTTTTCCATTACTTAAAAACTCATCCGAAAGGTCAATGGCTGCATCAAGGAACCCACCTCCGTTTCCACGAAGGTCGAGGATGAGTTTTGTCATTCCTTTGGACTTTAGTGTTAACAAAGCATTTGAAAATTCTTCGGAAGTAGTTTTCGAAAACTTACTGAGTTTGATACAGCCAATGTTATTTGTTACCATGTAGGAAACATCAATGCTGTATGTAGGTATAGGAGCACGGATAATTTTAAATTCGAAAAGTTTTGGCAAACCAGGCCTGAAAACGGTAATATTAACTTCTGTGCCTTTTTTGCCTTTTAACTTTTTCATCACCAGTTCGTTGGTAATTTTAATACCCGCAATTGATTTCCCTTCCACTTTAATAATACGGTCTCCGGCCTTAACACCGCGTTGTTCCGAAGGTCCCCCGGGTATAGTATTAATCACAATAACAGTATCTTTTAGTATTCTAAATTCAACACCAATACCATCAAACTTGCCCATTAGCGGGTCATTTACATCATTAAAGTCAGCCGCAGGAATGTAAGCCGAGTGTGGGTCTAAATTTTGTAAAATACCGTTGATTGCAAATTCTATGAGTTTATCATGATTAACGGTATCAACGTATGATGTTTCAATGTAATTAATCACATCGTTCAGCTTATTATAATTGTTTAAATTGAGCGAAAAAAAATCTTTGATCGTATTACCTGTCCCATTTGAAAAGCGTAAAAGTTTTACTCCTAAAAACATGCCTGCAACAAAAACAATTGCAAACATAATGGGGAGGTAAATGAATTTTTTTCGTGAGCTATTTTCCATTGATTAAAATATATGGTATGATTTTCCCGATTTTATATCAGGAATACTTCAGGTTCTCCAAACGTTAAGCACCTCGAGTACTTTTTATAGTACCCAGAGCGGGAGTCGAACCCGCACGAGTTTTACCTCACTGGTGTTTGAGACCAGCGCGTCTACCAGTTCCGCCATCTGGGCATCTTTGTATTTGCGATGCAAATTGGGCTGCAAAGATATGTAATCTTATATGACTTTTACAATAAAAAAATGAAAAGGATTTGTACCAAAAATTGTAATTTAAAATCTTTTATACCTTTACCGTTATATAAACACAGCAATGAAAAAAATTATAAAAATAATTTTGTGGATAGTATTTGCACTCGTATTGTTTGTTGCGGGTTTTTTAATTTACAGCACCATAACAGACTTTCAGCCAAAGCTAATTGAAAAACTTGAAATTTCAGGAAAAAAATTACCACCCGATACTTCTGTATTTTCAGTATTAAGTTGGAATATCGGGTATTGCGGTATGGGTAAAGAGCAGGATTTCTTTTTCGATGGAGGCAAAGGAGTAAAACCCGAACAAAAGGATTACGAAGCTTATGAAAATGGAATTTTAAATTTTATCAAAAAGAACGATACGGTGGATTTTGCATTTTATCAGGAAATAGATATTGAATCAAAAAGAAGCTATTATGTAAATCAATTAGAGAAAATTAAAGGTCTATTAAATAATCATGTTTTTTCATTTGCAAAAAATTACGATGTGGATTTTGTTCCTTTTCCACTTGCATCACCTATGGGCAAAGTGATTGCCGGCTTGGCTACTTTTTCGAAGCACCAACCTGTCAAAGCAATTCGATATGCTTTTACAGCTAACTTTTCGTGGCCAACCCGAATATTTATGCTTGATCGTTGTTTTTTGCTTTCGCGATTTAAATTAAAAAACGGAAAAGAATTGGTGCTGATTAATACGCATAACTCTGCTTTTGACAATACAACTGAATTACGCAAAACAGAGCTGCAACAGTTAAAAGAAAAAATGCTTGAGGAGTTTAATAAAGGAAACTATGTAATTGCAGGTGGTGATTGGAATCAAAATCCGTTAGGATTTAATGAGAAAAATATTATTTCTTCTGAAGCATCCCATTCTATTGATCCGCCTATGGATAAGCAAATATTACCAATTGAATGGAAATGGATTTTTGATCCTGCTATACCGACAAACAGAGATGCGAATACGCCTTATGAAACAAAAAAAACCAAGACTACTATTATTGATTTCTTTGTTGTATCACCGAATGTAGCGGTAATCTCAAACAAAACAATTCAAACAGGTTTTCAGTATTCCGATCATCAACCCATTTATCTCAAAGTAAAATTGTATTAATCTTCATTATAAAACAAATCGGCCGTAATGCTGTCGGCAAATAGCTTTCCCCTTTTTGATAAAACAAAAACAGGATCCCTGTTTTCGATGTTTCCTGCTTTAATATGTTTATTGGATTGCACATTAAAATAATTCGAATATTTTTTCCCGAAATCAAGTTCTAATTTCTTAAGGTTAACGCCCCAAATAGTCCGAATAGCTGTCATTACATATTCGTTATATTTTTGCTTGATTGATAAAAATTCTGATTCGTAGGGTGTTTCGCCGGATGAAATTTTTTGAATATAGGTCGATAAATTAGAAACATTCCATTGACGCGATTCATGGTTATATGAATGAGCTGAAGGGCCTATTCCCAAATATTTTTCGCCTTTCCAATAAGCCGAATTATGTTTTGAAATATAACCCTCTTTACAAAAATTTGAAATTTCATACTGATGGAAAAACTCATTTGTTAGATTCATCAGCATCAAAAATTGTTCAGCTGATTGTGCTTCATTAACTACTGTTTTTTTCTTTTTTATAATTTCATTATTAAGAATTGTTTTGGGTTCAATCGTCAACGAGTATGCTGATAAATGGGGAATATTTAATTTTATAACTTGTTGAATTTCTTCTTCCCATTTTTTATCAGAAAGAGTAGGAGTTCCATAGATCAAATCAATACTTAAATTTTCAAAACCAAAATCCTGTGCGCTTTTGATGGCTCTTTCCGATTGATTAGCGTTATGAATTCGTGATAAATAGTTTAAATCTTCATCATAAAAAGATTGAACACCTATGCTCAAACGATTGACTGCACTGCTTTTCAACGACCGTAAATAAGTGCTATTAATATTATCCGGATTGGCCTCAAGCGTAATCTCTGCATTTTTATTTACATTATAATGCCTATAAATTTGTTCAATAATTTTCATGAGCTGATTCTCATTAAGCAATGAAGGTGTACCTCCACCAAAATAAATTGTTTCAATCAATTCGTTGTTCAGGTAATCTTTTTGAAGGATAATTTCTTTACAAATTGATGACAGAATTAAATCAAAATGTTTAGATGACGCAACTGAAAAAAAATTACAATAGTTGCATTTTCCCTTGCAAAAAGGAATATGAATATATATTCCGGCCATGAAATTTTATTTTTTTAAAACAATACGGAACGTAGTGCCTTTGTTGATAACAGATTGCTTTACAAACAAATGTCCTGAATGATAATTTTCAATAATACGTTCAGCGAGAGTAAGTCCTAAACCCCACCCCCTTTGTTTTGTAGTGACCCCTGGATTAAATATGGTTTTATATTTCGATTTTGGAATTCCTTTACCTGTATCGGTAATGTCAATATAAACCATCGTAATTTCATCTGAAATATGAATGTGAATATTTCCGCTACCACTCATAGCATCAATAGCATTTTTGCATAAATTTTCAATTACCCACTCAAAAAGCTGCGTATTTAAAGGGATAAATAATTCATCTGTTTGAGGTAAATTGATATGGTAGGTAATGTTTTTCGAAGTACGAGATTTTAAATATTCAACTGAGTTGTAAATAACCTGAACAATATTTTCTTTCAATAACTTTGGAGGTGAGCCGATTTTTGAGAAACGATCGGTAATAGTTTCTAAACGATGAACATCTTTTTTTATATCTAAAAGTGTTACCTCGTCTATGCCCTTTGATTTTAAATGTTCAATCCAAGCAATAAGAGACGAAAGCGGCGTTCCTAACTGATGTGCTGTTTCTTTAGCCATTCCCAACCACACCTGATTTTGTTCAGCTTTACGTGTAGTGCTAAAAACAAAATAGACTACCAATAAAAATATTCCAATGATTCCAAACTGAATGTAAGGGTAGTATTTTAACTGAGTAAGTAAGTCGGAGTCTTTATAAAAAATATAGCTTTTGCCATAGTTTGTCAGGTTTAACTCAATTGGAGTATTTTGTTTTTCCATGGATGAAATAGTATGCAACAAATATTCTTTGTCTTTTACTTTAGAAGAATCAATATTTCCCGTACTGATAATTTTTGTTTTTGTGCTATCTGTAATGATTACTGGTGCAGATGCAGAATTTAATACAACTTCTGCAATAAATGTTTTGATGATGTCATCCAACACAACCCTAAGTTCCGTAAAGAGTTTGGAATCTTTGTAGAAAAGATAAGTTTTGTTAATGCCTGTGCCTGTTTCGATAGGATCATATTCAGAATATTCTTTTTTATATTTACCGCTAAGCACTTTCAATGAATCGGAATTGAAATCAATATTAAGCGAAGATGTAATATTGAATTTGTCATCGGTTAATATCACCGGAATATTGCTATTGCTTGATATTATGTCGAGATAAAACGTAAGGTCTTCGTTGTTGCTTGCATTAATCAAACGCGATGTGGCTTCAGCCCAAAGTTTAACTCTTTTACGTTCTTCAACTTTAATTTTCTCAAAAAAGAATTCCGTATACTTAACCAAGTTTGCTTTATGCTGAATAGCGTCAGCCCAAATTTTTACCTTTTGCCGTTCGTCATTAGCAATTTTGCGAACCAGCACATTGGTGTACCAAAGGGATGAACCAACAATAATAATAGCTATTGCAAGCAACAACCATTTCCATTTTCGCTTTTGAGAATAAATATTCATTCGTTCTGCAACCGACTATGCCTCTTTCATTAATACTGTTTTTGCCTTCAGTATTTCTTTTTTTTGTTCGGAACTGACAACCGGATAATGCAAATGTAGTGATTCTAATTTTGATTTTAATACTGAACAAACCAATGCGCGCATATACCATTTTTTATCGGCAGGAATAATATGCCATGGTGCATGATTAGTTGAAGTATGTTCGAGTATTTCCTGATAGGCATGCATGTAGTCATTCCAATACTGGCGTTCGGATAAATCGTTGGGTGTGAATTTCCAGTTTTTAGTTGTATCGTTTATTCGCTCAAGAAACCGACGTTTTTGTTCGTTCTTAGAAACATGCAGAAAGAATTTCAGAACTAAAATCCCATTATTATCCAAATACTTTTCAAATGAATTAATATCATCATAACGAGTTTTTAAAATCTGGTTTGCATTTGACAAATCAGATTTTATCTGTGGTAGTTTTTGATAAGATAAAATTTTAGGGTGCACGCGCGTAATTAAAACCTCTTCGTAATATGATCGATTAAATATTCCAATATTTCCACGTTCAGGTAATGCCTTCATACAGCGCCATAAATAGTCGTGATCCAATTCTTCGGTGGATGGTGCTTTGAAACTTTTTACCTGACATCCTTGTGGATTCATTCCTGACATCACATGTTTTATCACTCCGTCTTTGCCCGCTGCATCCATTGCTTGCAATATAATCAACACCCCGTATTTATCATGTGCATACAACATATCCTGTAGTTCGGATAAGTGTTCAAGATCTTTTTTAAATTCGTTTAAAACAGCTTCTTTCTTTTTAAACTTGCCAGTATCGTCTGTTTTGAATTGCTCAAGTTTTTTTTTGTCTTCGGGTTTAAAAATATACTTTTTGTAATCCATACTAATTTATTTTTAAGTGACTATTTAGGTTCATCTTCGTCCCATTCAATTGTAAAGTTAGAATTGTTTTTGGTTTTTTTATCCTTATTTTTTTTCTTGGTGTCATCCTTAGTTTCTGAAGTGTCTTTTTTTATCCAACCAAATTCTTTTTTTAAGATATTCTTAAGGTTTTGCTTTTCCTGAATAAAACCAACGACTATTTTTTCCTTCACTCCCTTAGCATCATATTTATATTCGGGCTTATCAACTGTGCCAAATACCGTGATATAAATAGAAGTTTTTCCCAATCCGTCATCTTCAACAACACCAAATTCTTCATTTTCTTTTTTGGCCTTTTTAGCTTTTTTCGAAAGCAGTTCCGATAACAAAATTCTAAGTCGATAATTGATTACGTTATCAAAAGTATGAGTACCGGATGCTTTTATGTTAATTGCCGAGGATTTAATATCCATCACTGGAAATGAAATGACTTGATTTTTGATTTCAATTTGATTTTTGAGTGTGGCAAACTTCACATCCGATAGGTCTTCAACCTTAATAAATTTTGCTAGTCCTTTCATGGGTGCATAGTTTAGCAACTCACCATTTTCTATGCTGAGTGTCGTCATAGCATAAATCTTATCGTAATTAACTTTTAACGAAGGCGACCAAACGGAAGCAAATTGAATATCCGCATTAAGCTTTCCTTTAATGTTATCATCCTTCATATTATTCTGGCCAAAATTTCCACATTCGTAAAATAATTTTGTGATGTTAACATTTTTTAGGGAAGTTTCTGTTGATATCATTAACTGTTCAGGATTTGAACCGTCAATAATTACCAAGGACTTTACACTTCCATCCAATGCATTAAATAAAAGTTGATTAATAATTAATTGTTGTTTACGCAATTTAATTTTTCCCGAAATGTTCGTCGCATTAAACTTGTTGAAGTTTAATTTACCAATAGAAACATTTAATTTAAAATCAAACTTTTCCGAAAACTGAAGCTTATAGCTTGTTTCGTTGCTTGTTGATTCATCAGTCAATAAATCATCTAAATCAATATTGTTTGATTTTACATCAGCATCAACTAGCAAACTTTGATTGGGCAAAAACAAAAACGAAAGTACATTACGGAAATATCCGCTTACTGAAAAATCACTTTTCGATATAGCTCCTGTAAGGTCATCAATAATTACATCATTATTGCTGAATTGAAAATTTCCGTTGATAGCGCAAAAATTATGCACATTATCCTTTAACTGAAAATTCATATTTTCAATCTTCATCTTTCCAGAGCAGCTGCTGTTTTTAAAATCTTCGAAAGTGAATTTAGTGTTTTTAATTTTACTTTTAAATGAAACATTCATATTCATCTTTCCGCTAATTGTTTTGATGTTTTCTATTTTTAAAAATGATTGTAATGCACTCAAGTCAACATCAGCATTGGCAGTGAGTTCCACCTCCGGTTGCGATAAATCTTTGATGTGTAGTTCTCCTTTTATTGATCCTGTTTCAAGTGTTGCTGAAATATTTTTAAGTGTCACTTCATTCGTTGATAATTGCTTTTGAGTACCGTTAGTATAATCACCGGTGAATGAAAGATTTTTTAGCGAAATATTGTTTTCCTTTTCAATAAACTCAGCATTTTTTACACCAAAATTTACTTTTATCAAAGGCATATCATTGTTTTTAAATGAGCCATTGATTGAACAATCAAAGTAAAAATCACCTTTGCAATTATATTTGCTTACATATTTTCTTAATTGATAGGGCAACTCTTTGATGAACGATTCCACTTTAATATCCTTACTTTTTATTTGCAAATCGGAGGTTTGTTTATTAGCAGAATATTCAATATTTCCTTCAATGTTGAATTCCATTTCACCAATACTTACATTACTTTCTTTAAAAGTATATTTATCTCCGCTAACATCAAGCACCATATCAACGGTGGCTTTTTTATTTGCGAAAAAAGTTAACTTCTGTTCTTTGATATAATTTATTTGCAGGTCGCCATTTGCATAGAAGGTATAATTATCATTTGAGAATTTACCTTTTAAAATTAAGTATTCAGCCAAAACAGCATAGTTTTGATTGGCGGATTGATTTTTATAATTTATTTGAACCTTATCTAAAATAATTTTCTGCAAATCAAGAGAAAAATTATTACTGCTAGTGTCTGTGGATTCTTTCCAAAAATGATAATTGTCAGAACCATCCGCAAACACCCTAATATTAAGCTCTGCATTTTGTGCTTCAATTCTTTTTATTCGATAATTCTGATCAAACAAATCCCAGATACTGAATTGTAAAAACACTTTATCAGCTTTTAACAAATTCCCTTTAGAATGTGTTTTTATTGCATCTTTTGCTGTAACATCAGTAAAAGTTAGGGAAGCAAAAGGGAATTTACGTATTAACGATAAATCAATTTCACCTACTTTAATTTCGGAATTCAATTGTTTGTTCAATTGCTCAATGGCATATTGCTTTACTCTGTCTTCGTATACATACCCAAGTAAAACAGCGATTCCAATTAAAAACAATATGCTAGCAAAAACGATAAGCAACACGCGTAAAATACGCCTGAGCACCTTAGGCAATTTTCTTTTTTTTTCTAAGATTCGTATCAGACACTCAATAAAACGTTTTACAAAAAGAAAATATTTTCTAATGAATCATTTTAAGAAAATTAATTTCAAGTGGGTTTAAAAAGCGCCATTTTCCTCGAAGCAGATCTTTTTTGGTCAGGCCGGCAAAACTAACCCTGTCAAGCTTTACAACTTCGTAATCCAAACTTTCGAAAATCCTTCGCACGATGCGATTCTTACCCGAATGTAATTCGATTCCAATTTGTTTTTTATCAAGACCATTTCCGGTATATGCTATTTCATCCACTTTGATAAAACCATCATCCATTTCGATGCCTTCCGAAATTTTAACCATATCGGCCTTTGTAAGAGGTTTGCTCAAAACAACATTGTATATTTTATGGATGTGGTATTTGGGATGAGTTAATTTTTTTGCTATTTCCCCATCATTGGTAAACAACAAAACACCAGTTGTGTTGCGGTCAAGACGACCTACTGGATAAATGCGTTCTTTACAAGCGCGCTCAACCAATATCATTACAGTTTTGCGATGTTGAGGATCGTCGGCAGTAGTGATGTAATCCTTGGGTTTGTTTAACAGAATGTAAATATTTTTTTCACTTTTCAATCGTTGTCCACCATATTTTACAACATCATCGGGCGAAACCTTAGTACCCATTTCTGTTACCACCTTGTCGTTAACAGTAACAGCGCCCGATTGTATGAGTTCATCCGCTTCGCGCCGCGAGCAAACGCCCGAATTAGAAATGTATTTATTCAAACGTATTAAGCCATCATTAGTCGGAGTCGCTTTTTGTTTATTTTGTGAACCACGGTTTTTATATTCCGATGAGCGTTTATATTTTGGGTCATAAGGATTGCTTCCTTTATTTTTATAAGATACTTTATCATAGTTCTTTCGTTCGCTGCCATCTTTCTTAAAGGGTTTTTTATCATCTCCAAAGCGTTTTCTTTTGTAATCGATGGGCTTAGCTTCTCTGTTAGAAGGCTTGTCTCTTTTGAATTTATCATGAGTTTTCGTATCGCTTTCTTTGCTGTCAAATGGTTTTCTTTCTTTCTTATATGGCTTTTTGTCAGAAAATGGTTTTACGTTTCTTTTCTTATCAAAAGTTTTTTGGGGTTTGGTCGAATGATGTTGCATATCATCCGTGCTCCCCGTTTCTTTTCGAACTGATTTTCTCTTTCTGCTTTTATCTCTCAAAGGCTTTTGTTTTTTGAATTCTGACATGTTTGTGTGGCTTAACAAATTAAGCTACAAACTTACACAATATTTTTTTAAAGGTAAAGGATGGTGTATAATTATAAAAACAAAAACATCAGTTTTCTTTAATAAAATTTGTACTTTTGCCATTTAAAAATTATCAATAATTAATGCAAAAGATTATAATAAAGGATAAGGAATTTGACATTTTTATTACGGCTGATGAAATTCAAAATTCTATAAATAATGTGGCTGCCAAAATTAATCAAGATTTAACAAACAGCAACCCTTTATTTCTTGTAGTACTCAACGGTTCCTTTATGTTTGCTGCCGATCTTTTTAAAAAAATCCATTTCCCTTGCGAAATATCGTTTATAAAACTCTCTTCTTACGAAGGCACTTCAACAACCAATGATATGAAAACCCTTATCGGATTAAATGAAAATTTAAACAACCGATGTATTGTGATTGTTGAAGATATTATTGATACAGGGAATACTATAGTTCATTTATTCGACCTACTTAAACAATACAGCCCAAGCGAGATTCGTATAGCAACCTTGTTATTTAAACCAAAGACATTTAATAAAGATTTTAAAATTCATTACATAGGCAAAGAAATTCCTAATGACTTTATAGTCGGCTTTGGTCTAGACTACGACGGCTACGGACGAAATTACCCAAATATATATAAAATTGTTTCTTAATTTAACCATCATTATAAAAATAACTTATAACTTTTCAAAAGATGTTAAACATAGTAATCTTTGGCCCTCCAGGCGCAGGTAAAGGAACTCAAGCAGTTCGTATTGCAGAAAAATTTTCTATGGTTCATATTTCTACCGGTGAAATTTTTCGTAGAGAAATGAGCGCAAACTCTGACTTAGGAAACGAAGTAAAAAGTTTTATGGATAAAGGTTGTCTAGTTCCTGACGATTTAGTTGTTAAAGTGTTGTTGTCTGTTTTGGAAAAAAACAAAGATGCTAAAGGCTTTATTTTCGACGGTTTCCCTCGAACAATTTATCAGGCCCAACAACTAGATGAGAAACTAAATAGCCAAAAATTTCCAGTATCTTTTGTCCTATCGTTAGATGTGCAAGAGCAAGAACTCATTAATCGTTTGGTAAAACGTGGTTTGGAAACAGGTCGTTCAGACGACACCCCACAAGTAATTTATCAACGACTTTTAGTTTATGCCAAAGACACCAAACCCTTACTTGATTATTATAAATCTCAGAAAAAACTGAAACAAATCAATGGAATGGGTAATATCAATGAAATATTTACTGAAATTTCTAAGGTGATCGGCTCTCATTTGTCTAAATAACATTCAATCCTGATTCAGCAGATGTTTTCTGAAATTTATTATTACATTTCAAATCTGAATTAAGGGAATAGTATGACTTCATCTAACTTTGTTGATTATGTAAAAATCCTTTGTCGTTCGGGCAAAGGCGGTGATGGCTCGATGCACTTCCATCGTTCAAAAATAAATCCGCATGGCGGACCAGACGGTGGAAACGGGGGTAGAGGTGGACATATCATCTTGCGCGGAAATAAGCAGCTTTGGACTCTTCTTCATTTAAAATACACCAAACATGTGTTTGCTCAGGAAGGACAAAACGGAGGCAAACAACTAATGACTGGGGCCGATGGTAACGATTACTACATTGATGTACCATTAGGTACAATATCAAAAGATTTTGAGACCGGTCTAATTGATTTTGAAATAACAACACATGGCGAAGAGCATATTCTGCTTCAAGGTGGCAGAGGAGGCAAGGGCAATGACCATTTTAAATCATCTACTTTTCAAGCCCCCAAGTTTTCGCAACCCGGTGAACCCGAACAGGAAAGATGGAAGATACTCGAACTTAAGATACTGGCAGATGTGGGATTAGTAGGATTCCCGAATGCAGGAAAATCTACTCTGTTATCTGTAATATCTGCAGCAAAACCCGAAATAGCCGATTATCCTTTTACTACACTTATTCCAAATTTGGGAATGGTTTCCTATTACGATAATAAATCTTTTGTGATGGCCGACATACCCGGAATAATTGAAGGTGCACATGAAGGCAAAGGACTTGGCACACGTTTCCTTAGGCATATCGAACGCAACTCTATCCTGTTGTTTCTAGTGCCCGTTGACTCAAATGACATTCGGAAAGATTACGCCATTTTAATAAATGAACTCAAACAATACAATCCTGAATTGCTTGATAAATCTAAAGTGCTAGCTATCACAAAATGTGATTTGGCAGATGAGGATTTATTAAAAGAAATAAAAAAAGAATTGCCTGCGGTTGAATGTGTTTTTATATCCTCTCATACCAACAAAGGACTTATTGAATTGAAACATCTGTTGTGGCAAAAATTAAATTCAACTGAAGATATTTAATAATATATTTGTAGTTCAACCTTTTTGAAATTGAAAAAAAATCGGACTCAAATAACAGTCATCCTTTTTCTTTTAATGTTATGTTGCCTCTCATGCAGAAACACAAAGCAGCTTGTCGATAAAGAATTTCTGCTAAATAAAAATAGTATTAAGGTTGATAATTCGAAAGTCAACAGCGAAGATCTTTCATCCTACATTAAGCAAAAACCAAATCGAAAAATATTGGGTTTGTTTCGATTTCATCTCACTGTTTATTCAATCGGAAACAAAGGCAAAGAAAATAGAATAAAAAAATGGATGAAAAATACGATAGGTGAGGCACCTGTAATTCTTGATACTTTCCTTACGGATAAATCAGTTAAGCAGATGATATTGTATCTTAACAACAAAGGATATTTTACCGCCAAAGTGAGTCGTTCGTTCGTTTATAACACAAGGAAAAAGAAAGTTCAGGTAATATATAACGTCAAGGCCTTTGAAGCATATAAAGTACTTCAAGTAAATTATGAAATCGAGGACCAAGATATAAGATCTTTTGTAATAAATGATACCAACAATTCCTTGTTAAAAGCAGGAAAAAATTATGATGTGGATGAGTTACAGACCGAGCGTGATCGAATTACAAAAAACCTCAAGGAAAATGGCTATTATGAGTTTTCAAAAGAATACATTACTTATAGAATTGATAGTTCTTTAAATTCTGTTAAACTTAAAATCACCTGTAAAATTAATCAAAGCAAAACAAAAGTCCGACTAGCAAATAGTGATTCGATAATAATTACAAATCATCCCAGATTCCTTATTCAGAAAATTTATATTTATCCTGATTATAAAACACTACAACTTGATACAATAAAATACGATACAATTAAAGTTTCTATTGCTCAACGGAAAAAATCTTCAATACCCAATACTTACTATTTTATTGTAAAGGAAAATGCACCTATTAAAGTAAAATTTAAAACTTTAACACAATCTGTTTTTATTGAACCTGGTCAATATTTTAATATCAAAGATGTTGACAGAACATATAAACGCTTATCAGATTTGCGTTTCTATAAATTTATAAACATCACATTTAATAATTCCGAAAACGATTCGATGATTGATGGAATGAAACTGTTAGATTGCCGCATTCAACTTACCCGCACAGCAACTCAATCAATTAACTATGAGTTCGAAGGGACTAACTCATCGGGCGATCTTGGAATTGCAGGAAACGTTGTTTATCAGAATAAAAACTTTTTTAAAGGGGCTGAAATTTTTAGTGTAAAAGCAAAAGGAGCATTGGAAGTCCGAAGAATTTCGGGGCAAAAAGACCCGAGTGATCTTATTTATGCATGGCTCCCATTTAATACTGTAGAAACCGGGCTTGAAACCGGACTCGATATTCCTAAATTTTTTGTTCCAATCAGAGCCGAACGTTTTCCAAAATATTTTAAACCCAAAACCAGTATTCAAGCTGGTTTAAATTATCAAAAACGACCTGATTATACAAGGTATATTACCAACGTATCTTTTGGTTACGACTGGAAAGAAAATGAAAAAAAACGCCATATCCTGAATCCGGTCGAAATTAACTCTGTTAAAATTAAATTGGATCCTCTGTTTGAGCAATCCATTGCTGGTCTTAGTGAACGCTTGAAAAGCGGGTATAAAGACCACTTAACTACTGCCTTAAAATATACATTTCTATTCAGCAATCAACTAAACAATAAATCTAAAAAGTTCGTTTTCTTTCGCGGTTCATTTGAGGCAGCAGGAAATCTGTTGAGTGCAATTAGTAAACCACTAGGATTTGTAAAAAAAGACAATGATTATTATACAGTTTTTGGTATTCGATATGCACAGTACCTTAGAGCAGATGCAGATTTTAGGCATTTTAATAAAATAAATAAAAACACCACGTTTGCATATCGCACTGCTTTTGGAATAGGTTTCCCTTATGGAAATTTACCTGTAATGCCATTCGAAAAAAGCTTTTTTGTTGGTGGTGCAAATGATATTCGTGCCTGGCAAATACGTACGCTTGGTCCGGGTTCTTTTAATGATTCTCTGAATTCAGTTCTCGATAAAACAGGCGACATCATGTTGGAGGGAAACATTGAATACCGTTTTGGTATTTATCACTTTCTTCAAGGTGCTGCATTTGTTGATGCTGGAAATGTTTGGCTGATGTATAAAAATGCGAAATTTAAAGATGGCGAGTTTTTGTTAAATAATTTTTATAAGCAAATTGCTATTGGTGCGGGATTGGGTATCAGACTCGACTTTTCATTCTTTGTTTTTCGCATAGACGCGGCTGCGCCATTGAAAAACCCTGTCTTCCCTGAAGGTAATCGTTGGCAGGTAAAAAGTTTGACATTCAAAGATATCAATTTAAATCTTGGAATTGGATATCCATTCTAAGAAGTGATTGACTTTGAATTAGTAAATAATTAGCTACTCATAAGAAATGAATACAGATACCATTCGTACTCAACTCACGGATAATTTCCCACATCAACCAACACTCAGTCAGTTCGAGCTCATTGATAAATTAGCTGCTTTCCTGACTGAACAAAATCAACATTCATTATTTGTAATAACAGGTTATGCCGGAACCGGAAAAACAACCGTTGTTCGTTCGCTTGTAAAAGTTTTGTCAAAAATAAAATATCAATCCTGCTTGTTAGCGCCTACAGGTCGAGCGGCAAAAGTGTTGTCGAATTATTCAAAAAAATCCGCTTATACTATTCATAAAAAAATATACAGAGTAAAAACAGGCATAGAAGGTTCCGCCTCACTGGTACTTATGCCGAATTTACATAAGCAAACTATTTTTATTGTTGATGAAGCTTCTATGATCTCAAATTATTCGGGAAATAATAATCATCAACTTTTCCAAAATAATAATATTTTGGACGACTTAGTGTCCTTTGTGTATAATCAGCAAAATTGCAAACTCATTCTCATCGGAGATGCAGCACAATTACCTCCTGTGGGAATAACTATCAGTCCGGCTTTGGATATCAATTACCTTAAAGCATCCTACAATTTTGATATTGAAAATAGTGAGTTAACGGAAGTAGTTCGTCAGAAAAAAGAATCCGGAATTTTGCACAACGCTAATAAAGTACGTGCAATCATTAATTTAAAAAATAATAAAGTTCCAACTTTTAATGTTGAAGACTTTGACGATGTTATTAAACTTGAGGGTTCTGATCTGGAAGATGCCCTGAATCATTCCTATTCGAACTATGGCAAAGAAAGCACATTGATTGTTTGCCGCTCAAACAGAAGGGCAAATATTTACAATCAGCAAATTCGTAATCGTGTATTTTATCAAGAAAACGAAATATCCACAGGCGATTTGGTAATGGTTGTAAAGAACAATTATTTTTGGCTTTCACCCGATTCTAATGCAGGATTCATTGCAAATGGAGACACTCTTGAAATTCAGAAAATAATTCGAATTGAAGAAATCTATGGATTCCGATTTGCCAAAGCAATTGTTCGTTTGATTGATTATCCGGATGAACCGGAATTGGAAACTATTTTGTTGCTTCAAACCCTTGCAGCCGAATCAGCGGCATTAACGGCATCTGACCAACAACTTTTATACAATACTATTCTTCAGGATTATGAACATATTCCGCAACTACGATTACGTATAAAAAATCTAAAGGAAAACCCTTACTTTAATGCCTTACAAGTTAAATTTGCTTACGCCCAAACCTGTCATAAATCACAGGGGGGGCAGTGGAATTGTGTGTTTGTAGAACAGGGATATTTAACGCAAGATATGATCAACAATGAATATATGCGTTGGCTGTATACTGCTATAACAAGAGCAACCGAAAAGTTGTATTTGGTGAATTTTAGCAAGGAGTTTTATTGATAAGCACCACAGCATATGCTGCAACACCTTCTTCGCGCCCTACAAAACCAAGCTTTTCGGTGGTTGTTGCTTTGATGGAAATATCTTCCTCTTCAATATTGAGTACTGAGGATAATTGTTTTTTCATCTCGGGTATATAAACTGAAATTTTTGGTTGTTGCAAACACACTGTTGTATCAATGTTCCCAATAGTCCAGCCGTTTTTTATAAGCAATTCTGAAACTTCTTTTAGTAAAAATTTACTATCAATATCTTTGAATTTGTCGGATGTATCAGGAAAATAGTATCCGATATCCCTAAGATTAGCAGCACCTAAAAGTGCGTCGCAAATAGCATGTATTAATACGTCAGCATCGGAGTGTCCGATGGAACCCTTGGTTGATGGAATTTTTATTCCTCCCAAAAAAAAATTAGCTCCCTCTTTGAGTTGGTGAACATCAAATCCAAAACCAACTCTTATTTTCATTTTGTTTCGGTGTCTTTGTTCTGTTCTTTGAAAGCATCAAAATCGAAGAGTAGCGTAAAGCGTAAAGTGTTTTCAAGTGGATTGTGTTGTTCGGTAGGAATTAAATAGGCAAAATCCAATCCAAAAACATTGTATTTTAATCCGGCACCAACAGTAAAGAATTTACGATTTCCTTTTGTTTTGGCTTCATTAAAATATCCTGCCCTGATTGCAAATTGTTTATCATACCAATACTCAACACCAATAGATGTGTTAATTTCTTTCATTTCTTCTTTAAAGCCCCCGGGTGCGTCTGAAAAAGATTGGAGCATTCCGCTTACAACACCAACATCATTCGGTTTGCCAAAATTTATTACAGGTTGTCCATTTACATATACAGGCAAACCTGTTGTGTCATTTGTTTTGTAAACAGGTGGAGTAGGGACTAAAAGTTTGTTAAAATCTAACAGAAATGATATCGAATTATATTTATCCAAATCAAGTGATAGCGAGCTGCCTAAACGTAAGTTTATGGGGATAAAGTCCCGTTGAGTAGACTCAGTATAAGAAATTTTATTTCCAATATTCGAAATATTTGCGCCTATTCCTAATAGTCCTTTTTGTTTTCCCATTTCAACGTTCTTTTGATAAAAAACGGAAACATCAGCAGCAGCAGCGTTACCTGCATGTGTTTGTTGCCCTCCTGTGAGTACGATACCACCGGTAAGGTTTGAATGGATGTAGCGTAAAGCAACCCCACCAGATAAATGATCAGAAAATTTGCGAGAGTATGCTACGTCAACAGCAAATTCACTGGGTTTAAAGTTTCCGATAACATTCCCAACGATATCAGTAAACGTAATATCTCCTAATGAAAAATATAAAAGAGAGGCAGCTATTGCTTGATCCTTCCCGATTTTTTTATACCCTGTTATGTATGCAAGGTTTATATCGTTTACCAATTTCCTAAGCCAAGGACTGTAGGCCATTGAAAATCCCATATTTTTATCAATAAAAGCATACTTCGCCGGATTCCAATGCAGCGAATTTGCATCGGGTGTAGAGGCAACTCCGGCATCACCCATTGCACCTGCTCGTGCATCAGGCGCAATCAATAGAAAAGGAACCGTAGTAGTAATGGTGTTTACCTGTCCTAAAATTGAAGTTACGTCAACTGTTCCTAATGAAGGGTTGCCCGTGTTAACAAACGGATTCTTCAAGACATACGCTGAAGGGTCGTTTTGGGCGATAAGACCGAAACTTAAAAAATTAACAGCAGCTATCAAAACGAAGTACTTAACTTTAATTAATATTATTTTCATGACTAAAAATTTAATAAATATTGATTTTTTGATTTAAAGTAAGTACTTTTTTTATCATGCTAAATCATTAAATTAAGACTCAATTAAGTTTGCAAATATAAAAATTATGTAATAAGTATAAAAACTATTTTAAAATCACTAATTTTTGAATCACTTCTGCTGTTTTCTCTTCAGTTCCTTTTACAGATAATTTATAAATGTAAACGCCTTGTCCAATTCGGTCTCCGAAATCATCTCGGCCATCCCAGGTTATTTGATTGGGCTCAATTCTAAATCCACTCGTTTGAATGTTCGCATCAATTGTTTTGATTAACTTTCCTGTTATTGTAAAAATTTGAACCATCACATCAATTTCGCAACATGGCTGATTGTGATCAAAACAAAAAGAGGTGTGGGTTGTAAAAGGATTTGGATAATTGAATACATGATTGAGAGCAAGTGCAGCTGATGTAGAAACAATAAATTCAGTGTATGCCTCCGTTGAATTATTAAATACATCCCACAATTTTAAACGCAAAGAGTGGTTTCCATCGCTTAGAGATGAAAATGGATATTTGATTGTACCGCTATTAAAGCTATCCAGATCTGCTTCATAATAATCATTCAGTATAAAAGATTTATTATTGTCTTCATCAAGTGTTGCAACAATGTCATGTCCAATGCCATTTCCAACAGTATTGATTCCATGCTCGTCTTTGGCTAAAGATAATAGCAAAGGATTTTCGTTTGTTATTCCACCAAAAACAAATTTAAGATCATCTAAATACAATTTTACATCTGGTCCTGTGTTATCAATAGGAGCATAGTTGTCGGAGCCACCTATAATAATGCTTTCATCAAATCCTGTCGCATCGCTTGTGTCTGTCTTTGCATAATAACTTATACGCCCGAAACCATAATTATAGGCAATGTCTTTAGGAACATAAAACGAGAATGAAAATTTGCCATTTTTAACAGAAACCTTTCCTTTATAAATAATATTTTTTTGCAAATAAAAAGGCATGGAATAACTTTGAGGATCATTTCCTAAAGTAGTTACCGTTTGTTTTTTATCATAAACAGTAGGAAATAGTGTCCCATAATAGTTTGTTAAAATAGTTCCATTTCGACTGGCAATTTTTCCTGTAACAGTAACTTTTGTTAATGCTTTTAATGTATCGGTCCCATTCGAAGTTATTATTGAGTCTGTAAAAATACTATCTTTTGCAAAAGCCAGACTTAATGCCGGATCGCCTAAAAGAACAAAATTTCTGATAGCCGAGCCAGATGAGCTTGCAACTTTTGCGTTTCGAATATTATCACCCATTTTTGGATATTGCCCATTTTCCTGTACAAATGAAAATTTATAGAAATTTTGGTTGAGCGTAAAATTAGAACTGGCATAAGAAAGTCTGGATGTTGTAAACAAAGAAATCCCACCGCCATTTGGATTCAAAAATACCCATTCTCCAGCCGAAGTTCTAACAGGGTCATCAAAACGACTGAATTCGCATGTTGCAGTAATAAAAACAGGCATGTTACAAGTGTTGTTCCAGCTATTAATATGATATACCTCCAACACTCTTTCGTGCGCCCAACCCAACTCGCCACCATGTCCGGTATAATTGACAATTAATGCACCTTTTTCAACTCTTTTATTAATAGCATCTGTAACATCAGGATAACGTTGACCACCAGGGGTAAACAATTCTTGATAAGCATCAAAATAAATTTTATCAATGTTGTAGTTGTTATATTTTGTGTCAATATAATTGGCCATAGTTTCGGCCTGACTAACATGTAGATTTCCATCTTCGTCATCAGCTACAAAACAAATAGTATTTCGCCAATCAGCCATTCTTGCAACGGTGTTGCTAAATTGAGTGCAATTTCCTTGGATTGGCTGGTCACATCGAACCAGGTAACGTTCAACTTTGTCCACAGCGGTTTTAGCTTCATCTAACGTCTTTACAGGGAAACGACCTATTCCCACATCTAAGTCACCATAACTGCCAACTCCTTCATTTGAATCTAATAATCCAAAAAAGTCATCTGTACACCATGAATTACCTGTGTTTAGCGACTGATCTGATTGATAGGTTGGAATATAATTGGTGTTACCGGTGATCCTGTTTTTTAAATCATAGGAGGCATCACCAAATAATAAAAGATATTTTGGAAATTTTGTGCTATCAGCTTGAGCTCTATCATAAAACATTTTAACAAAATCTCTGATGGCAGACAAGTCTTGCATTCCGGAAGAAAACTCATTATAAATTTGTTGAGGTGTAACAACCACCACCGTTATATTGTCGTAAGTCCTGTGAAGGTCAGCCAGTCGCTGCGCTTCACTGATAAAGTCGGGATGAACAACTATTATCATGTCTGTTTGTTCTATCCCATGGAGGTTTTGATTGGTAACATGTCCTTCAAAAGTCGGTGTATAATAATCACTGCCGTTAAAAGAAATAAACTCTTTTAAAGTGTCTGTAGGCAAGCGAAAAACGAGATTACTGCCCGAAAGCACGGCTTCTTGTTTTTTTACCTCGGTTGGATTTGTTACATCCCAGAGTTGTACAGATGAATTAGCATTGGCTAAAGTAAATTCTGAGACTTTTCCAATTCCTATAGATGCTGCATCACGAAAAATAGTTTGTGAGCCCGTAAAAATTAACTGCCTTCGGACATTCATTTCAAAATAATTCAACCATGCAATTGATGAGGTAGTCAACTTGGAAATATTAACATTAAATGTTCCCGTAGTAGCCGTAAAATTAATATCAAGACTTTCTTCTTTGGCATAATCCGATGACAGACTTGGAGTAACGCTACCAATGGTAAGCAATCCTGCGTTTCCATTTACATTAATATTCATATTTGTTGATGTTGCTGAGTTTCGGGCAGCAATAAAAGTTGTAAAATGGACAGGCGATCCAACCACAATATTGGGAAAGTTCAATGAAAATCCATAAGATGTTATCACATCAAAATATTCGCCATACCATTTTTTACCCGACATAATCAGGTTTACTGAATCTTTTTCATGGCAGCCGTAATCATCAAATGTTGTCACGTTGTTAGTAGCAGGTGTTATTACCGAGGACTGATTGGAAATTCTCTTCCCTAACACGGCATCAACCGAAAAAAAATAGTTAGTGACGTCAGCATAGTAATTTGTAATATGTGCAAAATGATGTTGAATAGTATCGTATTTCCATCTAGTTGGTGATTGGCCGTAAAACAATACGTAATCGCCAGGGTTAAAAACACCATCGTTTTCGCCTTCAACCCAAATAGAATTTTCTGGCAAGTCGTCATGTCTATAACTTCCGTTTAATTCAGGTAACATTTCGCCACCTTTGCCATAAATATGAATGTTTCGTGGATCAACAGAAGCAGGGTCAAATCCCATGGTAGTTAAATCTTCAAATGTTATTTTATATATACCATCAGCTTGAACGCCAATTTTATAATAATTGCCATTTTTTAGCAACGAATTTGAAGCCCAATCCTTTTGAAAATAGTCTTTTTTAGTTTTGTTTTCCTCTGTTTCAACCTTCAATTCAAAAGAAACCAACTTTTCAAATTTACCTGACGAGGCATTTTTTCTAATTGGGATAAATGAAACATTAGCAAAAGGTTTCTTTTTTTCATATCGAATCTCAGTAACAAGTTTTATTTCAGAAGGAATATCATAGTTACTCTTAATAATAAGTTGTGCTTCTTCAAATGTTAATTCAGCAAATTCCGGATTCATAATTTTTGCATTACTAATAATCTGATTGCTTCCTATTTTTTGTCTTTCAAAATAGTAAGGAATAGGAGAAATATTGTCTTTAAAAACGGCATTTTCAAAATACAGGAAATCTAAATCTTCTTCATCACTAATTTTTTCACTAATTATCCCTTTCCAATTGATAAAGTGCTTGTTTGTTGAATATGAAGACATTGTCTTTTCCTTTTGAGCAAAAACGGCAGTTGGTTTTGCAAAAAAGAAAATAAATATTAAAAATATAAAATATTTTAAACGGATATACGTTTTACATTTCGAAATAACAATAAGATTATTCATTAAAAGCATTTTATTATAAAATACAAATTTCGTAATTAAATTTAACATATTGTAATATTTAGTATTTTTTATATTTTTTTGAAACAAAAACAAAATTGATTAAGTAAAAAGATATTTAGTAAAAAACAGGGCGCAAACGGAATCATGGTTTAATTATTTTAATATTTCTAAAAAAAATTGTCAGATTGCTAAAATTTTAATATCTTTGTACTCTCTTTTTTAAAATATAGTATCCGAATTTATGATAAGAAAATTACTAATCACCGTAGCTTTAGGTCTTTCTGTTTTTCAGACGGGATACGCGCAGGATATGCATTTTTCTCAATACTATGCAAATCCACTTTACTTGAACCCTGCTTTTGCAGGAACCGTCATGTGTCCGAGACTTATTATGAATTACAGAAATCAGTGGCCGGCTATTTCAGGTACTTACACGACCTATAGCGCTTCTTACGACCAACATATTGAAAGCATGTCCGGTGGTGTTGGACTGATGGTGAATACTGATAAAGCAGGTGAAGGCACTATTACTACAAATGTAATAAGCGGTATCTATTCCTACAGATTACCTGTTAACAGATTCTTTTCAATCAAAGCAGCTCTTCAAGCTACCTATTTTCAGAAGAAAATAGATTGGGATAAATTGACATTTGGCGATCAAATTGACCCTCGTTATGGATTTATTCACTATACACAAGAAACAAAACCCGCTGAACTCGTTAAGGGCGCTGTTGATTTTTCAGCCGGTTTGCTTGGTTATGGCGAAAGTTTTTTTGCAGGTGTTGCGGTTAACCATCTTACACAACCACAAGAAGGTTTCTTTTCAAGTAGCAAGCTTCCAATGAAAATAACAGCCCATGCTGGTGGTATCATTGATTTACAGCACAGGCGAAGAACCAGAAAATTGGAAGACCCAACGCTATCTCCAAATATTTTGTATATGAAACAACAGGATTTTGAAGAAATTAACTATGGGTTATATTTAAACAGATATCCCATGGTTGGCGGAATCTGGTTCAGGCAAAACTTTAATAATCCCGATGCCTTAATTGTTTTGCTTGGTTTCCAAACCTATTCATTTAAATTTGGATATAGCTATGATCTTACCGTTTCCAAATTAACAAGTGCAACAGCCGGTGCTCATGAGTTCTCATTTGCATTGCAATTTAATTGTAAACCAAAAAAGAAAAGAATAAGAGCGATCAACTGTCCTTCTTTTTAATTATTAAATTCAAATTACCAAAACTCAATAGTATTATCATGAAAAAGCGAAGTATTTTAACAAAATTAGTGGTTGTAACAGCATTTATTGCATTAGCATCGTGTAATAAAGAACAATCTCCTACAACAGGTTGGGAGTACAACAACTCTAAAAACGGCGGCTTTGAATTAGTTCCTTACTTTGAACAAGAAACAGGACCCGGGCTAGTCCTTATTGAAGGTGGAACTTTTATAATGGGAAGAACTGAGCAAGATGTGCTCTATGATTGGAACAATATTCCACGTAGAGTTACAGTTTCTTCTTTTTATATGGATGAAACAGAAGTAAGAAACTTTGATTATCTTGAATATTTATTTTGGCTAAGAAGAGTATTCGGTACTGACTTCGTCGAAATTTATAAAAAAGCGCTCCCTGATACCTTAGTTTGGAGAGATAAATTAGCTTACAATGAACCCTATGTAAATCTTTACTTAAGGCATCCTGCTTACCGTGATTATCCTGTTGTTGGTGTTGATTGGCTTCAGGCTAATGATTATTGTGCATGGAGAACCGACCGTGTAAACGAGTTTATCCTTATTCGCGAGGGAATTCTTAAAGTGAATCCAGATCAGTCAAATGCTGATAACTTCAATACAGACGCTTATTTAGCTGGTTTATATGAGGGGTCCGTTAAAAATGACCTGATTGATATTAGTCCAAATGGACAAGGTACTCGTAAAGTAAAAATGGAGGATGGTATTTTTCTACCAGAATATAGATTGCCGACTGAGGCGGAATGGGAATTTGCGTCTTTAGGATTAATTGGAAATACATTATACGAACGTGTTATTGAAAGAAGACTCTATCCTTGGAATGGTCATGTTTTAAGAACAGACGATAATAATAATATGGGTGAATTTGTATCTAATTTTAAAAGAGGCAGAGGAGATAATATGGGTGTTTCTGGAAATTTAAATGACGCTGCAGATATAACAGCTCCTGTTTTTGCTTATTGGCCTAACGATTATGGTTTATATAATATGTCCGGAAATGTTAGCGAATGGGTGATGGATGTATACAGAACATTATCATACGAAGATATTACAGACTTTAGACCATTCAGAGGTAGTGTATACCAAACACAAAATTTAGATGCTGATGGGAACTTTCAAAAAAATGATACAACCGGAAAGCTAATGTGGAGGAAGGTTACCGTTGGAGAAAATATTAACAGACGTAATTATCGTAAAGCAGATAATATTAATTATTTAGATGGGGATGCTACTACCGCTACTGATAATGCATTGTGGGAGCAAACCGTACCCGACACCACAACTCAACGGGATAGTCTTGGAAATATCATTCCTCCTACAGTAGTTGACGAGAATACAACTGATTATATGTATAAGTATGCCGTTTCCTCAATGGTAAATGATAAGGCAAGGGTTTATAAAGGAGCATCTTGGAGAGACAGAGCATATTGGAATGTTGCAGGAACTCGTAGGTTTTTAGATGAGAAACAATCTACTGATTTCCTTGGATTCCGTTGTGCTATGACCCGTGTCGGTAGCCCAATAGGTAATTACTAAAAACTCTATAAAAAAAAGAGAAACCCCATTTACGATTTATGTGAATGGGGTTTTCATTTACATAAAATGAAAATAGTAGAATTATATAAAATCTTTCTTGAAAATCGAAAAATTATCACTGATAGTAGATTAAGTGAAAAAAAAGCTATCTTTTTTGCACTTAAAGGGGATAACTTCAATGGAAATGAATTTGCTAAATCTGCATTAGCTAATGGGTGCTCATATGCAGTGATTGACGAAATAAAATACAAAAAAGATGATCGTTTTTTATTAGTCGATAATGTACTTAAAACGCTTCAGGAACTAGCAACGTATCACAGAAAACTTATGAATATACCTGTAATTGGTATTACGGGTACCAACGGCAAAACAACCACAAAGGAGTTAATGAATGCTGTTTTATCTAAAAAATATATCACATTAGCAACAAAAGGGAATTACAATAATCATATTGGTGTGCCCCTAACCATCCTTTCCATAACCGAAAATACCCAAATTGCGATTGTTGAAATGGGCGCAAACCATAAAGGAGAAATTGCTGAATTATGCGAAATTGCTCAACCTAATTATGGAATTATTACAAATGTTGGTAAAGCACACCTTGAAGGATTTGAAAATATCGATGGTGTAATTGAAACTAAAAAAGCTTTATATCAATTTTTAGAATTGAATAATGGTGTTGCATTTGTTAATGAAAAAAACAGTTTACTTAAAGAGCTTTCAAGTAAAATACCTCAAGTTACTTATGGAAACTCAGCGTTTGCAGATATCAATGGGAGGATTCTTTCATGCGACCCACTACTTGAATTTGAATGGAACACTGCTGATTCAGCAAATGAAAAACATCATGTTAAATCGAACATTGTAGGTGAATATAATTTCGAGAATGTTCTTGCAGCCGTTTGTATTGGAAATTTTTTTCAAGTATCTCCAGATAAAATAAACCTCGCCATTAAAGAATACATTTCAAATAATAATAGATCTCAGATTGTTAAAACAAAAACAAATATTATTATACTGGATGCTTACAATGCAAATCCTACAAGCATGAATGTCGCAATAAATAGCTTTTGCACTTTGAAATACTCAAACAAAATAGCTATCATTGGAGATATGCTCGAACTTGGGTCTTCAAGCGAAGAGGAACATAAAAAAATCATTGATGTTTTAATGCAAACCCACCTGTTAAAAATATTTCTAGTTGGTAATTCATTTTCTTCTTTTAATTTACCGCCTGAACGCTTTGTTAGTTTTGCCAATGTGGAAGATGCGTTTGTAAGCATGAAACAGGAAGCTATTCATAATGCAACAATTTTAATTAAGGGTTCAAGAGGAATTAAACTCGAGAAATTAGTTGAATTATTTTGATGCACACACTAATTGAATACAATGTAATTGGGCTGATGTCAGGCACTTCATTGGATGGTGTTGATTTAGCTTACTGTAAATTTTATTTACACAATAGTCAATGGTCTTATGATATTATTGCTAACGAGACAGCTCCCTATGATGCGTTTTGGAAAGAAACATTAAAATCTTTGGAGAAAAAAGATGCTGCTACATTTGCGCAAATTAATACTGATTATGGTCATTTTTTGGGGAAACTAGTTAAAACTTTTATTGCCATAAACAATATTAATGCTGATTTTATTGCATCACATGGACATACTATTTTTCATCAACCAAAGAAAAAATTGACTGTTCAAATTGGTAATGGATCCGCTATTGCTGCTGAATGTGGCCTTTCAGTTATTTCCGATTTCAGAAGCTTAGATGTTGCACTTGGTGGTCAAGGCGCTCCGCTTGTTCCTATTGGAGATAAACTGTTGTTTGGTAAGTATACTTTTTGTTTGAACCTTGGTGGGTTTGCAAATATTTCTTTTGATAAAAAAGGCAAAAGAATAGCGTTTGATGTTTGTCCTGTGAACATTGTATTGAATTTTTTATCAGAGAAAAAAAATCTGGCTTTTGACGAAAAAGGGAAAATGGCTTCGTTAGGAAAGGTTAATATAGAATTATTAAACAAGCTAAATAATTTGGACTTTTACAAAATGAAACCTCCAAAATCATTGGGGAAGGAATGGTTAATTAAATCATTTATTCCAATTCTTGAAAGCTTTTCAATTTCAGTTGAAGATAAACTTCGGACTGTTTGTGAACATATAGCAATACAAATTTCCATAATACTGAACTTAAGTTCAAATGTGTTAGTAACCGGAGGCGGAGCATATAATGACTTTTTGATAGGATTAATAAGAAGCAAAACGAAAAATGAATTTATCATTCCCGATAAAAATGTTATAGAATTTAAAGAAGCTTTGATTTTTGCTTTTCTGGGAGTTCTAAGAATGCGAGGTGAAATTAACTGCTTGAAATCTGTGACTGGTGCTTCACGCGACAATTCGGGTGGTGCAATCTATAATTATAAATAATGGAGAAGAATGGATATTATTATAAGTGAGTTTTTTGAAAAAGAGATTTTAGGAAATACGATTATACAGTATTGTTGGTTTGCTGGAATTATTCTGGCTGGTCTGGTTTTAAAAGGTTTGGTTTCAAAAATTTCAAGCCATTTATTATTTCGATTGTTTAAAAATTATTCAAAAGAAATTAAAGCTCAAAGCTTTTTAAAATTATTGAGGAAACCTATTGGTTGGTTGTTTTTTTTAATCATATTTTATATCGCATTTACTCAAATAGACTATCCCTCCTATTGGAAACTAAAGCCATCTTCGGAGTTTGGGTTAAGAATGGTTGTCGAAAAATTATACCTGACTATTTTAATCTCTACAATCATATGGGGATTTATTCGAATAGCTGATTTCTTTGGCTTGGTCATGATGAAGCGAAATGAAACATCGGGAAATAATTCCGAAAAGCATGTAATAATTGTTATTACAGAAACTACTAAAGTGGTGATAATTATTTTAGGGGTGTTTGTAATTTTGGGTTCAATTTTTAATATTAATATAGGTTCGTTGATTGCCGGATTGGGCATTGGCGGACTTGCCGTTGCATTAGCGGCTAAAGATACTTTGGAAAACTTCTTCGGATCATTTTCTATTTTTCTCGACAAACCTTTTGTGATTGGCGATCATGTAACTGTGGGAAATGTATCAGGAATTGTTGAGAAAATAGGGTTTCGCAGTACGCGTATTCGAACACTCGAAAAAACATCTGTTGCTGTTCCAAATAAAAAAATGGTGGATGTTGAATTAGAAAATCTGAGTTTAAGAACATCACATTATGCAAACTACACCATTTCCTTAGATCAAAACACCTCATTGGATACAATCAAATCTATTATTGCGCAAGTAAAAATAATACTCGCAGAAAATGCTAAAGTGAAAGGGGCTTCGCAAGTAAAACTAATCGAAATTTCAAAAGGTTCATTTGATATCTTAGTCCAATATGACGCTGACACAACAGACCATAATGAATCCCTGAGTATAAAAGAACAAATAAATTTTGATATAATTAAGATTGTAAAAAAACACAATGCAAACTTTGCAAGCTTGTTATCGCAGTCATAATCTCTTTTTGTTTCTCGTTTAAATACCTTATTCCTTTTTTTATGTTTATGGAAAATAAACTATTTTCCATCTGGTAAAATATTGCATTGTAAAATACGTTATCATTATTAACAAATGATTGTTTAAAAGTAGAAACTTTCATTCGTCCGACAGTATTGAGAATAAGTAATTTTACTTGCAAAAACAAAAAATTATGTTAGGATTTCTTTTACAAATAACTGAAACTGCTGCAGTACAGGACACAGCAGCAAAAGTCGTTAACAAGGTAGCAGCAGCGCAACCAACTGTTGAATCATTAAACTTGTGGGAACTGATAATGAAGGGAGGAATTATTATGATTCCTATTTTCATTTGCTCTTTCCTGGCTATTTATTTTTTCTTCGAACGATTAATTGCTATTCATAAAGCTTCAAGATCGGAGCGTAACTTTATGAATAATATAAAAGATTTTATTTACGATGTAAAATTAGACGCAGCAAAATCTTTATGCAAAACTACGAACACTCCTGTTTCTCGTATGGTAGAAAAGGGTCTTGAACGGATTGGACGTCCTATTTCTGAAATAGAACGCTCAATTGAAAGTGTTGGAAAATTCGAAATCTCTAAGCTCGAACGCAATCTGAAAATACTTGGAATTGTTGCAGGTATTGCTCCAATGCTTGGTTTTATTGGTACTATCATGGGTGTAATAAAAATTTTCTACAATATATCTCTTTCTGATAATATCAGTATTGGAATTATTTCAAGCGGACTCTACGAAAAAATGATTACCAGTGCTGCAGGGCTAATCGTTGGAGTTATTGCTTATACAGGTTATCATTACTTAAATATTTTACTTGATAAAGTTGTTTTTAAAATGGAAGACAGCGGAATAGAGTTTATGGATATTTTACAAAAAGAAGGATAATATGAATCTTAAAAGACGCTCAAGTTACACAGCCGAAGTATATACCGGCTCATTGAACGACATCATGTTTTTTTTGCTGTTGTTCTTTTTGATTATTTCTACCATGGCAAATCCATCTGTTATCAAATTGATGTTGCCTAAAGCAACTACCTCTCAAGCGATGATGACCAAGCAAGTGAATTTATCTATCACAGCAAACAAAGAATATTATATCAACGAAAAGTTGATTCCTTTTGAAAAACTCGAAAGCGAAATGGCAGCTGAAACCCGAAACATTGCGGAGCCAACCGTCGTATTAAGGATAGATAATGCACTTACTATTCAGGATTTAGTTGATGTATTGCAAATCGGAAACAAGCTGAAAATTAAAATGGTGTTAGCCACAAAATCTGAACAAAAATGACCATTCAGGATACAGAAAATACCAACAAACCTCTTGCACTTATTCTCATGCTTTTGTTTCATGGGATACTTGCAGTTGTTTTTATTTTAATTGTTTTTCGGACACCAATTCCTCCATTTCCTGAAGTGGGTGGTGGTTCCGGACTTCAGGTAAATCTTGGAAACTCAGAGAATGGCATGGGTAATGTTCAGCCCGAAGAACTGATTCCAATGAGCACTCAGGATATTGCTACTCCAAGTAATACTGATGATAACATTATTACAAGTGATGATAATAACACTGTTGCAGTTAACACAACTAAAAATCCAACTGAAAAAAAGAAAGTTGTTATTCAAATTAATGATCCCATAAATAAAAATGCATTATATAAAGGGAAAACAAAAAACGAAGGAGAAACAGGAAAGGCGGGCGATCAGGGAAATCCAAACGGTGATCCCAATGTAAAAAATCATTATGGTACGCCTGGTGATGGTAAAACGCCT
>Ga0172375_10001072_pt1 | contig 44324 bp, 41 predicted proteins | sample LakKiv1m_FD_114537 | JGI IMG/M metagenome (GOLD analysis project Ga0172375, IMG submission 114537) | Freshwater microbial communities from Kabuno Bay, South-Kivu, Congo - kab_092012_11.1m | ecosystem: Environmental > Aquatic > Freshwater > Lake | place: Democratic Republic of the Congo... | reverse complement strand
TTTCTGTTTTGGACGCAAACTTCTTCAAAGTTTGCGGGCGGAAGCGGGGCGGAGGTTCAAAAATCGGAATCGTCCGCCGCCGCGGATTCAAAAAAAGTTCGAATTTCGTTCAATAATCTCAACCTTGTATGGAATTTTAGTTTTTCGTCTTTGGAGGCCTCGGCGCTGCGCGCCTCGGCACTTCGGAAAGCCAGGATTTTCCAAGCGTTTTTGAAATCGAAAAAGAGAGTGCGGTCGGAAATTTGATTTTATGAGTCCAATCTTTTTCTTTCGCCTTTGGGCGAATGTAAAACGATATTTAGTCCCGCTTTGCGGGACTTGTCCAAAAGCGATTTTGAAATTTTTGAAATCGTGGTAATATAATTATGGACACAAATTAAACACAATGCTTTTTCGTTGCAATTTTTCTAATTGCAACCGCGAAGGAGCAATTCTGTACAAATGCATTGTGTATTTGTGTCCAACAGGGTTGCTCCTTTGCGTTTCAAAAATTTCAAAATATATGAATCAAACCAAAAAGTTTTTTCTGTATGCTCGAAAATCAACTGATGAACCAGAAAGGCAAGTGCTTTCAATTGAAGCCCAGCTTTTCGAGCTTCGGGAATTTGCCAAAAGAGAAAATCTTAACATCATACACGAATTTGTCGAAAGCAAGACCGCCAAGGAGCCAGGACGGGAGATTTTCAACGCTATGATGGCCCAAATTGAGCAAGGAGCGGCCGAAGGCATCTTGGCATGGCATCCAGACCGTCTGGCTCGAAATTCTGTGGACGGTGGCAGAATCATCTATTGCGTGGACACTCAAAAAATCACCGCGCTCAAATTCCCGACTTTTTGGTTTGATCCGACTCCGCAAGGGAAGTTCATGTTGAGTATCGCTTTTGGACAATCCAAATATTATGTTGATAATCTTTCGGAAAATGTGAAAAGAGGACTTCGCCAGAAACTCCGAAACGGCAACTGGCCGGCCTGGGCGCCGTTGGGCTACAAAAATGACAAAGTCACTGGCAAAATTTTGGTTGACGAAGAAAAAGCGCATTTCATCAAAAAGACTTTTGAAACTTATGCCACAGGAAATTATACCTTGAAAGAAATCCGAAAGATTATCAACAATTTGGGCTTGGTTGGCAAAAGAAACAAATTGCTTTCCGTTTCCAATTTCCAATACCTTTTAACCAATCCGTTTTACTACGGAGTCATGCGATATACTGGTGAACTCTTTGAAGGAAAGCACGAACCGATTATCACAAAGAAACTTTTTGACCAAGTGCAAGTTGTGATGAAACAAAAAAGCAAACCAAAAACGCCGGAACTGAAACCATACATTTACAGAGGGTTTTTCCATTGTGCGGAATGCGGTTGTTTCATCACCACTGAAACGAAGAAAGGTCACAATTATCTGCGGTGCACTAAAAGAAAAAATTATTGTTCGCAAAAATACACGCGCGAAGAATTCATGACCGAACAAATCAGAACTGAAATTCAAAAAGTTTCTTTGTGTTCGGATTGGTCACAAAAAATGATTTTTCATTTGGAAAATGAAAAATCAAAGTCAATTCGATCCGAAAACTCTTTTGCTCAAAATTTGAAAAGTGAAATCAAATCTTGTGAAGAGAAACTAGACAATCTTTTGGATATGATTTTAGAAAAATCAATCTCTCAAGACGAGTACAATGCCAAAAAACAAAAAATCCTCAACCGCAAGATTGAGATTTCTGAAAAACTGAAAGCTTTTGAGCAAAAGAGTCAAAATCGGTTCGAACCGATGATCGAGTTCATAAAAGAAGCCAACCAAGCCGAAAATATCGCTTTACAAGAAAATCCCGAACGGATTCGGGATTTTCTCAAAAAGATTGGTTCGAACTTTCAAATTTCCGACCGCACTCTGCAGCTTGAATTCAAAAACGCTTGGAAAATCCTGGCTTTCCGAAGTGCCGAGGCGCGCAGCGCCGAGGCCTCCAAAGACGAAAAACTAAAATTCCATACAAGGTTGGGGAGGAGGGATTCGGACCCCCGAATGATGGCTTCAAAGGCCATTGCCTTACCACTTGGCTACTCCCCAAGGTTAATTACCTTTTTTATTTTTCTCCCGCCCATTCCGCTATTGCTAATTCCAGCGGCAATTGAGGCAAAGAAGCCGACTTAATCTCGTTTTCGGCGCGGATAAAAAGACGGACAAGCTTTATAAAATCAGTGCTGGTAAATTTTTGCCCTTGCTCCAAAATAATCTTAAATTGCTCATCCGTCAATTCCGGCGCCACTAATTTTTGCATCAAGCTCATTTCGTTTTTTTGATTCCTAAAAGAAGCTAGAATCATCATTTTGCGGAAAAATGAGACTAAAGACCTAGCAAACTGCGCCACGTCATAGCCCTCATTAACAATTTTATTGATGTAACCTAGCGCTCCGGATAAATCTTTGCTAATAATAAAATTCGTCATCTCGATGGTTGCGGCAACACTGGTCGTCCCCAAAATCGTTTCCGTCTCTTTTAGAGTTATTTCTTTGTCTTCCAGCGCCATAACCTGACCCAGCAACGACTCGGCATCGCGAGCAGCGCCTTCGGCATTAGCTGCAATCAACTCCAAGGCTGCTTTTTCGACTTTCACGCCTTCTTTTTTGGCGATGGAACTGAGCCGCTCCACAACTTTGTCCAGAGCTAATTTATGAAAATCAAAACGCTGGCAACGCGAGATGATGGTCGGCAAAACCTTGTGAATTTCCGTTGTCGCCAAAATAAAAATCGCGTGAGTCGGCGGCTCCTCCAAGGTTTTCAGCAAAGCGTTAAAAGCTTCCCTCGTTAGCATGTGAACTTCGTCAATTATAAAAACTTTATATTTTAGTTTGTTGGGCGCGAACTTTATACCTTCCCGCAATTCCCGAATCTCATCGATTCCCCGATTTGAAGCCGCGTCAATTTCAATTAAATCCATCGCCCGACCTTCATTAATTTCCACGCAAGACGAACATTTGTTGCAGGGTTCGGCCGATTTTCGATTTTCACAATTCACCGCCTTGGCCAAAAGTCGCGCGACAGTGGTTTTCCCTGTTCCCCTCGGACCGCAAAATAAGTAAGCATGGGCAACCTTTGCCGACTCCAAGGCGTTAGTCAATGTCTTTATAATATGCTCCTGGTCTATCACTTCACTAAAAGAAATCGGCCGGTATTTGCGATATAAAACTAAATTTTCCATATAGTTTAAAAAATGAATTTCATCTGTATTTTATCCCAAAAAAACCAAAGGCGCAACCAATCGGTTGCGCCTTAAGAGACTGTTAGCCGCCGCTTTATTTTCCGAACACAATAAGCTTATAGCCCAAGAAGTTCCAAGTTAATCCGGCCAAGGTTCCGCTAAGCGCGCCGATATTTGCCCAGAGTTCCTTGCTGATTCCGTCCGGTCTTCCCAGGATATTTACAACAAAAGCCGCAATGCCGAGGTTTAGCGAAAAACTGATTACACTGACAATGAAAAATTGCAAAAGTTCTTTGCCAGTAGCCTTTTTCCCGGCTACTTCCTTGCCGTCTACCGGCTTTTTAAATGTCCAGAATTTATTCCAAACATAGCTATTGCTTGTCGCTACCAAGAAGGACGTGCCCTTAAAAACCAGAAAAAGAGGACCTTCAAAAATACCGGCTAGCCCCATCAAAAGATTCAGTATTCCCCAATCGATAAAACTATTTAGCAGGCCCACCAATATAAACTTGGCCACTTGATAAATAAATTTTATTTTTTGTCCCAGCCAGCTAGCCACCCACATGCCTAGCATCGAAAGCAGGGGCAGCAAAACAATTAAGGCGTAAGCGTAAAGAATACGGACACCCAAGTTTTCCGCAATTGGTAAAATTAACAAAGCACAAACTAACCCGATCATGCCGGCAAGAAAAAGGTCTATTCTTTTATAAAAAGAATTCTCCGATTTTTGCGGCGTGACTGGCGTAACTGGTGCAGCCGGTATAACTGGCGGGGTGGGCGCAGCTGGCACAACGGGACTTGCTCCTGGCGCTGAAACATTATTTGAATTTTCTGGCAAGGTATTTTGTTCTGGCATTTTTTTATTTTTTTGATTATTCTATTAATTTATTAACTCTGATAACGTTCCCTAATTTCTCTTTCGACCAGTTCCCGATCCCGGCCAAATTTAAGTCTTGATAATTCCTTTAGGGCTTCCTTAATTTCGTCATCCGCCTCGGGGGCGGGATACACTGCGATATTAAACGGCTTCGCCGTCAAATTGTTTACGATCAACTTAGCATAAGCGTTGAAATTATCAATATTGATTAAATCATTCTGATCAAAAACCGGCGCGAATTGCTTGACTAAAAAATCCGCGTCATCGGCTCCAACTCGCATCGCCAACATCGACCCGACATTGCCGAAAACCGCATTGCTAATTTTTTCCGGCAGCTGCTTAATAAACTGATGCGCTAAGATTAAACTCAGATGATATTTTCGGGACTCGGAAAGAATAGTTGAAATGCTGTCAGTCGCAAAATTTTGAAATTCATCAATATAAAGATAAAAGTCCGATCGCAGAGTTTCGGCCACGTCAATCCGGGAAAAAGCCGCCATCGCTAATTTACCGACGATTATCAGGCCAAGCAGATTGCTGTTTCCTTCGCCCAACCGGCCCTTGCTCAGATTGACCAGCAAAATCTTTTTTCCGTCTAGCACTTCGCGAAAATTAATCGAGGATTTGCTTTGCCCGATAATTGGACGCATAAAATCGTTAGCGATAAAAACACTGAACTTGGAAGTGATATAAGGGACGATATTGGCTAGAGCGGCATCCCCACCGGCTTTTTCGGCTTCTTTCTCCCAAAAATCCCGGATTACGATATTCTGGCATTTAGCCAAAAGGCGTTTCCGATAAGACGCATCAGCCAAGACTCGAGGAACCTCCATCAGCGTAGCTCCTTCGTTCGGATCGTCCATTAAAAGCTGCAAGGCATTGCGCGTATATTGTTCGAACATCGGCCCGCCGGTTGTTTTTAGATCGTATAATTTATCGAAAATCAACATCAATTCGTTCACGATGAAAGTTTTTTGTTCCGGATACCTGGGATCATACTCCAGCATATTAATACCCATCGGCCGCTCCATGTCAGCCGGATTGAAATAGATTACGTCTTCCGCTCGCTCTTTAGGCACCATACCGAGCGCGTATTCCGTAAATTCACCATGCGGATCGATGATACCAACACCTTCGCCGTTTTTGATATCTTGCGGAATCATACTTTTCATCAAATTTGTTTTACCAGTACCGGTTTGACCGATGATGTAAAGGTGGCGGCGGCGATCCTCGCGCTGCATCTTAATAACGGTTTCCTCGCCTCTGAAAATATTCCGCCCGATAATTAATCCTTCTTTCGGCGAGTTAGCCGGCGCAGCAGCTTGCTTGGCTTTAATAAATTTCACTTTCGGCGTTTCCATTTCGGTCGTTGGAAAATGGAAAAGCGAAGCTAGTTCTTCAACGCTTAAAATAAATTTCCGGTTGCTGTCGAAAATCCGGAAAGAAAAACTATAAAATAGTTTTTTCAAGGCTCGGCCCGGCGCCAGGTGAACCGTTTTTAAGTTGTTTAAATTGTCCGAATTAAATTGGGCAAAAACGCTTTCTAGCTGAAGCAAAAATCCTTCCGTCTGTTCTTTCATTCTGGCCGAAGCAACTAGATTTAGGTTAACCTCAAAAGCAACTTTTGTTGCTTTGGCTTCTATGGCTTTTATTGTCTCGATGTTTAATTGCGTAATCTGATTTGTCCCCAGATTTTGCTGTTCCGGTTTGCTATTATCCAAACCAACTTCTTGCGCCCCCGGCCCGCTGCCGGTTAAAATATCCAACAGCTTAACAAACCAACCGCGTTCGATTTTCATTCTTGACGAATCGTATTGCCGGCCTCGCTGCATTTCCTGGGCAATTTTTCTGGCCATTTTTCGCCAGCCCTTTTTAGCCATCGGCGTAACGATTAATTGAATGGCTGCCCCTTCTCCTTCCGCCTCCAATTTGCTCAAAGCGTTTACGATGCTCCCCAGAGCATCCGCTTCCAGGCTTTGATAAGTTTTGAAGGGCAAGAAAATTCCTTTGGTTGGCAAAATATATGATGCCAAGCTGATACCTTCCGGATTAAAAATATTATAATCGGGAACTTGATGTACGTCGGCCGCCGAAAAGAAACCATGAATCTGCTTTTCCATGACATCTTTGAAGCGCCTGGGACAAGCCACAAAGAAGCAGATTTCTTCGCCCACGTGTGGCACAGCAATCTCAAAGGAGAAAACCGGCTGGCCGTAAAGGAAGGCCTTCATCCCGCCTTCCTTTAAATTGCTTAAACTTGAATAAAACTGCTCCATCACCGCCACCATTTCCTTAAAAGGCTTGCGCGATTTTTCGTCGACGGAAGAAGTCTTTGGCAGAGAAACAGAAAACAAAACCATATTTAAAGCCCGCGTTACTTTCCCCTTTCCTTGAATCAATTTATAGAACACATAAAGACCCAAAAAAACCATGAGAAAAAAGAGAATCATGGTTAAGGGAAATAAAATTAAATTAAGGTCGAATGAATCCATCTAATAATAAATTGTTACAAACGTCCTTCGGGCTGGGAAATGAAGACAAAACGAAGTTGAACCCTTATTTATATTTCTTCCAGCTTTCCTCTATCAATTAACTCTTTGTGCAATTCGTCAACCAAAACATCGTGCAACTCGTCCATTAAAAATGGGTTGTCCATTTCTCGAACCACGTCCACAGCGTAAGAGATGCCTTTTTGGAAAGAGATATCGATTAAGCCTTTTAACTGTTGGGTTTTTTCATAACGCTTGAGTTCTTTCGCCTTTTCTTTGACTTGCGTTCCAAGCGCTGCTGCCGGCGCTGACAAAGGTTGCAAGGCCGCCAAGGAGCTAGCCGCTTTTTCCTGACCGATAATTTGTTCCAACGGCTTTTCTTTTTCTCTCCCCAGCGCCGCTTTTTTAGCCGCTAATATTTTTTCTAGTTCCAAAATTTCTTGGTCCGCCGGATGGACTAAGGAAATTTCCGGCTTTTCCTCAACTGGCTCGCGATATGAATCTGGCATAAAAAAATTAGTTTAATAAAAAATTACTGGCCGGCAACTGCCTGCATCTGATTAATCGCCTCCTGCTTAAATTTGGCAATTTCCTCCTCCACCACCTGATTCAAATTTGGAAATTTTGCCTGCAAAAAATCCATTGTTTTTTCGCCGGTCTCTTCGCTTAACACTTTTTCAAATTCATCTTTATCGCCTTCCGGCATTTCGGAGATTATCCGCAAAACGACATTTTGCTGAATTAATTCGCCGATCCGCAAAACCATCTCTTCTTTTTTGTCGTCCGGCAAAGCCTGTAGGCCTAACTCGACAATTAAATCTTTTTGTAAGAGATCCTGCAGCTGACTAGACATAAATTTTTATTTATTTAATTACTTTATAATTATTATCTGGGTAGCGCCTGCTGTCCTATTCGCCTGGTTTTTTTATTTCTGTCGGCTCCGGTAAATCAATTCTTGCGCCCGATGTCGGTTCCGGCAAGTTAACTGTTCCTTTGGCCGGCGAAGCCGCTCCGATAACTTCCGACAAATTACTGCCCGCCTGATTTTTAATTCCCTTGCCCAAATCTCCGCCATAATTTTTCAAAAATTCTTCCACGGTCATATTCTCCAGCCCGGCGACTCCTTTTAGAGCAGGGTTTTCTCGTAAAAATTTAGCCATCTCGGAATATTTTCTAAAATCATCATAGGTCAAGCCAAGCCAGCTGGAGCCAGGCAAGTCCGGTGTTTTAACGCCTACTTCGCTTAAGCCCTGCCAATAACGGCTTAACGCATATTTATCCGCGTAAATTTCCGGCGGAACGGCTTCTAAGATTTTACCCAGCTTCACCCCGGCAGCCGCCTTAAAAGTTTTATCGGTTAAAATTTCCGGCTCAATTAAACGCGTAACCGCTTCTTTTATTTTTAAATTTTCAGGGCTTAACAGCGGATCTACTTTGGGTTTCGGCGGCATTTCTTGTGCCCCTGGTTCTGGCAGCTTTTGCGCTCCCGGCGTTTCCGGCGCTGCTGGCACGCCTTCTTGCCCTAAAACAATTGACGGCCTATCCGGCTGCACCGTTTCCTTCAAAAAGCTTGTGTCATCGGCCAGGCGCACTTCGCCGGTCGGAGCTATCTCTACCGATCCCTTGCCAATTCTATGCATAGCCTTGGCATAGCCCTCTGCGTCAGCGGTAAATCCCTGGGCCTTTAATTTTTCCACCATCTCGGGCCTGGACAATTCCTCTTCAACGCTTTTTAGCCACAATTGATGAGCCTTAGTTCCGGCCCATTCATTGATAAGCGTTTTCCCGTCCCAACCAAAAGCCTTGGCTAATTCCGGCTTAGCTTTAAAATTATCAATGATTGCGCCCTCCGGTCCGCGGACGCCAATTTTTAAAATCTGCGTTTCCTTTGCTGCCTCGGCGGGCGTTTCTACGGCTGCCGCCATACCAGCTTTCGGCCCGTTTTCAGCCGAAGGGGCTATTTTAATTCCCATTTTAGACGCTAAATCCGGATTTAAGCCAGCCATTCCTTTTTCCATTCCCATTGAGGTTAATCCGGCCACTCCGGCGATAACAACCCCTTGGCCAATCGCCTTGCCAAGCAGAATTCTTTTCTCTTTTTTTGCCAGACTATCCAATTTTTGATTGGTTGAAGCCGCTGTCCGAGAAAACCATTTTTCAAATTCCTCTTCCTTTTTCTCGGCTGAGCCCTCCTTTGATCCGCCGCCGATTAAATTTTTTTCTATCTCCGCGATTATTTCTTGCTGGCCCTTGTTTTTAATATTTTTTACATCGACTATTTTGTCAAAAGCCCAGTTGTACCCCTTACCGGCTAAAAGACCGGCAGCTGTGCCGGCGCCCGCCCTCACCGCTTTCCAAGCAAAGACTCCGCCAATCATGGCAAAGCCTACGCCGGAAGAGAAAGCGAGCGTCATGCCTGTCGCTGCGCTGGCAGAAATTAGAACTTTTGACCATTGAGGCAGCTGGCCGTATCTGGCCATCGCTTTCAGACAGAGGCCTTTTTCTTTTGGCGGCAGGGCTTCAAATTTAGCTTTATTAAAATTTTCTTTTTCATCAAGAACGGCTACCTTAATTATTTCAAATTTTAGTTCAGCCAGAGCTTTTGCCTGTTCTTCTGGCGTCATCGGTCCTCTGTCTTTTCCGCCGGTTTTAACCTTTTCTTCAAAAGATCTCATTTTTTCATCATATAGACCCTTGGCAAAAAAAGTTTTCGCTTCTTCGTATGCGTTCTTTTTTTCTTCGCTGATTTCTTTCGCTTCCTCTTTGTCTCTCTTTGCACCGCCTTCTTTTTTTCTGCTGGACCCTTCTTCGCCTAAATATTCTTTCAGCTTTTCGTCATCGGTTTTTTCTTTTTTCTTGCTGAAAAGACGCTCTCGGAGCTTTCCAAGCCGGCTTAAAACCGTATCCGCCTTTTTTGCGTCAATTTCTGATTTAAGATATTCCGTCCGCGCCTTTTTTACCGCCTCTTTTAATTTCTCCGCTGACAATAATTCTTTTTTTCCGGCTTTCTCTGTGCCGTCTTTTTTTATTTCTATCGCTCCGGCTAATTCAACGGTTGATTTCTCCGCTTCCGCCGGTGACTTCTCCGGCAAATTTTTGCCAACCTCCTCTTTTAAACCGTCAGCCTTGCCTGTTCCGGCCTCTGAGTTGTCCGGCGTGGTAGCAGCTATAGATTCGGCCACGTTTAAATTAGCTCCTCCGCCCCCGGATGCCGTTTCCAAATTTCTCAATTCCCTCTCCATTTCTTCTCCTAGCTTCGCCCCTGACTCCTCCGCTAATTTTAATGGGTCTAATTTTTCGGACATAATTTTCTAATTTAATAAAATATATATACGAATATTTATTTTTTTATCGCCTCAATCAAAATGCCTATTATTTCATCCGATTTGTCTTCGCCGACTAAATTAATTTTTTTCAATTGATTAGTTAAAAAAACCTTGGTTTGAATTTCCAGCGTCAACCGTTTATTTTCTTCGTTGTATCCCTCCCAAGAAGCTTCTTCTTTCAGGATGTCATAAAATCTTTGTCCAAATTTTTTAAAAATGTCCATTTTCTCCGGCGGCAATTCCGCTTTTTGTTCCGAGGTTTCTTTTTTGGTTATAATTCTAAGAGACTCTCTTTTTTGCTCTTCCGACCCCAGCCGCTCGACTGTTTTTATGGTTTTTTCTTGTTTGTTTTCCTTAGCCAGCTCTTGCCTGGCTATTTGCTTATCCCACTCCGCCATAAAGGTCTTCGCTTCAGGCGTTCCCGGTTCAATTTTATTTTTTCGCAGTAGCGCATCAATCTCTTGCCACGTAAAACCGGCTTCCTTCCCCTCTATTCTTCTTCGCTCTATTTCCGCCGCCCGCGCCTCAACCATCTCTTTGGTATAGCCCAATTTTTTAGCCGGCCCTTCTGCTCCTTCAATTTTTTTAGCTTCCTGAACTTCCGGCCGCATTTTCTTCCCCTTTTTGATTTTTTCTTCTTCGCCTCTTTTATCTTCTTTGTATTTCTCTTTTATTTGTTCCGTTAAATCAGATACCTCTATTCTGAGCCTGACCAAACCGCGCAACTCATTTTTTATTTTTTCAAGAGCCTCGCAAAGTTCTTTTGGCGCCTCTTTATCTTTGTTTATGTAATCCTCATAAAAAACTTTATACCTTTCTTCGAGCTGTTTTTTTAAATCTTCGATTTTTTCTTTTTTTTCTTTTTCCTCTCTTTTAATCTGTCCTTCTGTTTTTTCAATAATCTTGACTACTTCTTCCCGGACTTTCCCCGGCCCCCATTTTGGATTCTTTTGCTGAATATCTCTAAAAATTTCATCCCTTATCGGTTGAGCCAGTTCGTATTCGTGGCGCGGATTTTTTGTTTTTTTAAAAGCCGCCTTTAATTCTTGCTCCAACTTATCGCCCGTTGTCTGGCCAGGGTTTTCCTTGTCGCTTTCTCTGCCGCTCAGATTGTCGCCGCTGATTTCTTCTGTCTTCTCGGCCCCTTCTGTTTTTTGCTCTCCCCCCAAAGAAACAGCGGTCGAGAGCTCCTGACTGCCCGACACAATCACTTTTTCAATTTCGTCTTTTTTAGCCGCCAGCTGTTCTTGCATCGTACGGCCAGCTGGCGTCTCTGTTGTTTTTTCTTTCATATTTTTATTATTATCTTCTTTTTCTTCTGCCAATCGTACTGTTTGTTCCTCTCTTTCAAAGACATCCTGCCCCAGCATTGTTTTTAAAAGATTCTCAACATCTCCGGAAAGCCGTTTTCTTTTTCGCGCTTCTTTTTTAAGAGAATAATCCTCCTTTTTATTTCTCGGTTTTTTGACTATTTTAATATCCGGCTGCCCTTCAGAGTCAGCTGGTTCTGTCGGCTCCGGCTGGCCCTCGCCAGCAAAAACTTTTTCAACGATTGTTTCTTCTTTCATGGCTGCTTTTTATACAGACTCTTGCTTGCCCCAATTATACCCTAAAAAGAAAAAGACATAAAGCAATCCGCTGGTCCGCCTGTGGATTACCTGACCCTCTTTAAATGCTATAATAAGAGAAAAATTTATGATCAAAAAAATAATCTCAAATAACAAAAGTTTACTGCTGGTTTTAGCTATTTTAGCTATCGCCGTTTTTTTCCGTTTTTATGATCTGGCCGCTGTCCCGCCCGGTCTTTATCCTGATGTTGCCATTAATGGCAACGATGCCCTGCAAGCTCTAAAAAGCGGCGACTTTAAATTATTTTATCCGGAGAATAACGGCCGAGAAGGTTTGTTCATCAATCTTATCGCGTTTAGCTTTTGGCTATTTGGCCCCAGCATCTGGGCGATAAAAATCGTTCCGGCTATTTTTGGCTCCCTGACCGTTTTAGGGCTCTACTTTTTAACCCGCCAACTATTTACCTATATCCACCCGAAAGCTGCCAACCATATTGCTTTGCTCGCCACTTTCTTTTTGTCTATCAGCTTCTGGCACGTTAATTTTTCTCGTTTAGGCTTCCGGGCGATTATGGTTCCCTTCTTTTTGGTCTGGAGTTTATATTTTTTATTTAGATTCATCCACTACCTTGAAAACTACCGAAAAGTTTCCCACGTTAAAATTATTTTATTTTCTTTGTTTGGCGGTCTTTTCTTCGGATTGGGTTTTCACACTTATATCGCCTTTCGCATCGCCCCATTGATTTTAATCCCGGTCTGCCTTTTCGCCTTCATAAAATATTACCGGACTTTTAGGCTTTATCGGAAGAGGAGACTCTCCATTCAAAAATCTTTTACTCGAAGCTATTTCAAAGACGGCTGGTTCGGTTGGGATCTTTTTTTTGTGACTATTATTTTGGCCGCCTTGCCAATGATTATTTATTTCTGGCAACACCCGGCCGACTTCTCTGGCCGAGGCAACCAGATTTCGGTTATGTCGTCGGCTCAGCCGGTTAAAGAGTTCGCCATAAGCGCGATTAAAACAGTCGGCCAGTTTATCATCATTGGCGACCATAACGCCCGCCATAACCAACCCGGCTCTCCGCAAATTTTCTGGCCCCTGATTCCTTTATTTATAATTGGCTTGGGCTATTCTGTCGGACAAATATTTAAACCTGCCAACTGGCGGCAAAAAGATTTTTCTTCCCTGCAGGTTTATTTTACATTGCTTTTTTGGTGGGGGGCGATGTTGGCTCCGTCAATCTTGACTACCGAGGGATTGCCTCATTCCCTGCGCTCTATCGGTTCTGTTCCGCCAAGTTATATTTTTATCGCCTTAGGCGCTTATCTTGTTATTAATTTTTTTCAAGCGCTTATCAAAAAACCGGCTTTACTAAAAACATTTTCCATCTTTTTATTCCTAGCCTTGACTTCGCTCGTTTTTATAGAATTCTGGCGTTATTTTATTGTTTGGGGACAGAGCACGGAAACCCGCGGCGCCTTTACCCAAAGCTACGTCGATCAGTCTAATTATTTAAATTCCCTGCCCGGTGAAATAAAAAAATATGTTTTCATTAACGAAGGTGGCGTGCCGGTTCCCTATCCTAACGGCGTTCCGATGTCAGCCCAAACAATGATTTTCCTGACCGGCAAAACGGCTAACATAAAATATCTGATCCCGACCGGCTGCGACTCATGCGAATCCGGCCAGAGCAACTCTTCCATCAATCAATCCAATTGGGGAGGCGACAAAGTTGTTTTTTTACCGCTTCGCTACGACAAAAATCTTTTTAATCTTTTTCAAGAGCGCTTTCCTAACGGCAGGATTGAGAAGATAAATAATTTTTCCGTTTTTAAAATCAATTTCTAAATAATCTTTAACAAAACCCGCAGACAAAGCGAAAGCTTGGTGAATAAAATTTTTAGGTTGGGGAAATTTTGTGTTTTTGAAAATTATTCATTTAGCCAATAGCCAAAAAGCAAAAACCTATGACAAAAACAATGACTAATCTCCTAGCAGCCTTAATGCTGGTCCTTATGGTTGGCATTGCTTTTTTTAGCATGACCGGCGATTCCACTATTATGGACGAAGTCTCTCATTTGCCAGCCGGCTATTCCTATGTTTCTCAACTAGATATGAGAATCAATCCCGAACATCCACCGCTGGTTAAAGACCTGGCCGGCGGAATGGTTTGGTTATACTCAAAAATTTCCGGCCAACCGATTAATTTTCCCTACGATATCCCCGCCTGGACGACTGCCGTCAACGGTCAATGGGATTTTGGCTTTACCCTGATGTATAAAATGAACAATAACGCCAATCTTATGCTGTTGCTTGGCCGCTTACCGATGCTTTTAATTATGCTGCTGCTTGGTTTTTACGTCTTTAAATGGTCCCGCGAACTTTTTGGATCTACTGCCGGGCTGATTTCTTTATTTCTTTATTCTTTCTCGCCAACTTTCTTGGCGCACGGGCGCTTTGTCACGACCGATGTAGCCGCCGCGGCAGCTATTTTTATTGCGAGCTATTATTTTATCCGCTGGCTAAAAGAGCCTTCGGCTAAAAACTTAATTATCGCCGGCCTGGTTTTCGGCCTGGCTCAGCTGGCTAAATTTTCCGTTTTTCTCCTGGTTATTCTTTTTATTTTTATCGTCATTGTCTGGATATACCTGAAAACCCGTGAAGCCAAAAATATGGGACAAGGAACTTGGTTGTCGCTGGGAAGGAATTTATGGAAATACCTTGGCGGCGTTGTTTTGCTTTTCGCGACCGGCTATATTTTTATTGTGTGGCCGGTTTATCTTTTTCACGTCGCCAATTACCCCGTCGAACGCCAAGTTCGCGACACCCAGACCATTCTTCAGTCTTTCGGCATGCGCCCGATTGCTAATTTGATTATTTTCTTATCGGGCATTCCAGTCTTGCGAGCATTGGCTCAATATGGATTAGGGCTGGCTATGGTTTTACAGCGAGCCGTTGGCGGCAACACCACTTATTTTTTGGGCGAAATTAATAATACCGGCTATCCTTTTTATTTTCCTATTGTCTACTTCATTAAAGAAACTCTCACTCTCCATATTTTGACCCTCACCGCTTTGTTTTTTGGCCTTTGGCAATTTGGCAAAAAAAGATTCTACCAATGGAATAATTTTAATATTTTACTGCAACAGAATATCGCCCAAGTCCTGATGTTGAGCTTCATTGCGCTTTATTGGTATTCCAGTCTTCGCTCAATCTTGAATATCGGCGTCCGCCATCTTCTGCCAACCTTCGCTTTTATTTTCTTGCTGGTCGCTCAACAAATTTCACTGTGGCTAGAGAATAACGAAATAGATAAAAATCGCCTGGTTCAATTTTTAAAATACGCTTTTCTGGTTATTTTGATTGTCTGGCAAATAGTCAGCGTCGTCAGCGTTTACCCTTCTTTCCTGGCTTATTTCAATGAATCAGTTGGCGGACCGGTTAACGGCTACAAATACGTGGCCGACTCAAATTTGGACTGGGGGCAAGATTTAAAGCGTTTGACCGCTTGGGTTAACGATAATAAAATCGATAAAATTTATCTTGATTTTTTTGGCGGCGCCTTGCCGGAATATTACTTGGGCAATAAATTTATGCCTTGGTGGGGCGATCGATCGCCCCAAGACATTAAAGAAGATGGCGGCTGGCTGGCTATTTCGGCTACTTTTTTACAAGGCGGCCGGGGTAAGCTAGCATCCGGATTTTACGATCGAGCCGGTTACTATGACTGGTTAAATGACTATCAGCCGGTAATTGTTATCGGCCACTCAATTTTTGTTTATCATATTCCGCCTTCGATGAACTGATAGCCGATAACTTACGATAATAAAAATCCCCCGCTAAAACGGGGGATTTTTATTGTTGATTCAGAATTGGCCAGAACTTGAAAAGTCGCTCAACTTAATGACAAGAATACTAATCCAAGAACCAATAGCATAGTTATTAAAATTTTAAAAATAATGTTTTTTTCGCGAAAATATTGTCGGCCCGACAGCAAAGACCAAAATATGGCCGCCGAACGTTTGGCGGCGATAATAAGAGATGCCGCTCCGTAACTATAAGCGAAGCTTTCTATCATTCCCCCCAAACCTACCGAGGCCGACTGTAAAAAGAAGATTGGCCTAGTCAAAAAGACAAACGGGTTTTCCCTAGCCTTAACAAGCGCAATAAAAAAGAAAACAATTAATAAAATCAAATATATAAACAGCTGCTCTGCCACCACGGAGTTGAAATAAGTGATGTTATATTTGAACAGAGAAATCGTAAAAACAGCATTGATTGCCGAAAAAATAATAAATCCCGACCCCCTTTTTTAACCTCATGCCGAGAGAATAAAAGCAGCGTGGTCAAAGTAATAATCGATACTCCGACAATGCCGAAAAGATTAAGCTTATAACCGATAAACAAATCCACCAGGAGAAGAAGAGGGATGGTTAGCGTTCTCAAAAAACAAAAAGTGGTTCTATCCGCCCGAGCGATAGCAAGCACGGAAACATACAACTGGATAATTTCAAAAACGGTTCTGACCAAAAAAGTCGGTAGAGATTCTAGCCGGAAGAGAAATAAATCATTCTTAGCAACACTGATTACGCCAAAGAAAATAGTCCCCCAAAAAAGACTTAAAAAAGCCATCGTATAGGGGCTCTCCTCGCGACTGGTCAGTTTGCTTTTCCCTATCGAATCGGAGATTTCTTCAAAAAGCGTCCCGATTGAAACTAAAATTATTCCTAACATATTTAATTACGAACGGCTATTGGTAATAAACCCTGTTTGCTGTTCGCAAGTCGATATATTTTAAAAAAGCCCTTTTTTCCGATAATTCTCCCTTGAGCAGAGCGTCCAGCACTTTTAGTGGCGCCCAGACGGAACGATTTAAATCAAAATAGATTTGCCAGCCTTCTGAAGTTAGGGCAATCAGATCCGGATTATTAATATTGTTTATTAAAAAACCTTGAAAATTTATTTCTCTCTCTTTCATTGCGCTCTGAATTAAAGCAGCAAATTCGATGGTTGAAGAAGCGGAGACTACTGTCCCCGGCGCGACTTCTCTTTCTGTTTGGTCATAGAAAGTCGGTAAAATCGTTCCGGAAATTTCCGGGGCTTCGCGAAAAACAAAACTGTTTTTATCAACAAAGAAGCATCTCGTCACCTCCGGTTTTTGCCATAAAGTTACCTTCTCCGGCAAGGTTGTGCTGCTGTTCTCCGTTAACGCTAACGAAGAAATAATAGCGGGACTAGAAGAAGAGTTGCCGGCTTGTTTCTCCCCCTGACACCAAATCGCTGCCGCCTGGCGACCAGTTAAAAAAACTCTTAAATCCCCCGAAAGACTGCTTATAACCGAAATATTTTCCGCTTCTGGAAAAGTTTTTTCTATTTTTTCTTTTATCGTTTGCGTTGAAACAACGAAAAAGCTGTCGCCGGGAACATAATACCAAATCCTTTTATTCAAAATATCCCTAACTATTGATTCTACTTTAGACTGGTCATTAAAATTATCTCCCACGATAGTAATTTCTTTAATTTTTAAAAAAGGCGACCAGAATAATAGATAGGCTAAACCGATAGATAATAAAATAAAAAAAGCCCCCAAAAGATATACTCGCCAACCTAGTCTCAGTTTGCGGGCCGCTTTTTTGGAAGCATCAAAAATAGGCAACCTCTTTTTTCTTGCTCGAGCAAATTGCATAAGTCCAAATTTCTAAATTTGTCTTGTCTCTATTTTAGCGATTATCTGCCATTGAGTCAACGCTCAATTTCCCCCACCTTAAAGAGATGATCATAAAAACCCCGCCTAAAAGACAGGGTTTCAAAAAGAATGGTCGAAACAGATGACGGCCCCCAAAAGCAAAAGGATGCCGACCAGAACGGAAAGGAGAAGGCCAAGGAACCAGCCAGCCGATCTTTTTTTTGTTTTAAAAGCCTTTCTCGCAAACAGGATAAAGATAGCTCCGTTTATAAACCAGTATAAGCCGACTATCAAAGTTTCCATTATTGCCCCTCCTTGCCAAAGAACTTTTTTCTATCTTAACAGCTATCAATTAAAAAAATCAAGAATATTTAATATTTCGCCTTTTTTAATATTTCCCATACTTCTTCCGGAATTGGAGGCGCCTCGCCTACCGAACTTATGCCCGGATAACGCCAAACCGAAATAATAGTTATTTTTTTGTTTAAATCGATAACCAGTTTTTTTACTTGCCGTCCGCTCTGCTCCCGGACGGGAGCCCTCGCAACAGACCACATCGCCCAAATTTCATATGGATGCTTCGGCGATCCGGCTGGTTGCATCCCCGCTATAGTATTTTCGGCCACGCCGACTTCTCGCCTCCGAGGATGGCGCAGGACGCGTTTTACGCGACTTTCTGACAAACGATACTGCTTCATCTTCTGCCGCACGTGATCGGTCCAATAATAATTTTCTTTATCGATAGAAAACATGTGTAAGTTAATCGAAAATCCGGTTATTTCTCCAGAGCTAACGTTATCAATTTATCAAGTAATCGCGGGAAAGACAGGCCGGCGATTGCCGCCGACAACGGAACCAGCGAAGTTTCCGTCATACCAGGAATTGTGTTGATCTCTAAAAAGTACGACTGACCCTCTTTAATTATAAAGTCAGAACGAGTTATGCCTCGACAACCGAGAACTTTATGAATTCTAACGGCCTGTTCCTGAATTTTTTTGCTTAATTTTTCGCTAATCGGAGCCGGACAGATTTCATCCGAAGCGCCTGGTTCGTACTTGGATTGAAAATCAAAGAATTCTGCGCCTCTCGGCCTAATTTCAATTAACGGCAAAGCTTGCGGTTCTTTATTCCCCAATATCGCCGCAGTTATTTCACGACCCTTGATATAATCTTCTATCATTAATTCTGCCCCAAACTTAAAAGCATTCCTTATCGCCGCTTCCAGCTCCTTTCGATGCCTGGCGACAAAAACGCCAAACGACGATCCTTGAAAAATCGGTTTGACGACAACCGGCCATTTTATTTTACCTAAAACATCTTCGTGATAATTTTTTTCTATGGCTACCGAACGCGGCATCAAAATTTTTTCCGTCTTCAGAATCTTTTTTGTCCTTTCCTTATCCATGGCCAAAGATGACGCTAGAACACTGGAGAAGACATACGGCAATCCCAAAATTTCCAACAGGCCTTGGATTTTTCCATCTTCGCCAAAGGGACCGTGCAGGGCTGGAAAAGCTAAATCAATTTTTTTTGCATTAACGGCTTTAATAAATTTGCCCAATTCCGTCTTCGGATTAAACAAAAAAACCTGATATTTTTTCTTATCCAGGTTTTCCGCGATCTTTTTTCCAGTTTTAATTGAAATACCCGCCTCTTCAGAAAAACCCCCGTAAAGTATTGCTATGCTCAGTTTTTTCATTTTTGTTTTTCTTCTTTTTCTCTCATTGCCGGAAATAAAATAACTTCTCGCAAACTCGCCGCGTTGGCAAGCAGCATGACCAGTCGGTCAACGCCAAGACCCCAGCCAGCCGCCGGCGGCATGCCGTATTCCAGGGCTTCAATGTAGTCCTGGTCAAAACGTTGAATTTCTTCGTCCTGACGATGATGCTCTTGCATTTTCATGCGGCTAGCCTGTTCCTGCGGGTCGTTCAACTCCGAGTAAGCGTTAATTAATTCCATTCCGCCAATTAACAGCTGGAACCTGGCTGCTTCGTTTTTATCATCAGGCGAAGTTTTGGCCAGCGGCGACATCTCGAGAGGATGATTCGTCACAAAAGTCGGCTGAATAATTTTTGGCCGTAAAGTTTTAAATAATTCGTCAATCATCTTGCAAGCGGGCATTTCTTCATCAATTTTTTCGCCTGCCCCAACCAAGGCTTGAACCAGTTCCTTTTTATCAGCTTTAGCAATATCAATTTCATAATGTTCCAGAAGCAAATCACGCATCGTTATCCGCTTAAATGGCGCCGTTAAATTAATTTTATGATTTTGGTATTCAAACTCCAATTCCGGCACTAAAAATTCAAATAATTCTTCGGTTAATTCCATCAGCTGCTCATAGTCGGCGTAAGCCCAATAGAATTCCAGCTCGGTGAAATCTGGATTATGTGCCTTGTCCATACCCTCGTTCCGGAAACAACGGCCAAGCTCATAAACTTTTTCAAATCCGGCCACGAGCAATCTTTTCAGATAAAGTTCCGGCGCTACCCGCAAGTAGAGATCCATGTCCAGCGCGTTCAGATGAGTTTTAAACGGCCGAGCCAAGGCACCGCCAGGCAAAGACTGAAGAACCGGCGTCTCTACTTCTAAAAAATCTCTTGCCTCTAAAAACTTCCTGATATTTTTGATGATCTCGCTCCTGGTCTCAAAACATTTTTTCGTTTCTTCGTTCATCAAAATATCCAGATATCGCCGGCGGAATCGCTCTTCCACGTCTGACAAGCCATGCCATTTGTCAGGCAGCTGATTTAAGGCCTTGGCTAAAACTTTAAATTTTTTAACCAGTAAAGTTTTTTCGCCTTTTTGAGTAATAAAAAGTTCGCCTACTGCTTCGATAAAATCGCCCATGTCCAGATTATCGGAAAACAAAGAGTAAACCTCTTCGCCCAGCTCGTCTTTTTTAAAGAAAAGCTGGAAACTGCCCGAGACATCTTGCAAGGTCGCAAAAGCCAAGGCGCCATGAAGCCGCAGGGCGCGCAAACGGCCAGCTAGGACTATTTCTCTTTTCACCTGCTCAAAATCAGTAAAGTTTTCTAAGACTTCCTTGATTAGAATCCGGCCCGCCAGCCCCTTGCCCGGATAGACATCCACGCCAAAAGACTTTAGGCCATCCAGCTTTTTTAAGCGATCTTGTTTTATCTTCTCTAGCGACATAGAAAAATAAAATTAAAATGCAAATTAAAACAAAAAATTACTTCCTACTCAACGACAATAATTTTATAGTTAACCTTTCCACCTGGAGTTTCGATATCAATAGCTTCGCCCGCCTTGCGGCCCAAGAAGGCCTTCCCTAAAGGAGACTCGTTAGAGATCTTGCCATTTCGAGGATCGGCCTCTTCTGATCCGACAATCATAAACTTTTGATTCTTACCGTTAGCCCTGACTTCAACCGAGGAGCCAATGCGTACCGTGCTTGATTTCCGGTTTTTATCGATAACAATGACATCCCTTAACAGCTGCTCTAATTCTAAAATCTTTCCTTCATTAAAAGCCTGCGCCTCCCGGGCAGAAATATATTCCTGATTTTCCGAAAGATCGCCCAAGGCCTTTGCTTCTTCCAGGCGTTTAGCAATTTCCTGACGCTTAAACCTTAAATCATCCAGTTCTTTCCTGTGCTGCTCTAGTCCTTCCTGACTTAAATACTGTGGCATGATTAAAAATTTTAATTTCTCCGCCTATCAAAGCCAATAACTATTAGTGGACAAGATAAACGAAAAAATTTTTATTACGCACTTGGTAATTAAAAAATTAACGATTAAAATACTTTTCTAAAACTTCCTTGATAATCGGAACCGCCACCTGACTGCCTTCACCGGCATTTTCAACTAAAACCGCAATAACAATCTGCGGATCATCGAATGGAGCGAAAACTGTTGCCCAGGCATTGGTATTGCGCTGGCCGACGACTTCGGCCGTGCCGGTCTTGGCTCCCATCGGAACCGGCAAATCATTAAGCAAACGCGCCGAACCGACAGTCACGGTTTGGCGCATACCTTCTTTTATAATAGATAAATTCGCCTGGCTGATAAAGTCTTTCGACAAGACCATGGGCTTAATCGTTTCGATAACATTTTTATCCGAATCAATTATTTTGTCAACTAAATGAGGCTGCACTATTTTTCCGCCATTAACGATGGCGGCCGTTGCTACAGCTAGCTGCAACGGCGTTACCAGTAAATCGCCCTGGCCGATTGAAATATGATAAGTATCGCCAATATACCAAGGCTCATTTTTTAATTGTTTTTTCCAGCTTTCACTAGGCACCAAACCGTCACCTTCGCTAGCCAAATCAATTCCCAAAACTTTTCCTAAACCGAATAGTCTAAAATATTTTCCCAGCCTTTCCACCCCCAACCCTTTTATATTATCATAACCGCCGCCGACTGTATAGAAATAAACGTTGCAAGATTGAGCAATAGCATCGTAGAGATTGACGACTCCGTGAATTTTCCAGTCGCCGAAACGGTAAGCAACCGCTGAACTATATTGATTGAGAATAACCAATTCGCCGTTTGAGTCGTTAACTTTCGTCAGCGGAGTTACCACTTTTTCCTGGATAGCCGCCGCCCCGACTAACGGCTTAATGGTTGAGCCTGGCGCATACTGGCCAGAAATTGCCCGGTTAAAAAGCGGCCGGTCAGGACTCTGAGCCAATTCAGCATAAGTTTTAGCGGAGAGTCTTTGCGCGAAAGAATTATTATCAAAAGTTGGAAAGCTCAACATGGCTAGAACCCCGCCTGTTTTAGGATCAATCGCGACAACCGCTGCTTTTTTCAACTTTCGCTCTTCCAACGACTTGCTAACCGCCGCAAAAAAACTTTCCTGTAAAAAATTATCGAGCGACAAGACCAATCCTCGCCCGTCTTGAGGCTTGCTTTCTGAAATATCTCTTTTGAGACGCCCTTTCGAATCAACCTCTACCAGCTTTTCACCGGGAATTCCCCTTAAGATTTTTTCATAAAAAGCTTCCAAGCCGTTTTTTCCAATTTTTTCAGTTAAAAAATATTCCGGATTATCTCCCACTTCCGCCAAGGTCAATTTCCCCATATATCCCAAAACATGCGAAAAAGACAACGGCGAAACATATTGTCTGGCAATATTTTTTTCAATTCTAAACCCCGGCCAAACATTGATCTTTTCTTCCAGCTTAAGCAATGTCTCATGATCCAGAGTTTCGAGAATTACTGCCGTTGGAGATCTTTTTAATTCTGCTTTCCGCAAAATATCTTTTATCTCTTCCTGGCTGACGCCGGTTAGTTCGGAAACCTCTTTAATGACGAGCGGGCACTCCGCTGCTGCCGGTAAGTCCTGCGGCGAGACAACTAGGTCAAAGCTAGGAATGTTGTATACCAGCTGCTTCATTGACCGGTCATAAATAATCCCCCTTGAGGCGAGAACCGGCAAAGAGCGAATGTAGTTTTTTTCCGCCGCCTGGCTGAAATAAGAGCCTCGGAACAACTGCAGGTAAGCAGCTTGCGCCGAAAAAATTAAAAAACCAATCAGAATAATTCCCAAAAAAAGCCTGAAATTATTCCGGCTAATCGGAACCTCTATTTTTTGCTCGCCAAGCTTAGACGATTGCGCAGCATCCAACAAGATCTCTTCCGCTTCGATATTCTCTTTGAAGGTTTTTTTAACTCGATAGCGAGTCAATACTCTATCTAATTTTAATCGTCTGATCATAATTATTAAGAAAAATACTCTTATTAAAAAGCCAAAGCAGAACTAGGGCCAGGCCACCGTTCATTAAAAGACTGGCTGCCAACGTCAAGGGAAAAAGCCAACCGTTAAAATTAAAATTTGGCACCAGATTGAAAGAAAAAGCCAGTCTAGACAACAGGACTTGGCTAATCTCAAAAAAACTGACGCCAATTAATAAAAGGGAAATTCTGGCCGATAAATCATTTTTTTTAATCCAGCGATCAGCGAGAAAATCAACCAGGAAAAAAGAGCCCCAAAATCCCAATGTCATAATGCCAAAAGGGTAACCGCTCAAAAAATCCAGCCACAGGGCTGGCAAAAAAACTAACCAAGCTAACCTCGATGATTTATGGCTAAGAATAGCACCGACCAAAACAACCGCCAAAACAAGATTGGGCGAAACCGACCAAAAAGATATCTCCGTTAAAGTCGTCAACTGCCAAGCAGTCCCAATTAACGAGACGACTAGGAATATGAATATGGCCATAACTAATTACTCGGATTTATGATAATGAAAACTTTTTCCAATTTATTAAAATTGACTGCCGGCTGCAAAATCGCCCGCTGGAAGATTTCGCTTTCTTTTTTTTCGATAGAGACAACCCGGCCAACCATCAGACCGCTCAATATTTGATCGTTGATCCCGGACGTTAAAATATTTTCTCCGATTTTTATTTCTTCATCAATCGGAATCATTTCCATGATTAAACCAAGGCCATGATTCCCCCGGACTATTCCCCTGGCTCTTGTTTCTTGACTCAGGGCATTAACCAAAAAATTACTATCAAGCACCAAAGAGACTTTCGCCCAGCGATCACCGATTTCAACTAAGCGGCCAACAAAGAGATTGTTATCAGTGACAACCGTCATTCCTTTTTTCAATTTCTGCTCGCTGCCTTTATCCACTAAAAGATATTGGCCGGCTTGAGGCGTATAACCGATAATATTAGCCAGAACCAGCTGCTCTTTCTCCGGCAAGGTGATTGACAGCTGCTGTCTCAGCAATTCATTTTCTTTGAGCACCTCTTTCAATTTTGTATTTTCAGAAAGAAGTTTCTGATTTTCATTTCCTAAATCTTTATTTTCGCGATTTAAATTTTTGAGTTCGGCCCAAAAATCGAAAGCGCCCGCTACTTGCCGGTCAACCGACTGGAACAACTTTAAGAAAGGAGTCGATATTCTATAAATAAAATTTCTGGGAAAACTTAACCAGCCTAAATAATTAAAAAAAATCAGCAGCAAAATAACTGCTAAAACGAAGAATAAATAAAAATTTTTAGAAAAATGCCCTTGGCTCATCTGGTAAAAACTTTTTACTGCTTATTATCTGCCATAAAAAATCATTTCGGCGCTTCGCGATATTGCGGTGAGACCAAAACTTCTTGAAGCTTATCAATATCTTCCAAGACCACGCCGCAACCTCGAACCACCGCCGTTAGCGGATCTTCAGCAATCCTAACCGGCATTTGAGTTTCCCTGGCCACCAGCTTATCCAACCCTCGCAGAAGACTGCCGCCTCCGGCTAGCACGATTCCCTTTTCCATAATATCGGCCACCAGCTCCGGCGGCGTTTGTTCAACAGTTGTTTTTATTGAATTGACTAAAATTTTGACAGAACGCGCCATTGCCTCCCGAATATTAGTATCCGTCACGGTAATTTCTTTTGGCAAGCCGTTTAGCAAGTCCCGACCCCTTATGGTTGCTCGCAATTCTTCGTCTAACTCAAAAGCCGAACCAACAGAAATTTTTATATCTTCAGCCGTTTTTTCGCCCAGCAATAATTTAAATTCGTCTCGAGCATATTTAACTATATCGTCGTTTAGTTTATCACCGGCAATCCGCAAGCTTTTGCTAACCACAATGCCGCCCAGCGAAATTACCGCCACCTCGCAAGTACCACCGCCGATATCTACAATCATATTTCCTGCCGGGTCCTGAACCGGCAAACGAGAGCCAATCGCCGCCGCCATCGGTTCTTCAATCAAAAAAACTTCCCGGGCGCCAGCGTTCCGAGCCGCGTCTTCAACAGCTCGTTTTTCCACCTCTGTTACACCGCAAGGCACGCCAACCACCACCCGAGGCCGCGATAAAAAAGCTAGACCTTTTCGATGCACTTGATTAATGAAATAGCGAAGCATCTGTTCCGTTACCTCAAAATCAGAAATGACGCCGTCAACTAGTGGACGGGTTGCCACGATATGTCCCGGCGTCCGTCCGACCATTTTTTTGGCTTCGCTGCCGATAGCCAGTATCTGTCCGGTTTTTTGATTGACGGCAACCACCGAGGGCTCATTAATGACAATTCCGCGACCGCGAACATAAACCAAGGTGTTAGCCGTGCCCAAGTCTATACCAATGTCTTTTGAAAATTTCCCGAATAATTTATTTAACATTATCTCTTTTTATAATTCGCTAAAAAAGCCTGACTATATCCCTAAAGGCTATCACAACCATCAATAAAATCAAAAAAATAAAGCCGGCCGAGTGAATTGTTCGTTCTACCCGCTCGCTAACCGGTGATCTTTTTATTTTCTCAATAAGCAGAAACAAAACCCGTCCGCCGTCCAGCGCCGGGAAAGGAAAAGCATTGATAACGGCTAAATTGATTGATAAAAGCGCCGCCAGTTGCAAGATATAAACGAAACCCATTTGCGTTGCTTGGCCGGCAATCGAATAAATTCCGACGGGCCCTGTCACCTCGCCAATCACCCGGCCATGGCTAAAGAGCTGCCAGATTAGGATGCCAAGCGAAGAGACAGTCAGCCAGACCAGGCTCAGAGTTGTCATTACGGCTTCCCAAATTGCCCGATACCAAGGATAAGAAATTTCGGAAACCCTGGCCAGCCCCACACCTATTGCCCCTTCGTTCGCCGGCGGAGCTACCCGCGGAATTAATTTAAAAGTCAAAATGCCTTGGCCCCTCTTTGAATTAATCAGGATTTCTTGTCCCTTATTTTTATCTATAAAATTTTGAAGGTCAACGACTTTTTCCAGGTTACTAAGTTCTCCTGTCTGGCTGCTTGCTCCTAAAATTATGTCGCCTGCCTTGACGCCGGCCAGCTCGGCCGGCGAGCCGAGAGAAACTTGAGTTATCTGAACCTTGGCCCCGGCAACATTTTCATTGTCATCAACGGACCAAGGCAATCCAATCATAAATCCCAACGATAAAAGAAAAACGGCCAAAACGACATTCATGGTAGCCCCGGCCAGAAGGACACTTGTTCGTTGCCAAATCTTTTTTGAAACGAAAGAATTTTTATCGCTCCTGTCTCCCCCGTCCTCGCCAAAAATTTTTACAAAACCGCCAAAGGGAATCCAATTGATTGAGTAGATAGTCCCCCCTCTTTTTATCCCCCAAATCCTGGGCGGGAAACCAAAACCAAATTCTTCAACTTTTATCCCAAATTTTTTAGCAACCAAAAAATGTCCAAGTTCGTGGACAAAAATCAATACGGCCAGAATAATCACGAAAACAACGGCAGTCAACAAAATAATTATAATTTTACTCCGCCTACCAAAGCCAATAATGATTAACGGCTACGATAAACGAAAAACCTTACTAATTTATCATTTTTCTTGCCCGCTTGACCGCTTTAATAACCGATAATCAAGCACTTTCTAATTTTCAGCTCCGCCTTATCAAGGGCGGGGTGATTATTGAAAATTAGTTATTTTTCAACTAAACAGTCATTATTTCTTTCTCTTTGACTTCTCCCAAGTCGTCTATTTTTTTATTATATTCATCGATTATTTTTTGTAATTCATCTTTACCGCGGAATTTATCATCCTGACGAATTAAACCGCTTTTTTCTCCATCCTGAATTTCTTTCCAAGACTGTTCTCGCAACGCCCGAATCGCAATTCGAGAAGCTTCCATTTTTTGCTTCAAATTGCGCACCAATTCTTTCCGGCTTTCTTCGTTTAACGGAGGAATGGAAATTCTGATTATCTCACCGGCACCCGTAACCGATAATCCGGCCCGGGAAGAACTAATCGCCTTTTCTATCTCTTTGACGATTGACGTGTCCCATGGCTGAACCGTCAAAAGTCTGGGTTCGGGCGCGTTTATCACCGCCAGCTGCTTTAATGGCTGACGAGTACCGTAACATTCCACCTCAACCGTTTCAATTAGAGCCGGCGTCGCCCGGTCAGTTCGCAGGGTACCCATCTCTTCTTTAAAACGCCCGACCGCTTTTTCCAACTCTGGTTTTATTTTATTGATAATTGCTTTGTACATATTTTTATATTTTATTATTTTTTATAAAGAGAAATTGGTTTGGCTATTCTCGTCTTTATTCATGCATTCCGGCGTATACGACTTGCGGATTCTGCGGATCGACAGTAATCGTTTTTATACTCTTAGCCGTTATAATCGGGTTAACCGTCCAGGTTTGCCCGCTGTCTTGCGAACGATAAATTACATTCCCGGCACCATAATAAAGATAAGAGGAAGTCAGAGGATCTAGCACAACGGCCTGAATCGGTACCGACTCCGACGGAATAACAATATTAACTTTTTGCCAGCTTTGGCCAGCATCAGCGCTTTTCAATAATCCGACTTTCGAACCGACATACAGAACATTCGGATTTTTATTATCCATGACTAAAGTTTCTATGCTATCGACTTCTCTTGGAAAGCTTTTTAGGCTGTCCAGCGATTGCCAGGAACCTCCTTTGTCAGTAGTTTTAAAAATTCCCTTGTGGGAGGTGCTGACAAAAACAGTCCTGGTATCGTAAGGATTAACTTTTATATCCGTAATAACATCATCAAACCACTTAACTACCCGCCAACTTTTGCCAAAATCAATGCTTTTTAGAAAACCGCCTTCAGCCGTTCCAATATAGATGACCGACGGGTCAAACGAGTCAACCTCAACCGCAAAAATAGCATATTGTTCCCGGGAGACCCGATAAACTTCTTCCCAACTCCGACCAGCGTCACTCGAACGGAAAAGCCGCCCCCAACGATTTTGATAAGTACCGATATAAATATTACTGCTATTTTGCGGATCAATCGCAACGTCATAAACATTAGCTCGCTTATCCAGGACTTGCGCCAAGTCGTCTAAGTGATACCAAAGATCGCCGCCATCCATGCTTTTATAAAGACCTTCTCCCCGCGTTCCTAAATAAAGAATGCTAGAATTTTTCGGATCGACAACCATCGTTAAAATATTAGACGAAGCGATAGTTTGACTCTTAGAAACCGTCACCTGCTGCTTCCAGCTTTCCCCCCGATCAACGGATTTAAAGACACCACCGTCTCGGCTGGGCAAACAAGTAAACGGGAGAATGGGCAAGGCTGCCGCAAAAAATAAAGGCAAAATAGCCAGACTGAATAAATATTTTTTGCTCAACATATTTTTTAGATTTTCATTAATAAAACTTCTAAAACTAATCGCGCGTTAAAACTAGGATTAGTTAATATTTCCCGAGCGCTCATTATCTCCCGGCAAGTCCGGAGCAAAGAAGCCGGAGAATAACTTATTTTTGAAGGTTTTTTTTCATTGATCAATAAACCGGTCTGCCCGCTTATTTCCAACAATCGATCACGCAGATAAAGCAGCCACTGAGAAAGAATCTCTTTTGCCAGACAGACATCCTGGCTTAACTCTCTGGCCGCCTCAAAACGAAAAACTAAATCTGACTTCAAAATATCTTCTAATTTTTTAATATGCGATTCATGGTCAGATAAAAGAACCTGGTTATCTAGCAGGCTCCTGGCATAACCCGGTCGGCCGGACGATAACTTAATTATTTTATCAAGCACGGAGCCCCTGGCTCCCAATAATTCCATGCCCTCTCTCAGCTCATTAAGCGGCACGGGCAAAAATTTTATTAATTGGCACCGGGATAGAATGGTCGGTAAAATCGAGTCCCAAGCAGAGCTAGTTAAAATAATAAGACTCTGCGAGCTGGGTTCTTCGAGTGTTTTTAAAAAAGCGTTCGCCGCTTCCCGGGTCAGATTGTGAGCTTCTTCAATTATAACAACTTTAAGAGAAGATTTATAGGGATAAAAAAGCAATTGGTGCTGCAGGTCCCTTATCCGGCTAATGCCAATCTCCGTTGATTTTTTTTCTTGATCAGCCGAGACCACTAACAGGTCTGGGTGATTATTTTTTTCTATTTCTTGGCAACTCCGGCAAATTCCACAGGGTTCACGGTCCGAAGATTTTTCCAGCCTGATTTTTTCACAAAAAAGCCATTTTACAAATTCCTTGGCCAAAGTCATTTTCCCCGCCCCCGACGAGCCGCAAAACAGATAAGAATGAGCCAGTCTGTTCTTACTGGCACTGCGCGTTAACATGTTCCAAATTCGCTGATGACCGATAAGCATATTTTTATTATATGCCAGAATTGACCTTATTTACAAACTCCATAAATTCCCGCCGGAACCTTTCCGCTGAAAATTTTTCCGCCCATTTACGAATTACCAGCGGACTGTAATTTTTATGATTTTCCCTCAAGCGTCTAATCCCGTCCGCTAAAACTTCCGGCGTTTGCGCTTCAAAAAGCTCGCCGGTCATCGCCGGTAAGACCGTTTCTTGCGCTCCCCCGGCATTAAAAGCTACCACCGGCTTGCCGTAACTCATCGCTTCAATTGGCGCTATGCCAAAATCATCTTCGCCAGGAAAAACAAAAGCATAGCAATTCTTATAATACATGGCGGTCTCTTGATCTGACTGCCAGCCCAAAATCTTTACGTTAGGCTTGGCAAGATTCCGCAAATATTCCTCTTGCGGCCCCTCGCCGATTATGACCAACGGTAATCCTAATTTATTAAAAGCTTCCACCGCTATGTCTATTTTTTTATAAGGCGTGAACTGAGAAACGATTAAAAAATAATCCGAGTCGGAAATGACAGGCGAAGAATTGGCCGCGTGCTCTTGGACTGCGGCCAGATTAACCGGCGGATAAATCACTTTTGAATCCCGATCATAGTATTTTTTTATACGGCTAGCCGTTGTTTTTGAATTAGCGATGAAATAATCTACCCGCTTGCTGGCCGAACGGTCCCAAAGCCGGAGATAGCTAAAAATATTATCCGCTAAAATTTGTCGGCAAAAACCAAGTTTCTGCTGGCTTAAATATTCAACTGAATAATCCCATAAGAACCTGGCGGCATTATGGCAATAACTGATATGGGTAGTTTTTGGCCGGACAATAACGCCCTTGGCAAAAGCCGAAGAAGAAGAGATAACTAGGTCAAATTCTCGCAAATCAAAAGTTTCAGGAACGGTCGCCATAAGCGGCAAAAGCCATTTATGATGCCGTCGCAAAAACTGGGGAAATTTTTGCAAAAAAGACGGACGCACTCGCTCCGACGGGAACCATTCGCCCATCTTTTCCTGGTCATACAGGAAAGTATAAATCGGCGCTTCGGGAAACATTTTGGCCAATTCTAAAAACACCCTCTCCGCCCCGCCAAACCTAATCAGATAATCGTGAATCAGCGCTACTTTCATAATTTTAGCTGCCTGCTACTATTTTCAGAGTTTCCCTCGCGCACTTTTCCCAGTTAAACTTTTTAGCATTTTCATAACCTAATTGTATTAGTCTATCACGCAAAATTTTATCGTCAATCAATCGCCTGACCGCCTCGGCAATCTGGACTGAATTTTGAGGATTGATAAATAAGGCTCCCTGACCGGCAATTTCCGGCAAGCAAGAACCAAAAGAAGTAACGACGGGGACTCCGGCTGCCTGAGCTTCCAACACAGGCAAGCCGAAACCTTCGTAAAAAGAAGGAAATAAAAAAATATCGGCGTTAAAAAGCAATCGCCATTTTAGATCATTATCAACATAACCAAGCTCTTTGATATCCGGCTTCTCTGCGTCGCCGACAAGCAAGCCATTCTTAAAAAAAGGTCTGTTTTGAGCGGGTAAATTTAAATCCCGATATCCATACCCCGGCATACCGGCTAAAATAAGTTCGTGCGGAATTTTATATCTTTCTTTCAGTATTTTATACGCTTCTAAAATTCCTTGGATATTTTTCTTGGTTTCAAGGCGGCCGATATATAAAAGATAAGGCCTTGGCATTGCCGCCTTGGAGCTGTCGGTTGATAAATTTTTCAAATTCTCCGGCCTGTCTGCTTGTCGGCCGGCTGATTCCGGACGATGAAGAGAAATACCATGATGAACCGTATAAATTTTTTCTGCTTTTACTTCGTATAATTTTATCAGATCTTGCCTGGTATTTTCAGAAATCGCAATAATTTTTTTTACCCGGCTGGAAGCGGATTTCGTACTCCAGCGCAAATAGAAGCGCCGCCAAAAAGAATAATTTTGCGGCCAAAACTCGTACTCCAAACCATGAATCGTAGCAATTGAATTTTTCGGCGCGAAGAACGGCAAAACATGAACCGGAATAAACAGTATCTCCGGTGACCGCACAAACATTTCCCAGGCCAAACGAATTTGTGTCCACAAAAATGGCAATGGCCAGCGTAAAATTTTAATTTCAAAATTGGAAGGCAGAGGAAAATCAAAGGGATTGCCAGATTGATTTATCTTCGCCAAAACAGCAGTCGGCGAATATAACAAAAACCGATGCTCGCGGGCTTCCGGTAGCATCGTCAAATGTTTAACTAGCTGATACGTATATTCTTCAACGCCCGTGCGCGGCTGCCTGACTGCCGCCGCAACATTTATCCCAATAATCATTTCTTGCTCATTATTGATCGCTTATAAACATCCAAGTGCTCCAGGGCGATACCGGTACCTTTGGCAACACAAAGTTTTGGCTCTTCGGCGACATAACAGGGCACGCCTGTTGCCTTCTCTATCAATTCGGCCAGATTACGCAGCATCGCGCTGCCACCCGACAAAATCATTCCCCGGTCTATAACATCAGCTGAAAGCTCCGGCGGCGTTTCCTGCAAAACATTTTTAACCGTTTGAACAATTTCTCTCAACTGTTCAGCAATCGCTTCAACTATCTCATTAGTCTTGACTTCAATATTTTTCGGCAAACCCGAAATTAAATCTCGACCCCTGACCTCAAAAGAACCTTCTTCTTTTGGCGGCAAAGGCAAGGCCGAGCCAATGGCTATCTTAATCTCCTCGGCCGTTCGTTCGCCAATCGCTAAATTATGTTTTTTTCTAATGTATTCCGCGATTGCCTGGTCAATCTTATTGCCTCCGACCCTAGCTGAAGCCCAAGCCACGATTCCACCCAATGAGATCACCGCCACTTCGCTAGTTCCGCCGCCGATATCGATAATCATGTTCCCCGCCGGCTCATTAATGGGAATACCGGCGCCGATTGCCGCCAACACCGGTTCTTTGACCACGTAAGCCGCTTTAGCCCCGGCATTTAGCGTTGCGTCCACAACCGCTCGCCGCTCGGTTGAAGTTATGCCCGCGGGCACGGCGACCATTACTTCCGGCCGAAAAAGCCGAAAACTCCCGGTCGTTTTATTGATGAAATAACGCAGCATGGCTTCCGTAATCCGGTAATCAGCAATTACGCCATCCCGCATCGGACGAGAGGCCATAATGCTTTCCGGCGTCCGGCCAAGCATTTCTCTGGCTTCATTTCCAACTGCTAAAATTTTATTGTCGTCCAAAGAAACCGCCACCACGGTTGGCTCGTTTATAACCACCCCTCTCCCCGGCACGTAAACCAAAGTATTAGCCGTACCTAAGTCAATTCCTATTTTCTTGATAAACATCGATCCAAAAATTAAAATTTATTTCTCCGCGTCCGCGAACATTTTTACACTTTTTTGATATCCGCCCCCAGTCCCGCCAATCTTTCTGCCAAATTTTCATAACCCCGCTCTATTTGATAGATATTATTTATTTCCGTTGTCCCCTTGGCAATCAAAGCCGCGATAACGAGCGCCATGCCAGCCCGCAAATCCGGACTTATCAATTTTCGACTGTAAAGATTTGTCGGCCCGTTGACTACGATTCGATGAGGGTCAGCCATAATGATATTCGCTCCCATTTGAGTCAGCATATCGGCAAACAACAAACGGCGGTCATAGATTGTTTCGTGGACCAGACTGACCCCGTTCGCTTGAGTCATCAATACCGTATAGGCTGATTGCAAGTCGGTGGCAAAGCCCGGATATTCGTGTGTTACCAGATCGGCGGCTAAAAGTTTATCGCTTGGCAATATTTTTATGCTAGTTTTATCCAGCTTGTAATTTACTCCGATTTTATCGAATAATGCCCAAAGCGCTCCCAGGTGTTTCGGCTCGCAGTTTTCAATTATTATTTCGCCATCATTGGCCACCGCCGCTAAAATCGCAAACGTTCCGGCTTCGATCCTGTCCGGAATAATTCGATATTCGCCGCCACCCAGCTTTTTAACTCCCTGGATCTTTATAGTCGGCGTTCCCGCGCCGCTAATTTTTGCGCCCATCTTGTTTAAAAATTCGGCAAGCGCCGGAATTTCCGGTTCCATAGCACAATTTTCCAGAAGCGTTTCTCCCTGCGCCAGGCAAGCTGTTGTCATTAAACTCTCTGTACCCGTTACTGTAATTTTAGGAAAAAAAATGGAAGCACCCTGAAGTTTATTAGCCGTCAAGCGGTAACTATTTTCTAAAATTTCAATTTTGGCGCCCATTTTTTCAAAACCGTCAAGGAACATATCAATCGGCCTTATGCCGGCCCCGATAACGCATCCTCCCGGATGAGGAAAATAAACTTCGCCGCAAGTCGCCAACAATGGCCCCACGAACATAATCGAAGCCCGGAATTTATTGACCAATTCCGCCGGCAAGTTAATACAAGTTCTGTTTTTGCGCCGAATCTCTATCTCGCCAGCTCCTAAATTTTTTACCGAGTGCCCCAGCGCCGTCAACATTTCTTGTGCTCGATGGCAATCTTCAATGTCCGGCACGTTGATTACTTTTATCAAATCATCGGTCATCAAAGCCAACGGAAAAACTTTTAACGCGGCGTTTTTCGCTCCTTTAACTTTGATGCTACCGCTTAATGGTTTTTGACCACTGATCACAAATTTTTGACTTGCCTCCGCCATAGATTTGCTTTGTTAAATTTTTACAATTAACCGCTCTTTTGCTTAATATTAAGACAAATTATCTCGCCTGACAAGGCCGCGGAAAGATTGCTATTTCAGCGTTAAAATGGCTATAATAAGAATATTAATCATATGACTCATCTAACCAGGCGCCTAATCTTTTATAGTCTTATTATCATTTTTTTACTAGCCACGCCGCCGACTATTTTTTATGCCATGGGCTACTCTTTCGATTGGCAAAAAAAAGTTCTAGTTAAAACCGGCGGCCTCTACCTTAAATCATCTCCGGCCAATGCCAAAATAATTATTGACGGCAAGGAGAACAAAACTACCCCGAGATTAATTTCCCGGCTGTTGCCAAAAACTTATAAAATCTCCATCGAAAAAGATAATTATTTTACTTGGGAAAAAAATTTAGAAATTAAGCCTCAGTTAGTGGAAGAGGCTCGCAATATTCTTCTTTTTCCCAAGAATCTTTCCCCGGAAAAAGTCGCCACTACTTCTTTGTCTATCGCTGATTTTCTCCGCTCAACAGAAGAAAAAAATAAAATTGCCCAGGCCGCCAATATCGCCAGCACAACCGCCGGCTGGCTGTTTTACCAAGATAATCTCTTCTTAATAAATGCCACTAATTATATTTTTTACCGCGTCGATCTCAGCGGCTATATTCGAGAACAGATCTCCAAAGAATTTTTGCCCAAAGATAATTACCGGATTATCGCTCACGATAATCAATTTATGGTCATCGGACAAAACAATGACCTTTACCTGTTCAATAGAAATTCCGCTCTTTTTGAAAAGATTGCCAGCCAAATAACTAACGCGATTTTTTCCGGAGACGGTAAAAAAATTATCTACTGGAACAACAATGAAGTCTGGATTGTATATCTTGAAGATATCCTGATCCAGCCTTATAAAAAAGCCGGAGACAAAGAGTTAATCACCCGCCACAGTCAAAAAATTTCTCAGGTAATTTTTTATCCCAACAACGAATATCTGGCTTACGTTATTGGCGACCAAATTAAAATAATCGAACTCGACGGCCGCGACAAGCGCAACGTCATTGAGTTTATTACCGCTAAAAATCCGCAGATCTACCTTTCTTACCAGGACGGATATTTTTACTATCTGACCGAGGAACAGCTTTTCCGTTTGAAATTAGAGATTTGACTCTCTTAAGAAACAAAAAATCCTCTGCCCATAAACAAGGGCGGAGGATTTTTATATTGCACTCTTTTTCTTCTATCGCTTCGCCCACTGAGGAGCGCGGCGAGCCTTTTTCAAGCCGTATTTCTTTCTTTCTTTGACTCGAGGATCGCGTTTCAAGTAGCCGGCTTTCTTTAGTTTTTTACGAAAATCGATGTTAAAAAGAATCAGGGTTCTGGCTAGGCCGTGCCTTAAGGCCTCCGCTTGAGATTTTGTTCCGCCGCCATTAATTTTCGCCACTACCTCAAAACGATTCAGGGATTTTAATTTTCGCAACGCTGCCTCAATAATTTGTTGCAATTCCAGAGTCGGAAAGTATTGTTTATAAAATTTTCCATTAACCGTCACTTTGCCCTCGTCTTCCTCGAACGGTTTAATCGTAAATAATCTTACTCGGGCAATTGCTGATTTTCGCCGGCCGGTTGCTTCAAAATAACGTTTGCCCTTTTTCCCCTTGGCATCATCAGAAGCCTCATCAAAAAAAGAGTCGCCAATCGTTTCAACCGTTCCAATTGTTTCGGCCGCCTTCTCTGTTTTTTCCGGCAAAATTTCTTGACTAGCCAAAACAGGCGAGGTTTTAACCGTTGCTTCTTTCTCTGCTTCTTTCGGTTTAGCCGCTTTTTTTACCGCTGGCTTTTTTATTTTTACGCTTTTGGTTGTATTTTTTTCCTTTTCCATAAAACAAGATTACTTAGCTAATTCGCCTTTAAAAAGTTTCAGGTTTTTGATGGTTTTATCTCTGGTTTTATTTCTCGGCAACATCCCGTATACCGCTAATTTTACGACTTCCCGCGAATCCCTCTCTAAAAGACTGGCTAGACTTTCTTCTTTTAGACCCCCCGGATAGCCCGTGTGATGACGATATATTTTCTGTTCCGTTTTCTTTCCGGTAACTTTAATTTTATCCGTATTAAAAATCGTGACCTGATTTTGCGGTGTTATATAAGGCAGCCAACTCGCCGTATTTTTTCCCCGTAACAAAACAACCGCCTCTACCGCCATTCTGCCTAAAGTTTTACCGGCGGCATCAATTTGATATTTTTTTCCCTCAACTGCTTGCTTAACCATATATTTTTAGTCTTTGATAATTTCAATAAAAGCCATCTTTGCCCCGTCGCTTAAGCGTTGACTGATTTTAGTTAATCTCGTGTAACCACCTTTTCTGTCAACAAACCTCGGAGCGATTTCTTTGATCAATTTCTTAGCCGCGTCTTTCGGCAAGCCGGCAAAGGCCTGGCGTTTGGCCGCTAAATCGTTTTTCTTCGCACGAGAAATTAATCGCTCAACGGTTGGACGCAATTCTTTCGCTCGGGCCTGGGTAGTTTTAATCTTTTCCTTAAGGATAAGATTTGCTGCCAGTCCTTTCAGAAAAGCCCGGCGCTGATCAGTTGTTCTTCCAAATTTTCTCATGATTCTACAAAAAATTACCTAATTATCACTAACGCCGAAACCGGTTATTCTTCTTTCAGAGTTAGTCCCAATTTCTTCAAGGCCTTTCTAACCTCACCGATACCTTTCTCTCCCATTCCTTCAAGCTCCTTTAGCGCTGATTCGTTCTTTTTCGCTAATCCGCCAGCCGTTCTAATGCCGCCTTCAATCAAGGAGTTAACCGTTCTGGTCGATAATTTTAAATCTTCTACTTTGGTCTTGGAGGCCTCGTCATCATCTTCTTTGTCCGCCGATTCAACATCAGTTGCAACTTCTTCTTCCGCGCCAGCCAAAACGCTGAATTGTTCGACTAAAGACTTGCAGGCTTGCAAAAAAGCATCCTGTGCGCTTATACTCCCGTCGGTTTCGAGGTCTAGCCGCAAACGATTATAATCCGTCCGGTCACCGACGCGCATATTTTCAACCTCAAAATTAACTTTACGAATTGGAGAAAACAAGGAATCAACCGCGATAATTCCAATCTCTAATTTTTCTTTCTTCCTTGATTCAACCGGAACAAATCCCAGGCCCGAAGCAACTTCGATTTCTATCTCCAGTTCCGCTTTCTTGTCGGTTAAAGTTGCAATTGGCGCTTCTGGATTGATTATCTCTATTTCCGAAGTAGCTTTTATGTCCTTAGCCCTCACTTCTTTCTCGCCCTTGACGCTTAAAAAAAGCTTTACCGGTTCTTCGACGAACTTCTTAAATCTAACCTGCCGCAAATTAAGAATAATTTCGATTACGTCTTCCGCCACATGGGGAATAGTTGAAAATTCATGATGAACATTACTGATTTTTACCCCAACGATAGCCGCTCCGGGCAGAGAAGAAAGCAAAACCCGTCGAAGCGCATTACCCAAAGTAACGCCATAGCCGGGATACAATCCCTCAATTTCAAAAATAGTCCGATTGCCTTCGGTTTTAACGATTTTTGGTTTTTGCGGAAGATTTATTTTCATAAATATACAGATTAACGATCTGGATAAATTATTGATTTATATAATTTAACTCGACCATTGATCTGCCGTCATTTAACAAAAATACTAGCTATCTAGAATAGAACTCAACGATTAGCCCAAGCGCTGAAATGTCACCCAGGTCTGCGCCTTCTGGCAAGTCTAAAACTTTTGCTTCCAAGACATCTTTCTCTTGAGCCAGCCAAACAGGCGTTTCATATTTTTTAAGACTTTCCATCAAGCCCTCAATCAATTTAGATTTATTTATTTTTTCTTTTAAAGCGATTTTATCGCCCTTTTTAACCCGAAAAGATGGAACATCTACGGGCCGGTTATTAACTAACACATGCCCATGATTGACTAATTGCCGAGCGGCGGAGCGCGATTTCATCCAACCTAATTTGAAAATAACGTTATCCAGCCTGCTCTCTAATTTTTTAATTAGATTTTCTCGCGTATCGCCTTTCTGCGCCCGAGCTTCATCAAAGTAATTTTTAAGCTGTTGCTCAAAAATTCCGTATATTTTTTTAACTTTTTGTTTTTGCGCCAACTGCCGGCCATATTCTGAATTTCCTCCGCGTCGAGTTTTTTTATTGCCCTGCGCTCCCGGCGGATAAGCCCGTTTCACCATCGCGCATTTCGGCAAAAAACAGCGTTCTCCCTTAAGAAAAAGCTTTTCGCCTGAACGACGGCATTGTCGACATTTTGCGTTTATTAGTCTTCCCATAAATATTGAATAAAATATCTAAATTTTTATATCCTTCTTTATACCCTTCTAATCTTACGCGGTCGGCAACCGTTATGCGGTACCGGCGTTATATCTTTTATCGTAAAAAGGTTTAAACCATTTGTCGCTAAAGCCCGAACAGCCGCTTCGCGACCGCTGCCAATTCCTTTGACAAAAACATTCACATCTCTCAATCCTATTTTTTTTACTTTTTCCATCAAAGCTTCCACGGTCTTAGTCGCGGCATAAGGAGTCGCTTTCTTGGGGCCCTTAAAACCCAAGGCACCGGCGCTCGCCCAGAACAGAGTATTGCCTCGGCCGTCAGCAATCGTAATGATGGTATTGTTATAAGTTGACTGGATGTAAACCTGGCCCCGATCAACTCTCTTATTCTTAGAAGGCTGCAAAACAGCCGCGGCTACCGCTTTTTTCTGAACCGTCTCTTGTTCGGCTGTTTCTTTTAACAGTTCCTCTTCGCTTTGATTTTGAATTTTTTTCTTTCCCATGTTCGCTTAATAAAATTTGCTTTTTAATCTTTTCTTATTAGGTTTTTTCCGCCGTGTTCTTGCGTCCAGAGCCCATTGTTTTGCGGGTATTTCCTCGGATCGTTCGAGTATTGGTCTTGGTCCTTTGTCCGCGAACCGGCAAGCCCTTTATATGCCTAACGCCCCGATAGCAACCGACGTCTTTCAGTCTTTTAATATTCATCATTCTCTCCCGTCTTAATTCGCCTTCGATTTTAAATCCTTTTTCAATAAAATCTCTCAAACGATTAACTTCTTCGGCGGTCAATTTATTGGCCCGCACATTCGGATCGATCTTGGCTTGAGCCAAAATTTTATTACTCAAAGTGCGCCCGATGCCATAGACATAGGTTAAAGCGACTTCTATTCTTTTGTTGTCTGGAATGTTTATTCCGGCAATACGTGGCATATAGTCAAATTTTCAATTACCAATTATTAATTTCCAACCTGTCCTGCGGAACAGGACACCTTAGAGACTAGTCATTAGTCATTCAAATTCAAAAAATTACCCCTGTCTTTGTTTGTGTTTTTTGATTTCACAAATCACCCGTACCCGGCCTTTCCGGTGGACAATTTTACATTTTTGACAAAACTTTTTAACTGAAGCTCTAACTTTCATGACAATACAAAACGCGCTAAACGCGCCTTAATTTCGCTTTGCATCCACGAAATCTTCCCCACTGAAGGAGAACGGTCTGCTTAGCACGATTAATTTATTTTTCACGAAGCACTATTCTACCTCGACGATCATCATAAGGCGTCATCTCCAGCACTACCCTGTCTCCGACAAGCACCCTGATATGATTCATCCTCATTCGCCCGGACAAATGAGCCAAGACTTCACTTTCGTCTTCCATTTTAACCCGAAAAGTAGCGCTAGGCAAGGCCTCAATAACCTGTCCGTTTTTTTTAATTACCTTATCTTTTTCTGGCACTCTTTTGCTTATTTGAAGGATTCTGCGCCCTTTTCAAACAAGTTTTATAATATTATATGATTAGTCCAAAAAAGTCAACCCCCTTGCCTAGTCCTTAACAATCACCTTTATTTTATCGAGATTAGCCGGCATTGATTTTACCCAAAATGGCCAGAAAGAAACTTTCACCTCGGCAATTTCCGGGTGCTGGCTAAAATAGTCACGCATCGCCTGCTCCCCCTTGCCGACAATCGCTTTTTTTATGTCTTCGCTATTGAGCGGCCAGACAACCTTGCCATTCAACTTGGCGACCAAATTCATTTGTCCTCGGGAGAGATCGGGCAAGCCAGATAATTGATAATCTATTCTTTCTATTTTAACCGATAAGTCCTTATCCGCTCCGGACTTCTCTGCTATTTTTTTATCGACAATATTCAGGATATCTTTTTCGTCAAAGAGGAGAACTGTAGCGACTCCCTTCAGCGTCAGCATAAAGTTATCAGCCGGCTGGCCAACGGCCACCGAAGACTCGGCGCTGGCCAAATCTTCTTTCAGGGAAAAATCCAATAATTTCAAACCCGAAGGAATTTGCTCTCTGAACTCCTTGTCCAGCGCCGTTTTGGATTCACTCCAGAACTGCGCTTTCGCCTTGTCAAAATCTTCTTGAGAAACAACCTTCATCAAACCCGAAGCTCCGCCGCTAAAATCCTTGCTCGAGCGTCCGTAGAAAGCGTCAAATTTGGGAGTGCCCGAAAAACCAGGAATAGAAAATCTGCCAGCGCTGATGTTGTAGTCGCTGCCCGGCTGGTCAGCCAAAACTTCAACGTCAATCGAGCTGGCTACTATTTTACCGTCGACAATTTTTGCCCCCGGCACGGTTATGGCTTTAGTCGTCCGAAAGATTTTCCCGTCTTCGGCCGAAAATCTTGTTTTTTCAATTAGCGTCTGAGGACTAGAGCTATATTCATTAAAAACAGTAATGACGCCTCTGGCCTTTTCGTTAACCTGGCGCTGGCCGGTTGTTGAAAAATTTTGGGAATATTTTTTTTCTAGCTTAATTAACTGAGCCGGGATTTTATTTTGAGTATAATCTATTTTGCTTGTCCCTTTGTCAATCGAAACGTTCAAATTTTGCGAGAGAGTTTCGAACTTGGGGGCAACCTCTATGTCTGCTTTCGGCAAAACAAAATACAAAACCGCCGCGGCGACAATCAGAGCCAAGCTGAAAAATAAAAATAGAAATTTACCGGAAAAAAATGGAATCTTAAATTTTTTGCCGATTAGACCAAAACTGTTTTCCGCGTCTTCGTCTCTGACCACAATTCGTTTCTCGCCCAGTGGCAAATGATGATCTTTAAAAAACTTGGAAGAAAATTTTGGCCAGACGGCCTTCTCGTCCCTTTTCGCACTTTCTTCGCTTAATAATGACTCCTCGGGCGCCTCATCAAGATAAAAACCCTCTTCTGCTTCCTCGACGTCTTCTTCTTCGCCTTCTTCGACTTCGCTTTCTTTCGAATCTTTTTTAAATTTAGTCGAATAAAAATCTTTGGGCAGATCCGTTTCTTTTTTTAATTCCTGATCTAGCATGTTAAAATCCGACTCTTTCTCGATTTCTTTCTCTTGCTCAACCTCTTCTTCTTGCTCGTGAAAAAAAATATCTTCAATTGCCGTCGGACTTGAGCTTTCTTTTACCATCTTTCCCGCTCCCAGAGCTCCCCTTGGCCGAATATCGCTCATCCCAAAATGACCGGAAAAAGATTGTCTTTTTTCTGCCACTTCTTCTTTCGACAAGGCCTCAAATCTTTTAGAAGAAACCTCATGCAAAACTTCGTCCTTGTCAAAATCAGGTTCTGCCTTTTTCCCTTTCGGCAAAGTAACCCTTGAAGATAATCCAACTCTCTTTGCCGCCTCCCGAGCGACTTCGTCCTTAGTGATAACCGTGACATCTTTGCCCAAACGATCCGCTTCGCGCTTGAGCAGTTTTAAACCAATAATATTTCTAAACAAAATAGAGCCTTTTGATGCAATCAAAAAGATTTCCTCTTCGCCTGTCTCCCAAAGTCGCTCAATAACAGAGGTTATTTCTTCTTCGGGTTTTAAATTTATGATTTTTGCCATCCGCTCCTACTTAAAGTCTTGCTTATATTATATCAAAAAATCGATTATATGCCACCGCCAATTATCCACCCCCGCTAATAAATCCTCCCCGTTATAAAACTGTTCAGAACTTTTTTGCTTGGAGGATAAACAGGTGCCGGCAGGTTATCAAGACTAAACCATTGCCATTGCGTGATTTCGTCCGGCTCCGTTACTCTGGCCTCGCCAATAAAGCTATCACATAAAAATCCCGCCGTGACGAAGTGAACATCCGGCAAAATATCATCAGAAAGGCTGATTAGCTTTAAGTCAGCTTCGGTAATTTTTATTCCCGTCTCTTCCAAAATTTCTCTGACTGCCGCCGCTTTCAGAGTTTCGCCAAAATTCAGCTTCCCGCCTGGCATCGTCCAGGTTCCTTCGCCGTGCATCTCGCTGCTGGCCTTGACCGGATCGGCATGCCGCTGGCCCAGAAGAATTTTTCCGTTGCGAGACAACATCACCCCAAACCCTATTCCCGGTTTTTTATCAGGCATAAAATTTTTTAAAATAATTATTCCAGAACGGCTTTAATTCGTCTCACTCCGGCCGAAGAAGACTCCTCTTTCTGGATTCTGAATTTACCCAATAGCCCTGTCCTCTCAACATGCGGTCCACCGCAAATTTCATTGGAGAATTCACCGATAGAATAGACCTTCACTCGTTCACCATATTTTGATTCAAACACGCCCATCGCGCCCCTAGCCTTGGCTTCGTCCAAATTCATCTCTTCGCAAACCACCGATATATTTTTTTGAATTTGCTCGTTTACAATATCTTCGACCCGTTTTATTTGTTCCGGTGTCATTTTTTCCGAATGTGCAAAATCGAAGCGCAACCGCTCGGCCGTGATGTTAGAGCCTTTTTGAGTCACACCTGCCCCCAGAACCTGCCGCAGCGCTGCCAGCATTAAATGTGCGGCCGTGTGATATTTCACCGCCGTTTCGCTTGCGTCCGCCAGCCCGCCCTTAAACATTCCGGCCGACGCGGTGCGGGAAAGCTCTTGGTGAGCCTCCTTCTTTTTATTAAAGCCTTCCGTATCTACTTCTATATCTTTTTCTTTTGCTATATCGAGCACAAGCTCGAAAGGAAAGCCGTATGTCGAATATAGCAAAAACGCATTATCTGCTGAAATATTTTTTTCTTCCACTATAATTTTCTCCAATAACTTTCTTCCAAACATCAAATGACCAAGAAAAGTGTCCTCTTCATCTGTTATAATTTTTTCGATACTCTGTTTCTTTTCAAATAGCTCTGGATAAGTGTCTTTGTATATTGACGCAACATATTCGACTAATAAAGCTAAAGCCCTACTAGCGCCTCCAACTAAATCATAATAATATCTGGCTCGTCTTATAAGCCGTCTTAAGACATATCCGCTACCAGTCTTATCAGGAACTACGCCATCAGCAATTATAAAAACCGAAGCTTTAATATGATCAGCAATAATCCGCATAACACGCTTTATATCTACTGACTCATCGTATTTTTTCCCCGACAACTCCTCTATCTTTTCTACTATCGGCCAGAAAAGCTCTGTCCGATAGTTGTCATCAAAACCATTCAAAACTGCCAGTACTCTTTCCAATCCCATACCAGTGTCCACATTCTGCTGGGCGAGCTTTTCATACTTGCCCTCGACGTTCTTATTATATTGCATGAAAACATCGTTCCAGATTTCCACCCACAAATCATTATCATCATTAAAACTGGCTGGCACCTTATCGGCTGGACCGACCCAATAAAACATTTCCGTGTCCGGCCCGCAGGGTCCGGTTTCGCCCGCCGGTCCCCACCAGTTATTTTTCTTGGGCAATTTGGCGATTCTTTCTTCGGACAGGCCCAGGCCTTTCCAGATATTAAAAGCTTCTTCATCAAACGGCGCGTCCGTGTCGCCGGCAAAAACCGACACCGCCAAGCGATTTTTATCCAAACCCAGCCATTGCGACGAAGTCAAAAATTCCCAGCTCCACTCGATTGCCTCTTTCTTGAAATAGTCGCCCAATGACCAATTGCCCAGCATCTCAAAAAAAGTATGGTGCGTGGCATCGCCTACCTCATCGATATCGCTCGTCCGAATGGACTTTTGGGCATCCGTCAACCGTGTCCCCGCCGGATGCTTCTGCCCCATTAAATACGGCACCAAGGGGTGCATACCAGCGGTCGTGAAAAGCACTGTCGGATCATTTTCCGGAATCAAAGAAGCCGAAGGGATAATCGCGTGCCCCTTAGATTTAAAGAATTCTAAATATTTGCTTCTTAATTCATTAGCTGTCATTACCGTAAATTTATCATAAAATACTATCCGGGTAAATAGAATATTATTGTCCAGCAAGAAGACTCTTGCAAAAAAATACGCCGCTTGGTATATTAAAAATACTGTTTACCAACAGGGGCGGCCACGTGGAAGCGCATTCCCGTGACTTGCGAAGACCAAATCGGCCGGATGGCCCTTCTTCACGAATAAGGAGGCAACATGAGAGCTGAGTTAGGTCGCCCCTCGTAATGCTAGAGACGCAGTGGCATTATGAGAGGCCGGATCGTCGTGCTGGCCAGAGCAGATTACTCTATCATTGCTCTTCCGACGACCAGTAAGATC
>Ga0172375_10001069_pt1 | contig 44365 bp, 37 predicted proteins | sample LakKiv1m_FD_114537 | JGI IMG/M metagenome (GOLD analysis project Ga0172375, IMG submission 114537) | Freshwater microbial communities from Kabuno Bay, South-Kivu, Congo - kab_092012_11.1m | ecosystem: Environmental > Aquatic > Freshwater > Lake | place: Democratic Republic of the Congo... | reverse complement strand
TTGACGTGGGCGCAGGACTGGACCTGACGATCACAGTCCGTCGTCCCGATGGGGTGGACGGCACCTACATCCTGCCGATTCCCGCAGCCGCACCCACCTCGGCTCGCACTGGAGACCTGGCCGGAGGGGTCAGGTTTCACGGTACCGAGGCTGCGTTCGTCAGCGGGCCCTACCCGGTGGGTGGGGACTACGACCTTACGATCCACAGCGGAACTGCTGTCATTACGGGTGACTTGCTCGTAGACGCCACGACAAACTTCATCACTGACGTGGTACGTGTCAGCGACGCAGTGAGAATCAATCCGGGTGGGGTCGAGGAGAACTTCTATGTCCTGGCGGTGATCGACTCGGCCACCTTGCTTCTGTCCGGGACTCCAGTAGCGCAGATGGTCCAGACGTACGCTGCGTTTACCCCGGTTGACCTCAGGTTCAGGGTTGGAAACACCGACTGCGCGGTGACTCTGGACATCGGGTCCACCCCGTTGGCGTTCTCGGTCGTCGCCTTCGCGGCGCTGTTCGGGTTGTCCGTGGCGGGGAACGCCGTGTTCTCCAACACCTTGACCGATTGCACGGTTGCCGACGCCATGACGGGCCGGGTGCTATTGGTCCAACCGACCTCGTTCTACGACAGGGCGTTCCAGGCCGGAGTGACCGATCCGCCGTACTACGCGGACGGGGCGGCGAACAACTACCTGGGCCTGAAACAGGGTGCGGCCACGGACTCAATCACGTTCTCTACGGGGCTGCTGACCAGCTCCCAGATCCGAACGCAGTTGCTGGGGTTGTCCGTTTTGTCCGACGTGGAGGTGGACACCGACGACGGCACGACGTCGCTTCGGCTGCTTGGCAGCACGTCGGCAGGTTCTCTGGAGCTGCTCGACGTGGCATCCGAGAAGGCCGCGTCCGCCCTCGGCCTCAGGGACTTCACTCCTAGCGATCTGGTTTCGGCCGCAGATCTGGACGCCGCCTGGGAGCAGACCTTCATCCGCGTGGAGGACGACGGGCTCGGGCACGCAGTCATGACCGTCGAGGGCGCCACAGCGGTGGACGTGATCTTTGACCCTGGGTCCATGGCTTTGGGGTTCTCGAGCGGTGTTGGAACGACGTCGGTCGTGAAGGCCAGCGGCCTTGTCGTCGGGGACGCGCTTCTGCACTCCTCATTCCCTGGAGGGATGGTTCGGGTGATTTCGGTTCGCAGCCAGGCCGCTCATCTGTCGGATCCCATTCCAGGGTCCGCTGTCACCCTCACTTCGCGGCTGTGCGGCGGAGCAGTGGCCTATCAGGCGCTCGTCAACAGCGTTCAGGGAGATCCGAACGCGGAGTTCCTGACGTGGACGGAGCAGCAGCTCCGGGAAGCCTTGAACAGCATGTGGGATTCGGTCTTCAGGCTGCTCCCGTCGTCGGATAGGAGCTTCGCGTTGAAGGACGTTCAGGACGTGATGTCGATCGTCTCGGCCGTCAGCTCAGCCATGGGCGCGTTTGCCGCTGCGGTCCCGAGGGTCGACTCCATGGACTCGGTCTTCTTCAGCTTGAAGCGCTTCAACTTGGACATGGGGGAGTGGTATCTTGCTGGGCTGATGGTGAACGAGTTCTTCTTCGCGGAGGAGCAGGACTTTTCGTCGTCGTCGGCGCTGGTAGGGGCAGCCAGGAGGATCCTGGCCGCTGTGAACGCTCGGAGGGAGTAGGTCGTGGTCGACGAAGAGGAGTACGCCGAGGGGAACGCCCTGGACAACCTCGCCGTGATGACCGGCAGGCTGTACTCCGCCCTGGCCCAGGACAACCAGGTGAAGACGTCGGCCGGGATGTCCTGGTACGACGGGCTGGTGAACGAGCAGAAGAGGCTGGCCGACGGCTTCCCGAACCGGCTGAGCAAGATCGACCTCGCCAAGGCAGAGGTGGAGTGGGCGACCGCGATCGCGGATGCGATCCTGAAGTCCGTGGACGTGTGATCCTGGAGGTGCCTTCGTGTGGGACATCTGCCTCATTCGCTACAAGCGGATTGCAAGGGTGGATGCCGTCATCTCGTCCATGGTGTCCGACACCGTGCTCGAGGTGGCCGGGGCTGGCTTCACGTTCGCCACGTCCGTTCTCATCAACAACATCTTCACGTGCGAGTTCCAGGTCCTGTCGGATCGGAGGATGCTGGTCACCATTCCGGCGGCCGCCAGGGGCGGGCCCATCGAGTCCATCACGGTCTACGCGGACACCCAGGACACCGGTCTGGTAGACGACATGGAGTTCGCGCTGACCAAGGAGGCCAGGTCAGGGCTCGCCAGGGTCATTCAGCAGGTCGTGAAGCTCCTCTTGACCACGACCGGTACTGACAAGTACCGCGACTTGGAGGGCGGCAGCCTGACCGACCTGCTTCGGAAGGTGTCGCTTTCCGACAGCAGCGCCGTGGCTGGCATCGTTGCAACATCCGTGCAGAGTGTGGAGCGCCAGATCTTGTCGTCGCAAGTCGGGAAGAGCCTTCCTGACGAGGACCGATTGGTCGGGGTCAGGCTGGAGAGTGTCAGCACCGATCTGACCAACTTGACGGTGACGCTGTCCCTTTCCGTCATCACCGCGGCGGACGCCGGGAAGGTGTCGTTCGCGCTTGGAGGGTCCCAATGACCAGGGACGACTGGAAGACCGTCATCACGACCCTGTTCCAGAACTACGACTCCACCCGGGATGTCACGGACGGCTCCGACTTCGACACGGTCTTCGTGGAGCCTCTCCTGGACCTGATCTCCGTCGACGACGACGCGGACACGGAAGCCTTCATCACCGACCGGCTCAACCAGAAGTACCCGGAGCTGGCGCTGACCGAGTCCGGTGGAGCGTTGGGGGACGTGCTCGTGAAGAGCCCGTCCGTCATTTTCGAGGCGGCCAGGAGGGTGCTCCAGCAGATGCGCAGGGAGCGCGCCGGCCTGTACGACCCTTCGGTGCTGACCGCGGACAGCGCCAACGACCTCGCCGGGAACTACTTCTTGTCGAGGATCACCGCCAACTACGTCACCGTGACGGTCCGGCTGTTCTTCTCGGCGTTGACCCACGTCTTCCTGTTCCTGGAAAACAGGGCCAAGTCGTCCAGCGGCCTGTCCTTCGTTCCGGCCTACGTGGTCGAGATCACGGAGGACGCTCTGGAGGAGAACCGGCAGGGAAGCCTGTACTACTACGACGCGCTCTTCATGGCCGAGCGCCCCGGGTCCGGCTATTTCATCGGGGCCGGCGACATCTTCACGGTGGAGGGTGTCCCCGGGCTCGTTCGGGCCACCAACGTCGCCGACGCGACCCCGGCCCGGGACGACGAGACGCCCACCGACCTCGCCACGCGCGTGGTCGACAGCGTCACCGATCGCTCCCTGGTGATCGCCAGGGGTACCAGCACCGTCGTCCGCGAGGAAGTTCCGGACGTCGGCGAGGTCCTCTCGATCGGCTACGGGGACGTCGGGATGGAGCGCGACGTCCTCCGTGCGGTCCCCAGGTTCTCCGGGACCACCGTTCCCTCCGAAATCGTCGGCACGTACAGCGCGCCTGCTGGAATCGTGGAGGAGCTCGTCGCCGGCCTGCCCTACTCCAACAGGCTGTTCGGTCTCCCGTTCGAGCCGGCTATCGGGGACATCTGCTCCTTCCTGGCCGCGGACAGCTTCGTCGTGGACGTTCGGGACGACGGAGGAACCTGGGGTGTCGCGACGGACATCTTCGTTCCGAAGGTCATCGCTTCCGTGCATGCCGGCTCCCTGGCGGTCACTGACGGCGCGACGTTGATCCACACGATCAGCGGGTCCGTGGCGTCCACCTCGTACGGGTCGCTGTACGGCGTTCTCGGGAGCGACCTGGTCCTCTGGTGGACTTCGGACTACGGGACGGACGGCGCGCTGCTGAAGGGGAAGCAGTACGCGTTGCGGTACGTCGAGGACGGCAGCCTCAGCGTGGATGTCGGGCTCCAGGTGTTCTACAAGGGCGATGGTGCATCTGTCGAGGACGTCCCCGGGGAGCCTCTGTTCGCGTACGTGGTGGTGAGCGGCGTCTTCGGGTGGCCCACGGACGAGGACGTCCACCTGACCCTGGAGGACGAGACCGCTGGCGGCGACTGGCTGGAGTACGCCAAGTCCCAGAAGGTCCTCTCGTTCACCCCGGCTTCAGTCAATCCTGGGGACCCGATCACGCTGACCAAGATCAAGGTGCCGCGGCAGGCTCTCTGCGGCTGGGCGGATGGAGACATCGTCTCCTCGGCGCTGCGCTGGATGACGGACGTCGACCCGACTCCGATCCAGCTCATCAACGCCATGGGCCCGTTCAAGTGGACCGTCTGGACGGCCGACTACGACGGCCTGATGCACGTGTCCGGCCGCGGCGCCAACAACACGTACTCTGCCATCGCGTTCGCGCTGAATCCTGGCATCGCCGGAGACACCCCGTGGGACAAGAACATCCCCGAGCTGACCGACATCGACGGTGTCTGCGTTCGCCGCCCCGTGGACTCCGTGCCGTTCGACCTGACCCTGTCCGGAGTGCCGGGTGGCTTCCTGTTCCCGGCGGATTCGCCTGTGATCCCGAACGACTCTGTGCACATCGGAGGCAAGACCGACGTCTACGTCTTCCCCCGCACGCCGTACGGTGTCATTCCCGAGACCGCCATCTCCGACCTGCGGGACGTGGATTCGGTGTTCGAGGGCGACGGTCTCATCTGGGGAAGGGACATCACAGCTGCCCCGTCCGAGTGGACCCAGGACGTTCTGGCCAAGGTCAACCCGAGGTGTGCTGCGGTCATGCGGTGGACCGACCAGGTCGGGGGGACCGGCGTGTACTACCCGTTCCGCGTGGTCGACGTGGTCAACGATCAGCAGGTCGGCGGGGCCCTCGCCGTTGCCGACTACGTCGAGCCGGGGCAGGAGGACTTTTCTGGCACGCGGCACTACCTGTCCTCCCCGTACGTGACGTACGACCTGAAGACGCCGCGCGTGTTCAGGGTCAGCGGGGACGACCTGTCCACGTCTTCCGGGAGTTCCAAGGTTCTGACGAACCGGAAGCTGAACGGCGTCGCGGCCGGGGACACCTTGAAGATCACGAGTGCCGGCCTGGACAAGGGCGAGTACGCCGTGGTCTCCGCGAACGACTACGGGGAGATGGTCCTGGAGCGGACCTTGCGATCCACCAGGACTGGGGTTTCCTTCGAGGTCTACAAGAAGGATACCTCGTTCACGTTCCCGGTTCTCCGGATGGAGACGGTCACGATGGACGACGGCGGCGGGACCGCAGTGGTGCCCGCCGGAAAGCCTCTCGGGGTCTTCGCACTCACCGACTTCCAGCGCGGGTACGGTACCGCGAGGGCCTACTTCCAGGACAGGACGTTCTTCTACCTGCCGGAGTGGGCCACCTTCGTGCAGGTTGGAACCGACGGCGTGCTGACCGAGAACCGCTATCGGTGCGTCGGACCGTCGACCCTGTACACGCAAGGGGTTTCCAGCAGCGACGCCGAGGTCGCCAATGATCCAGAGACTCCGGCGATCAAGGTGCTCAAGCTCGGTGGACTGCTGCACCAGTCCAGGGCCTTCTTGCAGGGGGCCAAGCTGTACATCAGCAGGAAGCCCCTGGTCGGCACCGAGGTGCTGAGCGGAGACCTCTACGTCAGCGGCCTGACCCTGAAGATGAAGGTCGGGACAGGGGCAATGCGGACGCTGACCTTCACCGGGCAGAACCCGCTTCCGGTCACGCTGTCAGCGGCTCCCGGTGGCGTGCTGGAGCAGATCAACCGGTTCTTCTCCGGCGTCACCGCGTCGCTGGACAGCTCCGACCACCTCCGGCTTGCGTGCAACAGCCCGCTCGAGATCGGAACAGGTTCGGCCAATGACGAGCTGGGCGTCGTCAACGGATGGACGAACGCCTCGTCCAACCTGGGGACAGAGTTCGTGATCGACGACGTTCTTCCCTGGGCTGTGGATTCCGAGGCGAACTACAACATCACGAGGATCCGGTTCTCCAGCGGGTCGTTGTCCGACGACGGCGTTGCTGGAATGGAGTTCGAGATCAGGCACGACGGTCTCTGCGTGATGCCGACTGACATGGAGGAAGATGACGCCACCGGGCTAGTCTACTGCGACTTCGAGTTGCAGTTCCGGGTCGACGGCGATCACGAGGGGAACACCAGTCCGCCGCCCATCGAGGGCCAGGAGTACCTGGTTCGCGGCTCCACGCTGGTTCTTCGCCAGCCGGAAGATGGAGACAGCTTCTACTCCGACCCGGTGGTCTACTACGGCTATCACCTGGCGACGGAGAACGAGTCGCTGGCGTTCTCGATGGACGAGGAGCTTCGCCTGAGGGTGTCCGCGTTCTTCTACGGGCAGACGGCATCGGACATCACCCAGTGGACCCTTCTCCCGGCAGGAAACCGCGTGGTGACGAAGTACACGTACTGCCCGGTCACGTTCTACGCGGACAAGCTCCTGGACGACGACTTCAGGCAGGTGACGTCGTCCGACCTGCTCGCGAAGGCTGCGGTTCCGGTCTGGGTTCTCGGGACCATCTGGTACCGGCGGGGTGACCTTCCGTCAGCCATCCTCCCGTCGGTGCAGTCGCTCATTCGGAGCAGACCGTTCAACGGCTACATCGACGTGTCCCAGGTGAGGTCCGTTTTCGAGCGGTTCGGGGCCCAGGATTTCATCGATCCGGTTGGCCTGTACGCGCTGGTCGAGCAGGTGGACCGGAGCTTCCGGATGGTGCCGTTCCAGGACTGCTACCAGGTTGCTGATCAGTGGCACCTGGTGCCTGACCTTGATCGCCTGATGGCAGTTCGGCTGACTTGATGTAAGGTTCGAGGATGGCGAGCGCGTCGTCCTCGGCCATTGGGATGAAGGCCTTGAAGCTCATGAGGGGATTCTAGCATGCCCTTCCCCAAGTCGGGGCTGTGGGACGTGGTCGACTGGAGCTCCGGCTCCATCGTCGACCCGGAGTACGGCCTGATCGCCCAGATCGGCTCCGCAGCCGACTCCGCGCGGCCGGGGATGCTGTCCAACGGGAACGACGGGTCCAGCCGATGGGTCCAGCTGATCAGCAACGACGGGCTGCCGTCCGACTTCGTGCTGTCGGTGTCCGTGCCCAGGAAGTTCACGTTCGAGTTCGACGCCAAGGTGGTGCCGCCGGCAGGAGTCGTTGGGGACCCGAGCAACGTGCTGGCCATCGGGGCCCAGGACAGGACCGGTAACTCCGGGCTGCTCTTTTTCGGAGCCGGATCCAACGTGGCATGGCTCCAGCCACCTCCTTCCGGTACTACCGTGCCGCTTGGAGGAGCGGAGGCAACCTCCGCGGCCGCGGCGATCGCCGCCGGCGAACGCGTGACGTTCAGGCTCGTGGTGAACGGCGACCTCGGCGTCATGAACTTCTACGCGACGCCGAAGTCCGTCCTGGACGCCGGCGGACCCCACATCCTCCGGGCTACGACGCTGGCCCCGTACAGCTCCAGCGGCGGAATCCCGTCGTCCAACCTCGTCGACTACTTCTCCTTGTACGCCCGCGGGACCGCCAGCAACCCGAGCTCCATCCAGCTCTTCTCGGTCAGGCTCTCCAGCCAGTTGATCGAGCCGGCCAGGCGGCCCACCGCATCCATCCTCTACGACTCCGTCGGGGGCCTCGGCGAGCGCATGGTCCTCGACGGCTCGCAGAGCGCGGATGCTGGCAAGAAGCAGCTCACGTACTCGTGGAGGATCATCTCTCAGCCCACCGGGGCCAGCATCTCTCTGACCGGGATGCAGCACGCGATGGCTGCGCAGTGGCCGCTGACGTTCACGGCTGTCGCGAGCGGCCACTCCGGGAACGGAGGGCTGATCAGGATCGTCACAGGGGACGAGTTCTCAGTCGTGATGGACACCGTTCAGGTCAACCCGCAGAGGATCGTCATCACGGTCGTCTCCGCTTTCGGGATTGTCTCGACACGGGCCAAGGACGTCATCGCGGCCTTCACCGACTCGTCGTCCGCCTACTACAATGGCGCAGCTGCGAAGATGGTGCTGCCGGAGCTGGCGGTCGGGGCCTCGGAGAACGACGTGGTGGCTGCCACCGTGTCAGACCTGGTTCTGGCCGGAGGTTCGGACGCTACCGAGGCGACCATCACGTTCGTCCCTGACGTGAGGGGCGACTACGAGTTCGGCCTGACCGTGAACAACGGAACGCTGGACTCGCTGGAGGAGACCGCGGTCGTCTGGGTCGGGGACGCCAGCCTGGTCACCGGGTTCACCCCGGACGCGTCGTACCTGTGGACCTACCTGTCTGACTTCTGGAATGTCGTGCGCGGAAGGGAGCCCATCGAGACGTTCTGGGAAGCCTTCATCCAGAAGTCCGCAGACCTGCTGATGGACGTGGCCCAGACCATGGACGAGAGGTCGGTCTCGTCCTTCCCGGAGAATCGCGTGGAACGCTGGAGGGCGTTCACGGTTAGAGAGGTTCTTCCTCAGTCGAGAATCTCGCGAGACGGCGAACTCTGGGGGAGCGGGTTTGCCACTGATGTCGAGTACTCCACGTCGTTGCCGGACGGCTCCCAGGTCCTCTACGACGCAGCGGCTGCGTTCCTGCCGATCGAGTCCATCCTACAGAACGGGTGGGTGCTCGAGGTCGCGGTGATCTACTCGCTGGCGGACGGCTCCAGGGAGACCCGCTACGCCTTGGCGAAGTCCGTGGTCTCTGGGCAGCGCCTTGAGATTTCCGCGGTTGGAACCAGTCCGGACGGAACCGTCTCGGTCGCTTACGAGATTCGGTACGGGAACTCCCTGGTAGGGACTGGGGGATTGCCGTACCCCTACGACGACACCGCCGCCGAGGCGCTCGCCGGCTCCCCGGTCGACTTCTTGACGGACAAGTTCTGGGCGAACGGCAGCCGGATCTCGGTCGGCGACAGGGTTGCGTTCCTGGGATCGCTCTACCAGGTCACCAAGGTGGTGACGTCGACCCCTCCTGGTGGCGGAACGGACTACCTGTGCACCGTCGATCAGGCGACGATTCCGGTGTACGAGATCCTGAATCCTGGGAACCACTCGGCTCGGGGCGCCGAGGACTTGCAGGAGGAGCGGTCCGTCGGGGACCCGATCGACACCACGACTGCAACCATCTGGACCGACTACGAGACCTTCACGCCGCCGTCCGATGGCACAGGGCTTCGCCTGTGGCTCTTCGGAACCGGCGTGATTGGCAAGGCTCGGGAACTGTCCAGCTGGTCCGAGAACGAGATCCGGCTGCTCAACGAGTCGGACGAGGTTCCCTGCATCAGGGCGCACGACTTCAGCCAGAGCTTGAAGATCGTGTCCAGGATGCCCGGGGTGACTGGCGATGGCTGGTGGGTTGAGGTGGTCTCTGGCGCGGCTCGTAGCGCGGAGCTGTTCCAGAACTCCAAGGGAATCCGCCTGACGTACCTTCCCGGTGACACGGCGAACTCGCTCATCGACATGCTCACTATCACGGCCCACCCGGCCTACAACGAAGGCGTCTCCAGGGTCGTCGACGTGTTCCCCCGGTCGGCTACTCCGCTGTCCGACCACGTGTACACGCTCGCTGACTCTGCTGTTTCGGAAGGCCTGGACTGGAAGCTCTTGCGAGCCTACAGCATGTACCTTCACAAGGGCACCAGGCTGTCGTTCGTGGACAGCCTCGGGATGCCTGTGGCCCACGGGATGAACATCTTTGAGGGCGACTTCGTCGAGTTCGTGGACTTCGGGAACGTCGTGGCCGTGGGGGTAGTGATCGGAGTCGGCGTCACGGAACTGATGATCGGTGGCATCGGGGACTCGGCCGCGGGTGAACCAGTCGTGCTGTCGGCCACGGCGTCGGCGCGCTCCGTGGTGCACAGGTCCAGGTTGGCCACCCAGGACGGCACGCTGTCCGTTCCGTTCCTCCAGGAGCCCATCGAGATCGACGAGCGTCTGATCGGTACGACGAGCGATCCTCGGCTGAAGGAGGGTGTGAACTACACCGTCCAGCCTGGTTGGATCACGTCCCTGGCCCCTGATCTGGCAGCTCTCCGGTACGGGCCCCCGGAGGACTACCTGGATGCAATGGACTTCATCGTTGCTTCCAGCCAGATTCCAGACCGTCTCTGGGCCGAGATCGTGGTCAAGTCCAACGACGAAACACTCGGGTCGAACTTCGGGGTTCTCGTCGGCCTTCCCAGGGAGGCGTTCACGCAGTCCGGGCTCAGCGTGTCGTACCTGTCTGCCGTGAAGGGCGTCATGTTCGCCCTCTTCCGCGGTCCGGCCAGGACCAACATCCGGATTGGCGGGCAGATCTTCTGCAACCTGCCGTTCGTGGAGGAGCGGGGGGAGATCTACGAGATCAACCTGGACTACGACCTGGACCACCAGCTCAGCCGGGTTCAGGTCCTGTCCCCGCCCACCGAGGAGGGAACCAACCCGGAGGACCAGGAGCTCTACACCTACACCTTCCCGAGGCACCTGGGCCTCGAGTCCCACCTGACGTTGAAGCGCTCACTCGCTGTCGGAGACGTGGTCGACCAGTTCCAGCCCATCTGCAAGGGCGTTCAGGTGGATGACTACCTGGTGAACCCTGGCTGGTTCAGGGGTCACTGTCTGGAGGTGCAGAAGTACCACACGTTCAGGGTGCTCATCGACTCGACGCTGACGTCGTCCACGACGATCGACCTGCTGTCCATGTTCGTGAAGACCATCAAGCCCACGTGGCAGAAGGTCGTGGTTGGTACTGCCAAGACGATCAGCGACGAGCGCGACCTGACGGACAGCATTCGGCAGCGGGTTCGAGTCAGCCTCAGGGACGATCGCTTCACCTGCGCCGACGAGGACGTGCACGGCGGGTTCGTGCAGACCTTCGATGACTATGACGGCGGCGGCAGCACCTGGAATGCAGACCCTGCGGCCCCCCACCACGTTGAGCCCAGGACGAAGATCGACCTGGCGCAGCACTTCGACCAGCAGGTGGGCCCCGACATCACCCTGCCGAGCGCGGTCATCGGCCCCCCGGTGGTCAGGGCTGCACTGCCGGCCCAGAAGGGCTACTGGGACCACGAGTGCTCGGCGGACGACCGCCAGAAGAACTACTTCGACCGCAGGACGCATTTTGGGCCCGAGTCCACGGTGGACATCCGGGTGTGCACGTACATGCCCCTGGGGCCCATGTACCCCTACGTCCTGTACCCGTTCCAGACCTCGTACGGGACCGGGCAGTTTGGCGGCTTGGGGGAGTTCTACTCCATCTCCGTGCTCGGCAAGGACTTCACCGCGGAGCCTCTCGTGGAGGCAGGCCTGGAAGTCATGCTGATCAACACCATGACGCTCGCAGTGGAGTACGACACGATCGACGAGGTGATGCCGCTCGGATCCGTCAGCGCGCTCAAGCTGGCGCACGAGCACGCGTCCCTCGACTGGTACGAGATCATCGTCTACAGGAAGACCTTCGAGGACCACGCGGCCACCGTGGCGAATACCGGCCCGGGGGCGTACGAGCTCACCGACGGCACCGTGCTGTTCGGGTTCTCCGGCGTGGACACCTGCCGAGTAAGAGTCGGTACCAGGGTGCTCGTGGATCCCTCCGGCAGCAACGTGGTTTGCACTGTGACGTCATACGGGTCCAACACGCTCGCAGTCAGCTCCGTGGACCCTCTCCCGGTGGGCGTCGGAATCGAGTACAGGGTTCTGGCAGACATCATCGGTCCGACAGCGGTCACTGCGGAGATGTTGGACTACTGGGAGTCCGGCGGGGCCTGCCCGTCGACCGACTCCATCTTCCGGTTCGACGTCCTGAAGCCGGTGCAGACCATCCCCATCCCTGGCATGCACCTCCTCGGCCCTACGGCGGCGAAGAACTGGTTCAGGGACGGCTCTCCGAACTACGACTCCGGGTACTACGTCTGGTTCGATTGGAAGCTGATGGACTGGCAGCGAGACGCCGATGGCGCTCCCCTGCCAGGTTCTCCGCCACCGTACGTGGACAGGGTTCCTCCGGGCGTAGGGACCAACGACGAGGCGACTCCGTGGCAGCCGAACATCAACGGGTACGTGCTGGCGAACATCGTGGCGTGTACCGTGAGCGGGTGCGGCAACGGAATCGACGCGAGCGACTGGATTCTGAAGAATCCGGCTCCGGACCTGCTGTGGTTCGAGGAGATCGTTCCGCCCGGGATGTAGTCGGCACGAGGTAGAGGATGGCGACCACCCACAAGACGGTCCACAAGACGCCTGGGGCTGGCGATTACACCACCGTTGGGGATGCTCTGGCAGCGTCTTCGTCCGGTTCGGCTGGGGACTACTCGACCATCACCATCCTTGACTCCGGGGTCTACATCGAGTCCGTTGCCATCGCCAACATCAGCTACCTTCGGATCACGTGCGCTTCTGGGTGCAGCCCGTCCATCCAGCACTTGACGACCCCGGTGTCCATCGGAGCGTCGGCCACGTTCATCGAGATCGTGGGGCATTCGGCAGCAGACAGGGTCGTCCTGCGACTCGCCGCCGGGGCCAACAACAACAGGTGCTTGTACTACACGGCCTCCGGCTACTCGGTCACCTGCCAGTACGTCACGTTCCTGATGGCTGGGCTTGCCGGGTTCGGGATGGCCCCAGGGAACACGACTGGCACGACGGTACTGTACGACTGCACCTTGTCGGGGACGTTCACCAACTTCCTGAACGCCACCCAGGCAGACGTGACCTGCATTCGGTGCGACTTCACCGGCGGCGTGATCAACGACACGTGGGCTCGGCTGAACCATCTCGGGCTGACGATGAACCGGTGCCTGGTCAATGCGTCGACTCTCCTGACGGCGCAGGGCGGGTTCGGGATCATCGCAGACCGCAAGTGGGTCATCACCAACAACATCTTCATCGGCACGGCAGGCGCGCCGTTCCTCGAGCTGTGGGACGGATGGGGTGTCCAGCCCAACGCCGACGTGTTCAACAACCTGTTCTACAAGAGCGGCGCCGCCGGAAGCTCGGTCGCCATCGGGGTCACCGGCGTCGTGTCGACCGTCAGCATCAAGAACAACGGGTTCGTGGGCTGGGGCTACGGAATCAACACGGCCAACAGCATCACCGTCAGCAACAACGGCTTCTACTCGAACACCAACAAGTACGTCGTCAAGGTCACGAGTCTCAACGAGCAGACCGCCAATCCTCAGTTCGCGTCCGCACCCACGGACTTCCACATTCCGGCGGCTTCTCCGTGGATCGACACCGGGGCCAACACCGGCTTGACGGACGACTACGCCGGCGCGGTCCGGCCGCTGTTCGGCAACGTCGGTGTCCTGTACGACATCGGCCCGTACGAACTGGCTGGGGACGTTACCCCGCCGGAGATCCAGTCGATCGTGGTCGAGTCCACGACTTCTCTGCTGGTGACGTTCACCGAGCAGATGAGTTTGACCGGCCTCGACGACACCGGGAACTACGAGATCACGGAGCCGGCCTTGGCAATTCCGGTGACCATCTCGCTGGCGGCTGTGCTGTCGAGCACACAGGTCAGGCTGACGACCTCCCCGCACACCAACGGGAGGACGTACGAGCTCACGCCGTCCAACTTGAAGGACCCTGCCGGGAACACCGTGGTCGGATCGGAAACCTACGTCGGAGTCCATTCCCTCCCTACAATCACAGGGATCTCGTACCCGGTTGGAACGAACACGGTGACCGTCGAGTTCTCCGACGCCATGCCCAATGGGATTGGGTCCGCTGTCAACTACTTGTTGACGGGCGGAACGGTCCACGCCGTGACTCCGGGTCCAGGGAACACCAGCGTTGCTGTCGAGGCAGACGCGGTGTTCGTGCCGGCCACGAGCTACATGCTTTCGGTTCTTGGCGGAGTTCAGGACGCGTGGCTGAACAGCCTGGATCCTGGGTCCACCAGCGTTTCCTTCACAGTACCTGGGTTCGAGTCCGCGATCTCCGACCCGCCACCCGGCGCAGAGGGTGGCAGCGTCGTGATCGTCTTCAGCGAGCCCATGGACAACTCCGGTGGGGCCCTGGAGGTCGCTGGCAACTACACGTTCGTCGGGGTACCGACTCCGGAAGTTCCGTCGCCGCACGCGATTTCCGCGGTTTCCGCCACGGTTCTGACTCCTGACAGCGTCAGGGTCATCACGGAAACTCCAACGGATGGTGGCACGTACGAGGTCAGCGCCACCGTTCCGGTGGCCCTGAAGGACACCTTCGGAACGCCTCTCACAGGGTCTCCGGTGCAGTACGTGGCAGCGGCGCAGCACCCCAAGGTGACCGGGTTTGCGCCGGACTTGATGGACGGCACTCTCTGCTATGTGCTGTTCGACATGCCGATGCACGACGACCCGCTGGACGCCGTGTTCGACCCGGCCAGCTACATCATCAACTCGGACCACCCGGTGGTCCCGGTTTCCGTGGCCGGGCTGTACTACCCCGGGCCGATTCTGTACGGTGTGGTGCTCACCGTGGCTCCGGCCCTGACGCCACTCATCGAGTACGAGGTGGTGGTCAGCGGGGACGTCATCGACGTCGAGGGAAACGGAATCGACCCGGCGCACGATTCGGCCAGCTTCTTGATGACCGGGGACACGTACCGGGTTGGGGGCTACTACTTGCTGGACGGGGCGACGACGACGCTGGGGGGAGTACTTGCTGCCACGAAGTTCGTGACGGACAAGCTGCTCATGGTCGGTGCTTCCGAGGACGCCTCGGTGCCGGGGGATGTCGTCGTGACCAACCCGGACGGGAAGTCCGGAACGCTGAAGGACGCCTGGGAACCGCCTGCGCCGTGACCTTGATGGCGTGTGATCCGGGGTGCTATCATCGCCGCAGGCTCGTCGGGGACCACGATGAAGTTCAAGCTTTCGCTGGATCTCGAGGTCAACGTCACGGTGAGGACGCGTGACCGCGACGGCCGGATCCTGGAAGAGATCAAGTCCCACAACGTGACCCTGGACGTCGGCAGGACTTTCCTTCGGGACTCCCTGTGGTGCCCCACGATGCCGCTCGGCTCTTACGAAGCCCCCTACGCGGATCCTCCTCTAGATGCCGTCGGGCTCAAGGAGTTCGCGGGGAACAACCACCGGCCGATGTTCGTGGCGGTCGGCACCGGCGGCGTCTTCCAGACGCACTCCTACCCTGGCCAGGGGACCCAGACCGAGGTCTCCACGCGGCACGGCCTGGAGCGGCCGCTCCCGGTTGCCGTGAACATGGACCCTCCGGACGGGATCGGCGGCAGCGGGGGCTTCCGCCAGAGCGGCAACTTCTGGCAGTGGATGAAGCAGATCGAGCCGCAGGACACGTCCGATCCGTACCAGTCCAGGGACGGCTTCTCCCTGACCTACAGGTGCATCTTCACCGAGAGCGAGATCTCGTTCGCCGGCCAGGCAGGCGACTACGGTCTGGCAGTGCCGGTTTCGGAGTTCCTGCTGCTGACGTCCGCGGCATTCCCGTACGTGGCCCCAACGTACGTGCTGGGCGGCGAGTACAAGGTCCTGAAGGCGAACAACAGCCCGTTCGAGTGGACTCCGCCGGGCGGAGTGCAGCAGGACTACTTCAACGGCTTCGGGGGCGTGAAGCCCGGGCCCGACGTCATCGGGGCGCTCGCGTACAACATCTCCGTCCCGGTGACCAAGACGCCCAACATCACCATGGAAGTGCTCTGGGAACTGAGGAGCTGACAGCATGGCAACCGAGATCTTCCGTCCCCTTGGCATGCAGATGGGCCGAACCGTGCCGGCCGTCGGCGACTCGCCGTGGAACCTTCTCGGGTCGAGTCTGGACGCCAGGCAGCAGCCGGGTGGAACCAGGTGGATCGCCCTCGGAGAGGACCTGCTGTCGCCTTCCGTGAACCGCGGCTTCATGGCGCTCGCCCTGGATGTCGACTCGCTGAACCAGCTCGGCCACCGCATCGTCGCCTCGCAGAAGGTCGTCAAGGTGGCGAAGCCCGGCGGCGGGTGGGGCAGCTCCATCGCTTTCGGGCTGCTCGGCGCCGGCAGCGACGACATGCTGCACGTGCCGCTGTGGGTGGGCCTCGCCGCCGACCCTGCCGCGGCGACGTTCTTCAAGGTGCTGGACAGCAACGGGCGCATCCTGTGCACGGACCCGGTCGCGTACAACGTGACCCCGCAGCCGGTGACCTACACCGTGGAGACGCTCAACGGGGATGATCCGCAGGCGAACCCCGAGATCACCGCGGCGATGACGGTCATCGAGGCCGGCCGGTACTACCTGAAGATCGCTGGCCTCTGGGAGGACATCCTCCCTGTCGGTACCGCGAACATCGCCTACAAGGGCGTTGTTCGACCCGGGCTCGTTGCCCGGGTGGCAGGGTTCGTGGACGCGAACGAAGAGGGCGTGTCCTACAACGGCGACTACGAGATCATCAAGGTCGACGGTCAGTACCTGTGGCTCGGCTCCAAGCTGGCCAGCGGAGCCGACATGCCCTACTTCGCGCCGGCGGAGCTGGACGAGAAGGCCGGTCTGCGAGACGACGTCGAGGACAAGAGCCCCTTCACGCTCCATTACGAGGAGACGGCCCTGCCCCTGGTCCCCCCGACGGTCACTGTCGTCGGGAAGGGGTTCTACCCGAACCTCGTGATGACGTTCAACGAGACCCTGCCGGCAGAGGACTTCATCTACATCGTCTGCGGCATCGGTCAGCAGGTCGGCATCCCGGACTCGTTCAGCCCCGCCGAAGCAGCGAACCGGTCCACGGACACGACGGTCGCGTCGCTGAGTCAGATGACGCTCGACCAGGCCTACAGGGGTCTCCCGACGTACGGTTCGGCTCCGCAGGCCCAGGGCAGGGTCATCGGTTCCGACGCCGGGCCGGTGGTCGTGTGCATGGACAGCCGGGATCCGGGTTCCCCGTACAACGAGAACGCGGGCTTCGTGTCCGTGGACAACGACCCCGGGTTCTACGGAAATCGCGGCTACGTGCATCGTAGGTTCGTCGGGCACATCGAAGGCAAGTACTACCAGAACTACGGTGGAACGGAGGGTCCGTGCATCGAGGTGTCCGCGGGTGACATCAACGTCGATCCGATGGTCGACCCTGGTACCCAGATGTGGCCCAACCTGTGGGTCGGTCAGGCCAACACGGACCACCCGTGCTCGTACGTGCGTGCGACATTCGCTGCCGGAGACACGAACCTCTGGGACGACGTCTGGCTGACCGTTCAGGACTACGTCGGCGAGTTCGGCGGGAAGTTCGTCTACAAGGTCACCTTGTACAGCGGCTCTGCACCGCACCACGCCGACTACGGTCGGCCGGACCTCTTCACGGACGCGTACACGTTCGGGCCCGGGACGCCGTGGGCGGTGTACGACAGCGTCGTCACGGCCGGCACGTCGGAACAGATCGTGGACGGCGGGTTCGCGTCGCCGATCCTGGCGCTGAACGCCCCGAACGACGATGTCTGGCGCGGCACCTCCAATCACAAGCTGCTGTCGATCTCCTCGGCCTACCTGGCGGACACCGCCATCGACGTTCGGTACACGGAGTTCGGGCACACGACGAACCCCGTGGGCTTCCTGCTCAAGGGCGACTACTCACACGTGTACCTGCGCAAGGAGTTCGAGCTGACCGGCGTGGGTACTGTGGACACCATCGGTGGCGGGGCCACGGTCGAGGTCGACATCGGGGATGACCTGTCGGATTTGCAGGCCGGCGACTACTTCGAGCTGATCGGGACCACCTCGAACGACGGCCTGTACAGAGTCTATTCCGTGGTTGAGGATCCCGGGGTCAAGTGGACGGTGACCCTGCGCACGCTGGCCGGGGCAGCCCCGGTGTTCATCGGCTCAACGAACGACAACTACTCCGCCTACCGGGACGTCATTCGGCTTGATGTTCAAGACAGCAGCAACGTGCAGTCCGGAATGCTGTCGCTCACCAGCCACGGAGCGCTTCTCGGCCGGTTCACGGAGGGCGTCGAGATCGGCGTTGACGGCGGGTCTGGCTGGGACCTCTGGGCTGGGAGCTCGTTCGTCAACAAGTACTCCAGGCTGGCGCTGGACACGACGGGGGCTTCCGCTCTCTACGGAAAGCTGACGTCCGCACTTCTTACCGAGACGACCACTCGCGGGGACACCGCCTGGGTTGAGGTCGCGCCGTACACCGTGAACGTGCGGACGCTCACCACTCCTTCCGGCAACGGCGTGGTCAACATCTTCGCTCGCTGCCACGTTGACCAGAACCCCCCGAGCGGGGCGGTTTACGTGGAGGCTGCGCATCTGATCGACATGCGCGTGCCGTTCCTGGCGGAGGCCAAGACTTTCCTCACCATGGAGGTTTCCAACCTCGGGATCACCAGGGAGGTGGTGCTCTCGTCCGGAGGAACGCTGGACCTCTATGCCGGCGGGGTGCTCACTCTGGAGGGCGTCACCCGCGTGGTGACGGACACCCCGTTGACCCAGCTTGGCGGCATGGTGAACATGACCGAGCAGTCGCGGGTGCGGTTGGTCCAGCCTCACGACTCGACCTCTGGTCTCGCTTACCTCCAGTCCGCAGACGGCTGGAAGAACATCTGGTTCGGCGCCACCTCGCACGACCCGAGTGGGGGCCTTCCTGGAGCACCCTCCGGCGGGGACACGTACTTGGCTACGGCGACCGCCAACGGGTGGACGTCCGGCCACATCTACCGGTACAACGGGGCGACCACCGCCTGGGTGGACATCTCCTCCGACTACGCCACCTGGAAGACGACCATCAAGCTGTCCGACACCGGGATGCACTCCATGGAATCGGCGAGCAACTGGAACGTGACGGTTCCGGCGGGAGAAGGCGGGGACTACCTGGTCGTAGCGCACGCGGCGGAGTTCGTGTTTTCCGGTACCTGGCTGGTCGGGATCTCCATCGACGGGGCAGACCCGTCCGTCCTGAGGTCGGTGGCGTTCGATGGTGACGGCACCGACCGTGTCGGTGGAACTGTGAGTGCGGTGGTCGGGCTGACTGCCGGCCAGACAGTGTCGCTGATGGTACACAATCTGGACGGGATCAAGCACATCATCACGGACGCGGCTCTCGAGGTCACTCGTCTGTACGAGACCCACAGCGTGGTCTCGTACTAACAGGAGGTTCACATGCGGTACCTGGCTTCGATCCTGCTGGCGTGCGCCGTCTCGGTGTACGCGGCCTCGGCCCTGGGTCAGTTCGCGGAGGACGTGGTCCCCAAGGACGTCATCGAGACGCCGGATGCGACCCAGATCGTGCTGGACGTGCCCAAGGGCATCACCACGACAGCGGTGGCGGAGGACCTGTACGTCACCACCCCGACCGGGACGCCCCCGAACCCCGACGTTTCCGCGAAGGAGCTGGTGGACCAGGGCAAGCAGATGGTCTCCGCCTTCAAGGACGGGAAGGTGCTGGCCGGCATCGGAATCCTGCTGTCGCTCCTGATGACGCTCACGCTGAAGCTGATCGCCCTGGCGATGAAGAGCCCGAAGTTCATGGCCGCGAAGTGGTTCCGGAACGCGGTCCCCATCACGACGTTCGCGTTGTCGACCATCCTGGTGCTGTTCCTGGCCTTCGCGATGAAGTTGCCCATCGAGGACATGATCACGGCCATCCTGGGCGTGGCGACGGGTGCCATCGCGTGGTGGGAGACCGTGGGCCAGCACCTGTTCAAGAAGCCGAGCCAGCTGGCAGGAACCAGCAACGAGAACACGGGCACGACGCCCTGATGGGTGCAGCATGAGCACTGGCTGGGTCGTCCTGATCCTGGTCCTGGTGGCCCTGGCGGTTGCGGGCGGCATCTACGGCGTCATCATGTACGTGAAGCGCCGCCAGGAGGCCGCGAAGCAGCGGAAGGCCGAGGACCTCCTGCGCGCCAAGGAGATGTCCGATGCGAAGCTCGTTGAGGCCCTGGGCGACTCTGCTGGCGGCCCTGCTCATCGTGGGGATTCCAGTCCCTTCGAGCCCGCAGGAAAGGAATGCGGCTGCCCCGGCGGAAGCGGCGAGTGCACCTGCGCCGGCCGAGGCTGAGCCGGCGCTGCCCGGGCCCACGGTCGACTGCCCGTACTTCAAGCCGCTGCTGCTGCCTGTGGGCACGCTGGTGACCTTCGCTGGCGGGGCCCCCCAGCGCGTGTCCTGTCCCATCTTCGGCCTGCACAGGCTTGATGCCGAGAACTACTACGCGTTGAAGCAGGGTGCTGCCAGGGAGGACAAGAAGCCCTCCTTCTGGACCACTCCGGGCGGGATCGCCACGGTAGCAGCCCTCGGGTTCGTCGTTGGCGGGGTTGCTGTCGGGCTCATCGTCCATTACGTTCCGCGCTGACATTCATCAACGATTTCCAGATATAAGGGTAATGACGGGGAAGGCTATCCCGTTGAGGCATCACCCTGGAGGCTACATGCCCGTTCCGTCCATGCTGGTAGTTGCGGTCCTGGTCATCCTCGCCGCGTAGCGGAGGAGGGCCATCGTTCGAGAGGGGCGCCGGCTTGGCCAGCTGGCGCCCCTCACCTCTCTGTCCACCAGAAGGAGGAACCATGTGGTGGAAAGCGGTTCTGTACCCGGTCCTGAAGAAGGTCGGGGAAGCGGCGCTCCTGGCCGCAGCGTGCGCGGTTGTCGACCACTTGCTCGACGACTGAACGACGGTCCAGCTGTTTGGATAGACTTGCCAGCAGCAGGCGTCACATCGGCCAGGCGGAAGAGCCTGGCGCAAGGCAGCGTTTTTCTTTAGCTAGATGACGGAGTTCTCGGGGTTGCGCCGGGGCGGGAGCTTCTCGGGCAGGGGCCGCATCGCGCCGTTGCTGACACCGTCCGCAGCGAGCATGTTCGCCACCAGGGACGCGATGCCGGGCGCCTGCTGCTGAAGCTGGGCGAGACCCCGCATCTGCTGGTCCCTGGGCAGGTTCATCAGCTTCGAGTGGAAGTGCTGCGCCACGTCGTTCGGGACCAGCCCCATGACACCGCTGAACAGGGGGCTGGAGACGGAGGCGATGGCCTGGTCCCCCGGGACGCCAGGCTCCTCTGGCTGGGCGCCTTCCTGGGGCACGCCAGGAGCTCCAGGGGGCAACGGCTGACCGTCCGGGCCCACGGCGCCTTCCATGCCAGGGGCAGGTGCGGGCGCCAGCTGGCCGGTGATCTTCTGGAGCGCGACCTGGTACTGCGCGGAGATGAGCTGCGCGGACCCCTGGGCCCGGGCCTGGATCTGCGCCTGGGCCATGGAGATCTCGCCGTAGAGGAACTGCTCCTTCTTCACCTGCTCGATCTCGGAGTCCGGGTCGTAGTCGCGGGACTGAAGGACGGTCGCCGCGGACAGCTTGTTCTGGGCCATCAGGCTGGCGTCGAAGGCAGCCCGGGGGAGGTCGTCTGCCATCTTGAACGGCTTCTGGCTCACGTTCACGTAGGGCCAGTCCATGAACCAGGCCACCCGGTCGGCGATGAACTTCAGCAGCTCGACGTTCGAGTTGAAGTTGAAGAGGAAGTCGTTCTCGACGATGCGCAGGGAGACGTTGGAGCCGCTGTAGGACACGCCGCCGTACAGGAACTCCGTGGGCAGCCCGCAGGCGCCGCAGATCATCTCCGCCGACTGCCTGATCTCGGGGTTCAGCAGGATGGCGCGGCCGCGGCCCCCGACCTCTTCCAGGGTCACGGGTGTCGGGAACACCAGGATGCGGTTCTGGTCCCGGCGCCACTCGCGCAGCTGCTCGGCCAGGTACTGCTGGAACTCGGAGAGGGACGCCATCCGGGCCAGGTTCAGACCGTCCGTCGGGAACGCGATGCGGACCGGGACCAGGTACTCGAAGCAGATGGCCTCTTGGGCCTTCCGCATGATCTGCATCACGAAGGCGTCCTTCATGGCAGGGAAGATGGTCGGGATGCCGTACCCTCGGTAGAGCTGGTTCGACGGCCCGGGCCGCTTGGCGGCGAAGAAGTGGTCCTTCTTGAACCGGAGCACGCGCTTCTGCCGGATGGTGTCGATGATCGTCTGCGGCGTGCCGTTGACGATGTTCCTGCGGGTGGTGCGAAGGGCGTTCTCCAGGACCACGGGCGGGCGCAGGAAGTAGGTGCACTCGCCGGTGATGGGGTTCTCTTCGACCTCGATGAACTGCGGGTTCCAGCGGATGAGCCGGATGTCCCGTGCGGACCGGAAGAAGACGTCGTGCGCTTCGGCGGTGCCGTTGTGGCCGCACTTGGGGCACTTCATCTTGAAGTCGAGCGCCTCGAGGATGTAGTCGACCTGGTCTGCCGGCGTGTCCTTCCCGCACATCTTGCACTTGAGCAGCTTCTTGAACGGGTAGAGGACCGAGCAGAACGCGTTGCCGAAGGTGTTGTAGTCGAAGTTGAAGGATGCCAGGAACGGCCGGATGTGCAGCACGTGCTCGAACAGGTCCGTGTACTTCTCCCGGGTCTGCGAGTCCTTCGTCTCGTAGATGGGGGTCGTGACGACGTACGTCGACTTCTTCTGGATGAGCGGCGAGATGACCGGGTGCGTGATGGAGTAGTAGAGGCAGAGGTTCCAGAAGGTCTTCAGGTCCTTCGGGAGCTGCCTCGACGCGACGTCCAGGTAGGGATCGGCGTACCGAGATCGGATGACGTCCCAGGACGCTCCGGAGATCTGGCTGAAGGCCGAGCTGACGTTGTACCCAGTTCCAGCCATTACCCGTTCCTCCGGTGCAGGTCCGTCCAGCGCAGCACGTCCTTGAGCTGTCTCTGCATCAGCGCATGCCGCTCCTTCCGGTACTCCTCATCGTCGTTGGCGTTGTCGTTGGGCTCGGTGGGGGTGACGTAGTCCTTGCAGAAGGACAGCACCTCCGGGACAGGGTAGGCCCCGTCGTCCAGGATCACGGCGGCCGTGTAGAGGGAGATCTCCTGGCTGAAGTCCACGGGGCGGATGGCGTTGATGGCGTCCACGGCGGCCATGAGCTGGCCGAGCGTCGGCTTCTGCCCGTTCTGGAAGGACACGGGCTCGTTGTTCAGGGCGGCGACCACCTTCTCGAACAACATCCAGTCGTGAAACCAGGCGTTGGAGATGTGGATCGTCCGAAGCGCCTGGATGCAGTCCATGTTGTGCTGGGGTGGAGACGCACGGAACGTCTGTTGCAGCTCGATCCTGAGGGTCTCCACCTCCCACTCCCAGAACTCCGGCCCGAAGGCGTCGAGAAGGAGTACCTCGGTGGGGACCGGGTGAGCATGCTCCGTGTTGAGCATGACGTCCGGCGTCCAGCTCATCACTCCTCCTGGGAGCTCATCTGCTCGCGGAAGCTGCCGAACGCCGCCAGCACGGCCTCGCGCTGGAACTCCACGGGGTGGTTGTTGCAGAAGTCGACAGGGTTCTCGGCGATCTTCTCCAGCAGGTCCTGCGAGAAGGTCTCCTTGGCGAACTCGGTCTCGGCGAACTTCCGCATGTCGTCGACGAACTCGGTCGTGCCGTCGTCGGACAGGACCGGCTCGCCGAACGTCGCCAGCCACGCGTCGGTGACCCGCTCGTCGTACTGGGGCTCGATGCCGGCTTCCTTGTCGAACTCGTACAGGGTCGCGGCGAACTCGTCGATGTCGCACGAGAAGGCCACCTTCTCCAGCTCGTTCACCGCGCTCACCAGGTCGGTCCGGCCGGCCTTCTTGACCAGCTGCCGGCGCTGCTCCAGGTGGTTGGAGAGCTCGGGGTTCCAGGCGTTGGACCCGTAGCGGCGGACGGCGTCGGGCAGCTCCTCGACGTTCACGCCCATGTCGGACGCGGTCTTGACCAGGTCGCAGCCGATCTCTCGCCGGCGGGGAGGGGTGTAGTCGCTGTACTTCTCGGCGAAGAAGCTGACGGATCGTTCCAGGTTGTCCTGCGTGGAGGCGACCTTCACGGGCCTCACGTCTTCCGGAAGGCCCAGCTTGGCGACCTTCGTCAGCATCGCAGGCACCGTCAGGTCGAAGTCCCTGCACGCCTTCTGGAGGTTCTGGGCGACCTTCTGGAGATGGGATTCCGGCACCCGGTCCAGGCCGGCGCCGTCCTGCAACGAGTCCAGGAAGTACAGCGCCGACGTGAACGTGTGACCGCTGTCGACGGTGAGGTAGGCGCGGTCCTTGCCGTTCACGTAGGCGAAGCACTCGTCCGGTAGGCCCGGCAGGTCGGACGAGTCGAACGCGGCCGCGGACTTCACGAAGTCGGGCACGTCCTGATCGGGGATCCTGCTCTTGAGGTGGGCCCCGCTGTCGCCGTAGATGTCCATGCTCATGGGAGTGCTCCTCTGGAATCAGCCAAGGAACGCCGAGAGCGATGATAGCACCGAGCCTTCTGTCGTCTCAACTCTGCGAACCCTGGGCTAAAGAGAAAGTGCCCCGGTGCCCCGCCGGGCCGCGGCAAAGGCCGCAGCCCGACGGGGAACGTGTCACACGCTGGCCACCGAGTACCCGGAGAGCTTCGCCCCGGTGATGGTCACGACCGCCTGGACGGCCTCCTCCTTCAGGTCGGCGCCGCGGCCGAACCAGGCGGAGAAGATCCGCTTGTCGGTCGACACCGTCCGGCCGCGGTTGTGGTCCGAGAACTCGGTCACGGCGTTCAGGAAGCCGTAGCCGGTCCCGCGCACCCCGGGGATGTCCAGGGACGCCGAGGTCTTGTAGACCTCCAGGATCTGCTCGCGCAGGCTCCGCGCCCGGGACGGGTCCTTCTCGTCCGACGGGTCGGGGACGAGGGCCTCGATCGCTTCCTCGATGCGCTCGTCGCTCATCGGGACGTCGACCAGCTCGCGCATCAACAGCTCCTGCTGCTGGAACGCCTTCTCGGACAGGCCCAGGACGCGCTGCGCCTCGTACAGCTTCGTCTTCATGTCGCCCGTGTGGCGGATGCTCATGAACCGGCCGCGCTTCTTCGCGTCGGCGACGCCGCCCATCAGGGTGTTCATGCAGACGATGCGGACGGTCGTCGCGCCGACGGACAGGAACATCGTGCCGTCGTGGCTGTTGCAGATGAACAGGTTGCAGTCGACCAGGTCGTCGGGGACGATCTCCATCTGCTTGGGGTAGCGGCCCATGAACCACACCACCCGGCCGCCCTTCAGGGAGCCGCCGGTGTGGATGCGCAGGCCACCCTCGCGGGCCAGGGCGTCCATGAACTGGCAGTCCTCCTCCTGCTGGATGGGCCGATAGGCGCCGGTCACGTACCCCAGCGGGTACGCGGTGCCGTCCTTGTTCACGCGGACGGTGGCGAACTGGTTCTCGGCGTCCAGCACCTGGCCGGCGGGCCCGTGCACCCGGATGGGCCACTTCTCGACCAGCCAGTCGGTCCCGGACGCGATGTGTGCTTCGAGCGCGGGGACGGTGTCCTCGAGCGCGGTTCCGAGGCCGTGCCAGGGCACGCCCTCGGCCTTGTAGTACATGCTGGTGTCGATCTCGGTGATGCCGCTGCTCACGTGGTTTTCTCCTTGAGGTTGGCTTCGGCGATCTCCCTGAGCGTGCGCTCCGCCAGGGCGCGCCACTCGACGTTGATGGGCGTCCACCGACCGTGCAGGAAGTAGTCGACCTCGACCCACTGCTCGTCGTTGATCCAGACCACGAAGCCGTCGTCCTCGACGTACGGAGCCATGGCGTCGAGCAGCTTGGTGATGTTCTCGTAGTAGTCGCTGAGGCCGCAGAAGCTGACGATGTCGCCGTCGTCGTTGTACGTGAGGTCGAGCTCAAAGCACCAGAACAACTCGGTGACCTGACCCGCAGGTACGCTCGCGCACTGCTCTGGGGCGGCGCTCTTGATGGACGTGACGAGGCTTTCGACTCGTGCTTTTGGGATGCGCAGGGTCGCGGCTGCGAGGTAGAACTTGTTGGGCGTCTTGTCCTCCTATTCGACAGGGCCCTCGACGTTGTCCTCGGTGTCATCCAGGGCGTCGTCATCGTCGGAGCGGTCGAAGTGCCGCTCCTCCGGGTTCTCGGCGGAGTAGGGGTCTCCGTCGACGTCTTCAGCGAGGTCCTCTGGTCGGGTGCGGAGCACCTCCTCCATCTCCTCGACGGTGTAGTCCGGGTCCACCCTGGGGATGAGGCTCAGCCGCTGCGGTGGATCGAAGAGGAACTGGCCGCGCTGCGGGGGGACGTCTCCGAACCATTCGTGGCAGAGACGATCCCCCCAGATGGTGTGGTACTGGGCAGCCCAGAGCCACTGGTGGATGTGGGAGCTCTCCGGCATCGCCTTCTTCTCGATGCCGCCTCCGCACTCGTTCAGGCGTCGTACGAACGCCGGGTTGGACAGGACCACGACGGGCAGGTGGTACGGGACCATGCGGCCAGGGACGTTGGCCAGCAGCAGCCGGCCGTACTGGTGGGTCACCGAGAGCTTCGTACCGGTCAGGCTCTCCACGGCCTCGCTCCCGAGTGCGAAAACGATGACCGGGTCGATGGTGTACAGGATCTCCATCAGCCACGGTCGGCAGGCTTCGGCCTCCTCCTTCGTCGGGGGCCGGTTCGCTGGTGTGGCGCACAGGACGTTGTGCACCACGAAGATCTCCGACCTGGAGACCCCGATTTCTCCGATGAGCCTGCTGTCGAAGAACTGGCCGACGCTCCCGCAAAGCGGCGACCCGTGCAGGTTCTCCTGGTCTCCGGGGTGTTCGGCCACGTAGACGTACCTGGCGTCTGCGGGGCCGGCCCCGAACACCGCGTGCCTGCGATTGCGAGCCAGTTGGCAGCGCTCGCACCTGCTTGCCTCTTCCTTGATCTCTTCGAGCGTGCGCACGTTCACCTCCACGCCAGGCTTATACCTGCGCGTTCAGTGTTCTACCGTCTGCGTGTCCACACGTAGCCGCGGCGGGTCAGCTCGGTCTGGAGCCTGCGGCACATCTTGGCTGCTGGGATCACGCCCACGTCGTTCAGAATGACCACGACCGGCTGCTTCTTCCCGGAGCGCTTTCGGAGGGCGCGCCCCATGCCCTGCTGCAACGTCGTCCAGTTCTTGAACGGGGTGCCGAAGACCACGGTGTCCAGATCGGGGGCGTCAAGCGCCTCCTTCCCGACGGCCAGCGTGGCGAACACGACCGGGTTCTCCCGGAGGACCTGCCTGCGTTCGTCGGCGTTCACGTCACCCGTGAGCGCCGCGGACTCTCCGGGGAACAGGTCGTTGTACGACAGGCTCAGTGCCTGCGCGTGTGACACGTTGTGGACCAGTACCAGGACCTTCCGGTCCTTTCCGCGCGCCTTCTCGACCAGCTCCAGGATCTCGCTGTTGCGGTCCTCCATCCGGCTCAGGTACGAGATCATCTTGGACATGTTGACCTGCTGGGCCTTGTCCTTGAGCTCCGGGTGGGAGATCGGGACGACGACCTTCGTGGCCTTGAAGTAGATCTCCGGGGTCAGCGGCTGGGACATGTCGGAGTGGAAGATGGGCCCGATGTGGGCGTAGATGATGGGCTCCAGGTTGTCGTCCCGCTCGATGGACGCAGTCAGGCCGATTCGGTTGCCCGTGAACATGGGGAGGGTGCTCTTGAGCTGGGCTGCGGCGAAGTGGTGGACCTCGTCGAACAGGATGGTCTTGAAGTACGCCCGGACGTCCGTCGGGAGTAGCGGGCGTTCCACCAGGGTGCGGGAGCTGGCGAAGGTGATCGGCCGGATGACCATCTTGGTGCCCCGGATGATGCCGATCTTGTCCTGGTACGTGGAGTAGTCGCGAACGGCGCTTTCCCACTGGGAGAAGGTGCCGGTGTCGCAGACCACGATCAGGAACGGGCCGCCCTCGTTCACGGCCTTCTTCACACCCAGCACGGTCTTGCCGCGACCGCACGCCAGGTGTAGGATGCCCTCTCTGGCAGCTGCGAGAGCGTTGTAGGCGCGCTCCTGGCCCTCGTCCAAGAACGAGTGGACCAGGTCGTCTACGAGGAGGGTCTGGTAGCTCTTCGGGGTCAGGTCCACGACCTCCATGCCGGTGGGAACCTCGTACGCACGAGGCACCCTGACGTGGGGGCCGCAGTTCTCCCAGAGCATGTAGACCTGCGATGAGCCCGGGCGGTACCCCTTGGAGATGAGTCGCAGGTCCTGGTTGAGCTTGTCCTCGCTCACGGAATCTCGCGGCAGCCAAAGGAAGCTTCCGCGGTAGGCCTTGTTCGGGTCCCTGACGGTGAACTTCATGGGTTCTCCTTGGGGAGTCTGACACGTCTTGACCAGGTGTCAAGGTAGCGGGAAAATCCTCACGAGGATGTTATAACGAGATTGCTAGGGAACGCTCGCTTGGTCGCGGGCGCAGCTTGTCATCACAGGAGGGTTCCATGTCCCACTTCACGAGCGTGTCGGTGAACATCACCGACGCCGACTGCGTCGAGGAGGCCCTGAAGCAGATGGGTCTCAAGTACACGCGGGCGGGGCAGAAGTTCCAGGTGAGCCCGGTCGGGGAGAACCAGTACTCCACGTACCATGGCATCACCATCGACGTCGACGCCAAGGGCAAGACGTCGGTCGGCGCCGACTGGTACTACCAGACGGCGGAGTTCAAGCAGGCCGCCTTCACCCAGCGGCTGACCCAGGCCTACGGCGTCGCCAAGGTCCGGAAGGAGACCGCGGCCCGCGGCTACCGGTTCATGGGGACGACCACGAACGCCGACGGCAGCATCCAGCTCACCGTCCGGAAGTTCTCGTGATGGACGGGGCAGGAGTCCCCGTCAAGGTCTTCGTCGACACGGACGGAACCGTGACGTTCAGCGACCTCCCGCCGGAGCTCGAGGAGGTCGCGCGGCTCCTCGATCCCTCGCTGGGAGTCGAGGCGGAAGAACCCGAGAAGCAGAAGGAGGTGGGCTGATGGCCCAGTCGCACGATCTGGTGATCACGGTGAAGAAGGACGGCAGCATCGAGTACACCGTCAAGGGCATGAAGGGCCGGGGCTGCCGGGACGTGACCAAGTTCCTGGACGAGCTGGGCAAGGTCACGGCCACCAAGGACACGTCCGAGGCGTACGGCACGCCGGTCGTGATGGTCAACTCCACCAAGGTGGGCGGGGGCAACTGATGGCCGACAAGAAGCGGCGCCCGAGCGCCGAGGAGTTCGAGGACCTGATCCGGGCGGCCGTGCCGCTCATCTACCTGAGCTCCTACGAGGAGGAGCGAGCGCGCTGGAAGCTCCAGGAGGTGGCCACTCGCCGCGAGCGCGAGCTCGTGACCTGGAGCATCGTGTCCGGCTTCAAGAGCCGGAACAACGTGCTGGGCGCCGACGTCAAGGACCCGGTCGCCGCCCTGGACGCCATCGACAAGCTGGAGGCGCACGCCATCGTGTGCCTGATGGACTTCCACCCCTACCTGGAGGACCCGGTCATCCGCCGGCGCCTCCGGGAGCTGTCCATGTCCATCGCCGGCCAGACGAAGTACCGGAAGCACGTGGTGCTGATGAGCCCCGTGCTGAAGATCCCGCCGGAGCTGGAGAAGGACCTGGCCGTCGTGGACTTCGACCTGCCGGACGTCGAGGAGATCGACGGCATCGTCGTGTCCACCATCGACCAGGCGCCGGCGAAGGCTCGGGAGAACGTGAAGGGCCTGAAGGACAAGGTGGCTCGTCGTCGTGTCGTGGACGCCGCCCTGGGCCTGACCGCGAACGAGATCCGCGTGGTGCTGTCCAAGTCGCTGGTCCGCACCCGCGACCTGGACGTCGGGGTCATCTCCGGCGAGAAGCGCCACATCATCCGCAAGTCGGGCATCCTGGAGTTCTACGACACCGACGCCCGCATCGAGGACATCGGCGGCCTCGAGGCCCTGAAGGACTGGCTGCGCAAGCGGCAGATGGCCTTCACCGACGACGCGCGGAAGTTCGGCCTGCCGGCGCCGAAGGGCATCCTGCTCATCGGCGTGCCCGGCTGCGGCAAGTCCCTGAGCGCCAAGGCTGCCGCCAGCCTGTGGCAGATCCCACTGCTGCGCCTGGACGTCGGCGCGGTCATGTCCGCGCTGGTGGGGTCCTCCGAGGACAACATCCGCAAGGCCATCCGCGTGGCCGAGTCGGTGGCCCCCTGCGTCCTGTGGCTGGACGAGCTGGAGAAGAGCCTGTCCGGCGTGAAGTCGTCCGGAAACTCCGACGCGGGCACCACGGCGCGCGTGTTCGGCACGTTCGTCACCTGGCTTCAGGAGAAGACCAGCCCGGTGTTCGTCATCGCGACCGCGAACGACGTCACGGCGCTGCCGCCCGAGTTGCTCCGCAAGGGCCGCTTCGACGACATCTTCTTCGTGGACCTGCCGAACGTCGAGGAGCGGGAGGCCATCTTCCGCGTCCAGCTGGACAAGCTGAACCGCCGCTCCGACCACAAGCGCGACGTCGACGAGTTCGACATGGAGGCCCTGGTCGCGGCCACCCGGGAGTTCTCCGGGTCCGAGATCGAGCAGGCCATCGTCAGCGCCCTACACGACGCGTTCGAGGCCCACGAGGACATCACCACGGAGCGCATCGTGAAGGCCGCGCACGACACGTTCCCGCTGGCCCGCACGATGAAGGAGAACATCGACGGGTTGAGGATGTGGGCGAACGGGCGCGCCCGTTACGCCACGCCGAAGCAGGAGCTCGCCGTCGAAGCGAGCCAGGAGACCTCGGCCGCGGCCGGGGTCAGCGACCTCGAGGTCTGACCGAGACAAGGGGGGGCGCCCGACTGGGCGCCCCCTGGACCGGTCTTTCTTTACCCCTCAACGGAGGTTCCGATGGTCCAGAAGACGATCGACGCCGATGCCGTCGTGGCCGCAGACGTCGCGGCCACGAGCATCGAGGACGCGAACGCCGCCGTGCACGCGGCCATCGCGGAACGGGAGCAGGCGCGGCTCGCGCTGCTCGAGCTGGAGAACGAGCACCCCGACATCATCATCGCCTGGCAGCAGGCCTACATGGCGGACGCCCTCGCCAGGGACCGGGTCAAGAAGGCCATGGCGGTGGCCGCCTCCCTCCAGCTCGGCGTCTCCACGATGACGTACGTGCGGGACAAGGAGCACGGGAAGTACGGCTGGGTCCGGCGGAGGGACAAGAAGGTCGACGTCCGGGAGCTGCTGAAGCTGCACCCGCGCCTGCTGTCGGTGCACCCCGAGATCTTCGAGGTGAAGCCCAAGAACCTCGACCGCATGGTGGACGAGGGCCAGGTCAGCGGGCCCAGCCGCGTCACGGTCATCAGCGAGGTCCCCGGGCCGGTCATCCGGTACGTGCCCCAGTACAAGAAGGGGGCCATCAAGATCGGCAGCGACGAGGAGGACGGCGGTGGGGAATCCTGACGAGAACGATTCGGCCAACTCCGAGCACATCACCGCGGCGGTCACCATCGCTGGAGCACAGCAGGAACCGATCGACGTGAATCGGTCGCTCGTCGGCGACCCGGACTTCGCGGCGATCGACCTCAACGGTCCCATCGTCGTGGAGCGCTCGGCAGAGTTCCACACGTCGGTCCAGGTCAAGCAGTACATGTGGATCAGCGTTCGAGTGGGCGCGTCGGTGCGGGTCCACTGCGGTCCGAACCAGCAGATCTTCGCTGGCGAGGTGTTGCAGACTCGTGCTATCAATGACGCGCTCGAGGGCATCCACGTGGCGGCTGCGCTGTGGAAGGACGAGGCCCACAAGATCCGAGAGAGGATTGAGGGGAGGACAGGGGGTGGAGAGTAGCTGCAAGAGCCCGATCGACGGCGTCGAGCTGGAGGACATCCATGCCGTCTTCGACGCCGCGGGACAGCCGCACTTCACCGCCAGGTTCCACCTGCTCATCGGAAGTACCCGGTCCGGCGCAGAGGTCGTCGTGACTGACGAGCTGTCCGAGCAGCTGCTGCTGAATCCTGAGCTCGTTCGGGTCGTCTACGGGGCGTTCAACGCCCTGAAAGACAAGGCAGAACGGCTGTTCTTGACGTACCACCCTTCGGTGGAGTCAAAGCTGGAACCCGGCGTAATCGCTGACTTCTGAAATCTTCTTGACAGGTCTTTTCGGGCCCACTACAGTCAAAGGGCTGTCGGCTCAGATCCTCCCGCGGGAGCTGGCCGGTTCCGGTCCTAACGAGAACAACCCAGGGGACTAACATGGCAGTCGAACTGGAACTGGTGTCTGCCATTCTGGAGGCAGGCAACCTCACCGCCGTACGCGACGGGAACATCACCCCAGAGAAGCTTTCAGGCAGCCCAGAGGCCAAGCTGCTTCTCGAGACCATCCTGGCCTACTCGGAGAACCCGATCCACGCTGGAAACGTGCCGACCCCGGCATGGCTCAGCAAGAAGCATCCGCAGATCGTGCTTCCGCCGACCGACATGGAGATCATGGAACTCGTCGAGGCGGTGGACCGGACCTTCAGGACCAGAAGGCTGAACACGCTGCTCAAGAGCGCCAGCCGTGTCGCCACCGAGAAAGGCATCAACGAGTGCATCCAGTTCCTCGCGTCGGAATCCGTGAAGATGCTGTCCGAGGGCGGAAGGAACGACGACATCGCCATCGAGACCGTGATGAAGGACATCGTCAGCTCGGAGTACGAGAAGAACAAGAGCAGCAGCGGCATCATCGGGATCCCGTGGCCATGGGACATCCTGAACCAGAGCACCCAGGGCATCCTGGGCGGCGAGTACTACGTCTTCTACGGCACCAGCGGCGCCATGAAGACCTGGCTCATCATGTCCATCCTGGCGCACATCTACCAGAAAACCGACTCCAGGATCCTCATCTACATCAGCGAGATGACCCGGAAGCAGATCGTGCTCCGGTTCGCCATGCTGCTCGCTGCACTGGACACGCAGAAGTTCAAGAAGGGCCTGCTGTCTCCGGAAGAGGAAACCCGGATGCGGCAGTGCATGGAGAACATCCACCAGGGCGTCGCCACCGACCCCAAGCGCGCCCGCATGATCCTGCTCGGGAAGGAGGACCACATCGGCCCTCAGGAGCTCCGGGCAAAGATCCGGAAATGGGGTGCGAAGGTGGTCTTCGCCGACTCGTCCTACCTGATGTCCGACGACCGGTCGAAGAGCAGGTCGACGAACAACCAGAACGTCTCCAACATCTCCGGCGACCTGCGCGACATCGCCTTGCGCGAGGACCTCTCCCTGTTCACGACCACGCAGGAGTCGGAGCGCGCTGCGAAGCAGTACGGTCCCGGCGGAACCGCCAGCATGGCGTACAGCGCCCAGTTCGCGCGGGACGCCGACCTGCTCTGTCACGTCCTCAAGTTCCTCGACAACGGCAAGCCGGAGCTCGGACTGGAGTGGCCGAAGGCACGCGAGTACGAGGTGCCCGCGTTCACGGTCAACGCCATCCCGGCCACGGACTTCTCCTTCAAGAAGCGTGGCGTGCGAAGCGCCAGCCAGCAGCAGAGCCAGGATTCCGTGATTGACATGAGCGCTGTCGGCCGGCCGATGTCCGCACAGGCCGCTGTCGAGCGCATGTACAGGGTGGTCAACACGTTCGACGCCCCCGAGCCGATCGGGGTGGCATGATGGCTGGAGACGTCCTGATCACCCTGCGCCGCTACCTGGGCGACAGGGTTCCCGAATCTCCGAAGGGGGTGGAAGTCGACATCCGGTGCCCGTTCCACAAGGACGGCCTGGAAACCACCCCCAGCTTCCGGATCAACCAGGACACCGGGCTCATGTTCTGCCACGGCTGCCATAAGGGCTGGAACGTGCGCAGCCTTCTGCGGCAGCTCGGTGTCGGCAGGGAGACCATCGAGCTCGAACTCGCCGGGCTCGTACTTCAAGAGCCGGCGAAGCGAGACGAGGCCCCCCCGCCGCTCTACCTTCCGGAGTCCGTCCTGGCGGCGTTCCACACCTGCCCGGTGTCGCTGATCAAGGACGGGTTCGCGAAGTCCACCATCGAGGAGTTCGACGTAGGTTGGGACAGGATCAACAAGAGGGTCGTGTTTCCGATCAGGGATTACCTCGGGAACCTGGTGGGTCTTCACGGCAGGACCAGGTCCGGGAAGATCCGGTACGTCACGTACAAGGATGAACTCGAGGCCGTGGTGGGTCACAAGATCCTGACCGTGAAGGCCCACAGCCACGTCTGGGCCTTGGAGCGCTGCTACTCGGCCGGGTTCTACGGGGAGCTGCCCGAACTGATCGTCGTGGAAGGTCAGAAGAAGGCCATGTGGCTCTACCAGATGGGCTGGGAGAACACCGTGGCCCTCTACGGTTCGTACCTGACGAAGGAGCAGCACAGGCTCCTGTCCAGGTTGAACATCCGTCGCCTCGTCATCCTGACGGACGACGACAAGCCCGGCCGGAACTGCCGGGACGCACTGGTAGACGCCTTCATCGGGAGGACGCACCTGGTCATTCCGAAGTACCCGAAGGGAAAGGCGGAGCCTGACGAGCTGGGAGCCCGCGATTTGCGGGAGATGATCGAAAAAACCGAAGGGAGGCTGATCACATGGTAGACATCGTTGACAACGTCGCCGACTTCGACGAGGCGGAAGCCAGTCTCGTCGACCTCGGCATGCAGGGCGAGGTGAGCCGCACCGCCCGCGCCGCCAAGGCCGAGGTCTGGCGGGACCGGATGAAGCTCAGCGAGAACGCCGAGTACGTCGTCTTCATCCCCGGCGCCTTCGACGTCCTGCTGCGCGCCCCCAACGGGACGGTGGTGACGAAGAAGTCGAAGTTCCACGTGTCCTACGTGGCCAAGGTGCCGAGCCAGCGGAACCGCTACGGCGACCCGTGCTACTGCACCTGCCACAACGGCCTGACCAAGGACCCGTGCCTGCTGCACCAGGTCTGGATGGACGACCAGGCCAGGCTGCGCGCGGCGGGTTCCAAGGAGGCCTCGGTGTACACGCCGAAGCCGCAGTACGCCATCACGATCGGACGCGTCTCCTACTTCCACAAGGTCCCCAGGGAGTACACCCGGCGCGACGGGAGCAAGGGCACGGCGTTCGACCTGGAACGCTGCCGGGAGGTCGACCCCATCGTCGACCGCGAGAACTGCGACTGCCCGAACTGCGCCCAGGGCCTGGAGCGGGTCTTCGGCGACCGCAAGTACATCCAGATGGGCGAGGGCTACCGCGGCAGCTTCGTGGACATCGAGCGGCAGGTCGGCTCGGTCTGCGCCACCTGCGGCGGCGAGATCCGCACCAAGCTGTTCATCTGCCCGAAGTGCAAGAAGGAGGGCCGGATGACGGTCCTCATGGACCCGATGCGCGCGGTCGGCATGTCCGAGCAGGACCGCGAGAGCTTCTGGAAGACGCCTCGCCGATGCAGCTGCGGGTACTTCGGCAAGCCGCTGGAGGTCATCAAGTGCCGCAACCAGTGCGGCGCTCCGAAGCGGCGGTCGATCTACGACGTGGCCGTCCCGATCCGGAAGCAGCCCTCGGCCGGCGGCGGGAACTTCAGCACCCTGGTGCTGGCGCCTTCCCCCGTCATCGCCATCGCCGAGCTGAACCTGCCCGAGGAGTTCAAGAAGACCCTGGTCCCGCACGACTTCAACGCGATGTTCACGATGACCGTGCAGGAGCAGTCGGACCTGCTGGGCGTCCAGCCCGGCCGTGGCCCGTCCATCCCGACGGGAGGTCCGGTCGACGACGAGGGCGGGACGTCCGACGAGGACATCCCGTTCTGACGGATGTTCCGGCCCCGGCTATGCCGCCCGGGGCGCCGGCGGTGCCGGAACTTCGCACCCGGGAGCCGAGGCCTCCCGGGGAAGCAACCTGAGGTGCTGACGACATGGTCACCGACTTCGTCTGGATGCCGAAACCGCGCTGGGTGGAAACCCCCAACCAGGCGCTGGACCTTCTGGCCTACCTGAGCGAGTCGGGTGATGGACCTGTCGCTGTGGACACCGAGACGAACGGCTTGGACCGCGAGAAGAGCCTCGTGGTCTGTTGGTCTCTTTCCGACGGGCGTAGGCGCTACGTCATCCGCGCGGAGCTGCTCGACTACTTCAAGGACTTCTTCAGGTCCTACCCGCGGATCATCTTCCACAACGCGAACTTCGACACGTCCATGCTGCGCAACAACGGCGTGGACATGTGCCTCGACAGGAAGCTCGGCCGGCGGTACGACACGATGGTGATGCACCAGTGGCTGAACCAGAACGTGCCGCACAAGCTGGAGTGGATCGCCGAGAACGAGCTCGCGTTGTGGAAGGTCTCGTACACCGACACCTTCGGAAAAACGAAGCGACGGCGTGGGGAGCCTGCACAGGCCCCCATCATCGACCCGACGCAGTTCGGAGATGAGTCCTACCGCAACAAGGTCGCGGAGTACTCGACCCTGGACGCGTACCTGACCTACCTGGCCTGGGTGAAGTTCGATTCCCAGCTCCGCCAGCAGTCGCTGGCCCAGGCCTACTACGAGGTGGAGACCCGGTTCCAGGACTGCATCTACCTCATGGAGCGGAACGGCGTCTGCATCGACTACGATCGGCTGGAATCGTACCGACCCATCTACGAAAGGCTGATCAGCGAGATCGAGCGGAAGTTCAACGAGGATGCCGGCTACCCGATCAACCTGGACAGCGTGCCCCAGCTTCGGGACTTCTTCTACGAGCGCCGGCACAAGAACGTCGAGCGGTTCACGACCGCCGGCGACGGCGCCACCGACAAGAGCATCCTGACCACGTGGGCGAAACGGGACAAGGACCCGTTCGCCAAGATGCTCCTTGAGTACCGAACCCTGCGACAGCAGCGGAACATCTACGTCGATGGCATCCTCAAGCGCGTTCGCAGGGATCGCGGCTGCCGCCTGTTCACCACGTACACGATGGACGTCGCAGCCACGGGCCGGCTGTCGTCGGTTGACCCCAACCTCCAGAACATCGTGACGAACGACCGCATCCCGGACGACCTGCTCAAGCGCGGCGTCTCCTTCCGGGACGTGTTCGTTCCGTCAAAGGGAAGGGAGTTCTGGGTCGGCGACTACAGCCAGCTGGAGATGTGCATCGGTGCACACCTGAGCCGCGACGCCCTGCTCATCGAGACCATCGCGTCCGGGAAGGACACGCACTCGATGACCGCGGCCGTGCTCAACGGGTTCACCTACGACGCTGTCGTGGCCGCGAAGCAGGCCCATGACGATCATGATCCGGAGCACGATCCGCCGCTGGACCCCGCGATCGAGAAGATGGTGAAGGCCAGGAAGGTCGCCAAGCCCGTCAACTTCGGCATCTTCTACGGGATGGGACCGAAGCGCCTGGCCGAGCAGACTGGGCTCTCCATCGAGGAATCGGAGCTCACCATCCAGCGGTTCTTCAAGACGTACCCGGGCATCAAGGCGTACATCGACACGCAGCATCGTCAGGTGGCGACGAAGGGGTACGTTCGGACCATCCTCGGCAGGAAGCGGTTCATCGAGGGTGGCCGGGCCACGGACTACAAGACCAAGGGCGAGGCGGAGCGAATGGCGGCGAACACGCCGGTTCAGGGCTCCGCCGCGGATGTCGTTCGGATGGCGATGGTGAACATCGCCACGGACCGGATCTTCAACGAGAACAAGCTCAGCCTGCATCTTCAGGTGCACGACGAGCTTGTCGTGGAGGGACCCATTGGCACCGACCCCGCGGTGTACAAGCACGTCGCGGAGCTGATGTCGCACCCGTTCAACACCGAACTGCGCGTTCCCCTTCGGGTCAGTGGGAAGGTAGGGATGTCGTGGGGCGCTGCAAAGTAGGAGCTCACCATGTACGCGTTCAAGACCGAGGCCGCCCGAACGTCATGGGCGAGGATCCTCAAGCTGGTCGACGAGGAAGGTCGACCGGCCAACCTGAGCCAGGAGGAGACGAGAGCGCTTCTGCTGATGTCGCTCTCGCTCATCCGGGAATCCAAGACGAAGAAGGGCGGTCGAGCCTTGCAGATGCTCTGCGAGATCTTCGACGACGCCCTCTCCGTAGCGGCATCTGACCAGGAGGGAACCATGGTCAACGAAGACGAGGGCATGGAGAAGTACGGAGTGGCCGTCGAACCCGAGCAGACCCCGGTCCAGGGCGAGAAGCGGGCCGAGGCGGAGAACTGCCGCAAGTGCGGCTCGAAGCTGGAGCGGCACGGCCAGGTCCTCAAGTGCCCGAAGTGCGGGACGCTTCCCTACGAGGCGAAGAAGGAGGGGTAGCGATGGCCATCGGCAAGAACAAGCAGGCTCCGCCTCTCGGGGAGCTGGACAAGGCCATCGCAGCCTTGTCCGAGAAGTGGGACGGAGTCATCAACACGGTCCCGGCCTCCGAGTACGTGACGTGCGACGACCTCAAGCGCCCCACCGGGTTGACCAGCCTGGACGTTGCGCTGGGGGGCGGCTGGCAGGGTGGGCGCCTGGTCATCATCTCCGGGATGTCTGGCTTGGGGAAGGACTACCTCCTGAACCAGACGATCCGGAACGTCCAGGAGAACTACGGCGAGAACGCCGGAATTGTGATCGCGTCCTTCGGCGCGGACCACGACCCCACCTTCGCCAACCTCTGCGGTGTCACCTTTCCGCGAAGTGAGGTCGACATCGCGAAGATGGAGGAGGAGAACGGGGCCCCTCTGGATCCGGAGTACAAGGCCGCCTTGCGCAAGAGCGTCGGCAAGATCGTGATCCCCCAGCCTGGACAGGACCCCAGGTACCTGAAGAACCCCGCTGGCTTCCTGGCCGAGTACGTCATCGACGCCGTGCGCCAGGGGCGCTTCCAGCTGGTCGTGCTCAACGAGGTGGGAAGCCACGTCACTCGTGACCTGGCCGAGAAGGTCATGAGCGAGACGGACGCGAAGAAGTCGGCCACTCGAGCCATCGCGGACACGGCCAAGTTCTTCGACCACTTCATGGCCAAGTACTGCCTGGCGATGAAGCAGTCCGGGCGAGAGTTCCTGAACGAGACCACCCTGATGTTCCTCTCCCAGATCCGCATGCACTTCAGCCACAACGGCGCCTGGAGCGAGTCCGTAGGCGGCGAGCACCTGCGGCACGTGAAGAGCATCGAGGTGAAGCTGACTCCCGGTGACGCCGTGGAGGCGAGCGGAGAGATCGTCGGAAAGAAGGTCAAGTGGAAGATCGTCAAGGGGAAGCACGGCATCGGCGACGGCGCCGAAGGCTCCTACAAGTTCATCGACGGGAAGGGGGTGGACCTCGACGAGGACACCATCCACACCGCCATCCGCCGGAGCGTGGTGTCCGTGGCTGCGCCCTATTTCTCCTGGGGCGGGATCCGGAAGAAGGGGCTCTCGGCATTCAGCGAGGCAGTCATCGCAGATGGCCGCATCGGAGAGCTCCGGAAAGCCGTCTTCGATTCCCTCGGCGTCAAGTTCAGGGTGAGGTGACGCGTGGACATGGAACTTCTGGACCTCGTGGCACCCCACTACGCCGATGATCTGGCGGAACGCAGCGAGGAGCTCCTCAGGCCGGTGGACATGTCCCTGGTCCCCGACCTGGGGTCCGCCCTGTACAAGCACCTGAGCTCCAAGATCGGAACCGTGCCGGAGGATCTCGCCAAGCGGGCCACCGGCTTCTACCATCCCTCTGCGGTGGCCCTGGACCCATTCTGCGCGTACGACTGCATCCAGTCCAGGCTCAAGGTTCCTGGGCAGTACCAGAAGGACCCCCAGGGGGCACTGCGCCTGGACATTGGGACGCAGCTGCACGAGGTCGTGCAGCGCTACCTGATCGAGCGGTTCGGGACCACCGGTCAGGCAGAGGTGCCCCTGCGGTACGACCCGCTGTTCCTGGCCGGCCACTGCGATTTCATCTTGCCGTTGAACGGCTTCGAGGCAGTGGTCGAGATCAAGACGAAGAACAGCACTGCCGGGATGTCGAAGGCGGTGCCATGGCACAAGAGGCAGTGTCACATCTACCAGTTCATCAGGCGTGCTCCGGTGGGGATCGTGCTGTACGTGGACCTGTCCACGCAGGACCTGCTTGCCTTCCCGCACGTCTTCCAGTTCAGCGTCTGGCAGGAGGTGGTCGACCGCATCCTGTCCATGGAAGCGGCTCGGCTGGACAACAGGGATCCCACGCCGACGCCCCACCGCTACTGCCCCGGCTGTTCCAGCAACTGGAACTGTCCCTCGTACCAGAGCAGGAACAACCGGTACATCGACCTGGAGATCGACGATGACTAGCAACCCTGTCGAGTCGGACCTCGAGGTCTACGACATCGGGGACATCTACGACCAGCTGCACGAGACGCGCTGGCGGGAAACCCCGTTCCCGGTGCTGGACGACTACACGGAGGAGGACTCGTTCGACCCGACGTTGCCCCCCAACGTCAACGAGATGGACCTGGACGACCTCAAGCGCTGGCTGAGAACCTACACCGCCTGGATGGAGTACATCTCCAACCAGAAGGTGTTGATCGACGCCATGGTCAGGTCACTGGAGAGGCAGCTCGAGAGGATCGAGAACGGCCTGAAGGTGGACATCTGGAACCAGTACGGAAAGAAGCCGCCGCCCGAGGACATCCGGAAGGCCCTGGTCCGGACGGATGCTGCCTGGGTGGCTGCCGACGGTGACCTGTCGAAGCAGGAGTCTCTGAAGGCTGCGATGGCCGCCCGGCTGGAGAAGCTGGGCAGGTCCAAGGGGACCATCGAGACGCTCATCACCGCTCGGCAGTCCGAGCTCAAGTTCGAGCGGGGAGGCGGCTGATGGCAGATGGCGAACCCGGAATCCTGGACGGTCTGTCGGAGACCGAGCCCATCCCGCTTCAGCCTGTGAAGCAGAAGAAGCCTCGAAGGCGGAAGAAGGTGGCGATCCAGGTGGTCATCCCGGACGCGGAGTCCGCGGACGCCGTGTACGCCGGGATGCTCGCCGAGATGAACACCTCCGAGCTCGTCGCCCTCGTTCGGCTGAACAACCTCAGGGCGAACCGGGCCGTGCCCAGGGAGGTGCTCTACGAGATGATCTTGAGCGGCCAGCAGCAGGACCTGGAGGAGGACCAGCTGCCGGTAGAACGCATGCGGGATGCGGTACAAGAGTTTCTGGATGGGCACCCGCTCGCTGGTGCCAATCCGAAGGTGTGCCCGAGGAACTGCTACCTGCACCCGGACCTGTACGTGCTCCACTGCCATGCCAGGATGAAGGACCAGCTCACCGTCGCCAGGAACCTGGAGGCGGCGAAGCGGGCCAGGCAGAACGTGAAGTCGCGGGCACAGCCCCGCTTGGACACTGTCATCGACAACGGAGGGAACGATGGTGACGCGTGAGGAACTGATGGGGCTGCGCAAGACGCAGCTCGCCGGGGCGGTCATCCAGTGCGGCTGGAAGCCGCGTCGGAAGGACCTGACCATCCAGCAGGACGCCCTGACCAGCCAGACCGAGGGGCTGATCAACCACCTGCTGATCGCCCAGGACAACGGCGCCTTCGACCTGTTCCTGAACAACGGCCAGCTGGTCGTGAAGAAGCTGGAGATCGACGAGCAGACCGCCGCGACGATGGCGCGAGTCGAGGTGGAGGACGAGGGCACCGACGAGGAGACCTCGGCCGCAGGGGCGGCGCAGGCCGCCGAGGCGGGGGAGACAGAAGCGACCGAGGCCGCGGCGGAGGAGACCGGGGCCGGCCAGGAGTCGACGCTCCAGCAGGACATCCAGGGTGCCGAGGAAGTCGCCACCGAGGAACCCCAGGGTACGGTCGACTTCCGGGAGCTGGTCGCGCACATCGACCAGATGGTGGGACAGGGCCTGGACGGCCTGCGCGAGCCCATCGCCGACCTGGCCAAGCAGGTGAGCAAGCTGGCCAAGTCGGACCTGACCAAGGGCCTGGCGGAGCGCATGACGGCGGTCGAGACGACGCTGGCCAGCCTCAAGGGTCAGCTGGACCGCATCGAGAACATCGGCCTGTGGCTGTACTCCATGACCGACGACCCCCGGCCGAGCTCGTTCTTCCAGACGAAGCCCGGCATGTGCCTGGAGCCCGAGGAGATGGCCGCCGAGGACGCCGCCGCGGCCACCCAGCCCGTCCAGCAGCCCGTGACCCCGGCCACGGCGCCCAAGCCCGTCCCGGCCGCCCCGCAGGTGTCGACCCGCCCGGCGCCCGTCCCCGCGGTGCCGAAGGTGGCGGCCCCGGTGGCCCCCAAGGCGGCGGAGCAGCAGCCCGTGCGCCCTCCGGTGGCGCCGGGTGTGCCGGCGCTGCCGAAGCTGCCGACGCCGAAGGTTCCCGGCATCCCGAAGCTGAAGTGATCGCGGACCCTCGCGCGTTCGCCCGGGCACACCGGGATGGCGCGTTCTTTGACACGATCCGGAGGATCGGGCTGCCTGACAGGCTGCTCGTTGCCCCGGCAGCGGAAGAACTCCTGGAGGAGCTCTTCCTGACAGGGGAACCTGACTGACCTCAGGGGGCGGGGTGTATACACCCCGCCCCCTGTTTCGGGAGGACGAGATGGCTGGCAGCGACCTGCTGAACTTGATGGTGGACACCTTGATGACGCTGATGGAGCGGAACCCTCGGCTGTTCAACGACATGATGCTCCAGAGGTTCCTGGTGCACCCAGCGACCCTCGACAGCTCCGGATTCATGGTGGACACGAGTGCAGACGGCAGCAACACCGTGGGTTTCCACAGCATCCTGAACGCGCTGTTGCTTGCCGACGGAGAGGGCGATGGGAGCGAAGGCCGGATCATCTACCCGCTGTACAAGGAGGTCGACGGGAAGCCGGTCTGCTACGGGTTGGGCGTCATGAATGCCGGGATCGCCCGGCGAGTGCTGGCGCCCAAGCAGGAGGTTCCTGATGGCGAAGTTCGCTGATCTGGTGAAGGGTCTCATGGTGAACGGCCAGGCCGGGTACGACGCTGCCCGAGAGGCGTTCAAGGTCAAGGACGTCGACGTCGACTGGGGGTTCGTTCCCAAGGACGTCGACGACGTCGCGAGAGGCATCTCCGGGCTGGCCAGCCTGCTCCTGGAGAAGTCCATCAACGCCCGCGCCCACGCCCAGAAGTACCTGGGTGCCGAGGGCTACACGCGCAAGCAGCTCGTGGACTTGCTGCACCGGTGCGTGAACCGCTTCGCCCTGTCCGTGCACGCGATGCTGCTCCCGCTCTACAAGTGCGAGAACCCGGACTGCGAGGGCTGCAAGAACATGACCGGGCCGGACTGGAAGATGAGGAAGGACATCGCCTTCGTCGAGATGCTGATCTCGCTCTCCCAGGCTGCGGAGGCCCAGGGCATCGGCGAGGGCATCAAGTCCGAGATCAAGCGGCTCCAGAAGGAAGCGTTCCTGAGCAGCGGGCACGCTCCCGAGGAGATCCAGTGAACGAGTTCGTGGTGGCAGCCTTCGCAGCGCTGAAGGTCCTCGGGGCCACGCCCGGGGAGATGGAGGAGCTGCGCGGTCTGGCCGTCACCGAGAGCCAGAATCATCCCGAAGCCAGGAACGGCATGTGCTGCGGGCTGTGGCAGACCAAGGCAGACAGCGAAGAGAGCTGCCAGGCCGTGATGAAGAGTCCGGAGCTCGCTGCCGGTCGGGCCCTGCTCGTGCTTCGGCAGAAGAAGCAGACCTGCGGAAAGAGGCACTGGAGGTGCTGCTGGCTCAGTGGTGAGAACTCCGAGAAGTGCCTGGAGGAGATGGGGCGTGGGGGCAAGGTGGGGAAAGTACCCGCACGACTACACCGGTCTCCGCGCGTGGATTCTCAAGGGAACAAGCCAATCCGCAAGCGGAAACCGGGTGCGGAAGTTCAAGGAGAAGCGAGGTACCGATGCGGAGCTGTACCTGGAGCCGGCAGGAGAGTTCATCGGAATCCGGTACCACTACACGGTGGTGGCGGAGCTGTTCCCTGAAGGCCAGGTGAAGTTGTTCTCTGGTGGGTACCGCACGGTGACCACCAAGGAGCGCATGAACGAGTGGCTCCCCCGCCCGTTCGCAGTGACGCAGCGCAAGGGGGAGTGGAAGCTCTACTGTGGCCACGTGGTTGACGACGAGGGCCACTGGCGCGGGCAGCTGCTTCTTCCGTTCGAGGACGGGATGGAAGTCACCCCGCATGGAGAGGTCCGCTACGTGAGCGGAGCTGTCCGAACGGTGGAGGGCCTGCGCCTCAGGTTCAGGCCAATCCCGGATGACGAGATCGAGGTCGAGCATCTGACAACGGGCCCGGACGGAGTGTTCATGCGCTTCGCCGGCAAGCTGGAGGTCGACTGATGGTCATTCCGGCCGACCTGCGGAACCGAATCCTGGACGAGGGAGTCGAGTCCTTGTCGAACACCGAGCTGGTCTCCATGGTCGCGGACGTGGCCCCGCAGGTGGCCATCGAGATCCTGGGAGAGGTTCGCTCGGTGCAGGGTCTGTGCGGCAAGCGGCCCAGGGAACTGGCCGCTGTCCCGAGCGTCACGGACCGGAACGCGTTCAAGTTGCTGGCAGCCGTCGAGCTCGGGCGGCGCTCCCTGGTACCACCGGCGGACATGGTGCAGGTGAAGGGTGGGCAGGAGGTGGCCAGCCTGTGCCCGGACCTGGCTGTTCGCTCCGACGAGGTCATCGCGGTGATGGCCTTGAACACCGCCAACCAGATGACCCACCGCTGGATCGCGGCAAGGGGATGGGAGACCGGAGCCGGCATCACACCGAGGTTGCTGTTCTCCCAGGTTCTGAAAGAGGGCGCGGCCACCATCATCCTGATCCACAATCATCCCGGGGGCAGCCTGTCCCCAAGCGTCTCCGACATCGCGTTCAC